>Ga0066864_10000599_pt1 | contig 13596 bp, 12 predicted proteins | sample ETN02SmetaG_4_FD_66432 | JGI IMG/M metagenome (GOLD analysis project Ga0066864, IMG submission 66432) | Marine microbial and viral communities from oxygen minimum zone, Eastern Pacific Ocean - ETNP2014F10-02SV251 | ecosystem: Environmental > Aquatic > Marine > Oceanic ... | reverse complement strand
CATTATTAATTTTTTTTCATGTCGATAAAGTGCAGGCGCAGTGAACATCCATAACTGATAAAGCAAATAAGGCATAGCTATATAGATAGCAAGAACTAAAGACATCTTTAGTGGTGTTAGAAAGGGAGAGATAACGCCAATAGCAATAAGGTTGGAGCCTGGTATTGCTTGCACAATAGGTGCCGCTATAAAAGTGTATATATCGTCTGCAAACGGGAACAGTACTAGGAAGAAAATTACAATCGCGATTACCGAACGTAATAGAGTACTTCTAAGTTCTATAAGATGTTGAACTATAGACATTTTTTCTTGTTGTTGTGCTGAACTCATTATCTGTTAACTATTTTTATTGATAGAGGACAGGTCGCTTATCTTGGCGGCTTCTTTTTTTATTTCATCTATACTGCTCTTGGCCTCTTCCACAGTTTGAGATAACGATGATTCTTCAGCTTTAATAGAGAGTTGATCTTTAAGTTCTTCAGATTTTATTTCATTGTTAATGTCGTTTTGAATTTTGGAAACGAATTTTTTAAATTTACCAACATAAAGGCCAGCTTTGCGAGCCAGTGCTGGCATCTTTTCAGGGCCAACTACGATGAGTGTTATGATTCCTATGATAGCAATTTCCCAAAGACCGAAATCAAACATAGTGTTCTATATTAGACGAAAAAAATAGGCTATTTATTTTTTGTCAGTGCTATCATCTGTTGCTTCAAATTTAGCTTCAATGATATCTTCTTTATCATTTTTTTCAGTTTCTTTCATGGAGGATTTAAAGCCTTTGATTGCTCCTCCAATCTCGCCACCAATATTTTTGAGGCGCTTGCCACCAAAAATAAGCACTACGATTATCAAAATAATAATTAGTTCAAATGGTCCTGGCATACCCATATGTATACTCCTTAGTTAGTTGTTTATATTGAGTCATTAATTTCCCCTAAACTTTTACAGCGGCAACGACTGACACTTCCACCAGCAGATCTGGTCGCGCCATTGAGGCGCTAACACAAGCTCTGGACGGCGCAAAACCTGCTGGCACCCAAACCTCCCATACGGAGTTCATTGCATCAAAGTCTGACATTGCTTTGAGATAAATCGTGGCAGAAAGGATATGTTCTTTAGAGCTTTCATATTTATTAAGAAGCAATTCCACCTTATCAAGCATTGTTTGAGTTTGTTCTGTAATACCGGCAGACGCATCGGCGCAAACTTGTCCACAGAGATAAAGAGTGTTGTTGTGTATAACGGCACGACTCATACGCTTGTTTGTTTCAAATCTAGAAATATTCATAATGATTCAGGGGTATATTTAAGATAGGTTTAGTAAACACGTTTTGTAATCTTTGTGAGAATTTCATAGGTAATCGTATTGGAAAAAAATAACACTACAGTCTACTTTTTGATAAAGCGTTGAATAGAATACGGTGACAAATCAATGCTTGGTTTTTGACCCGCAATGAATTCAGCCAGTATTCGACCTGTTTTAGGTCCAGAGAGAAAACCAACATGATGATGTCCAAACGCGTAGAAAATCTGTTCAAAATTACTCGACTGTCCAATCACTGGTAGACTATCCGGTAAAGAAGGCCTGTTTCCCATCCACTCGGTAAAATCATCCAAATTGATTTTTGGGAACATAATTTTAGCATGGGCTAGGAGTCTTTTAGCGAAATGATAATTCGGCTTCTCTGTCAAACCGCTAAATTCTGCAAGACCAGCAAAACGAAGCCCGGGATTCATTGGTGTTGTAACAAATTTACCGGCACTGTTCATGATAGGACAGCGCGGTGTAATACCAGAATCTTTCAAGGTTATATGATAGCCACGTTCAGCCAATAGAGGCACCGACTCTCCAAGTTGTGTTGCAAATTTTCCAGAAAAAGCGCCCGCTGCTATTACTAAGCGTTGCAGTGCTAGACTGCCTTCACTAGTTATTAATGAGTTAGGCTTTTGATTGACAATTTCCACTTGTTGTACATCAGCCTGGATAAACCTACCGCCATCACTTTGAAACTGGGAAGCCAGAGCTTTCACTAGTTGACTGGGGTCAGGTGAAAATCCGTGACCGTCCTCCATCACAACAGCACATTGATAACGAGAATCGATTGCAGGTTCAAATTCCTGTACTTCGTTTCCGTGTAGAACACGTGTGGTAATCCCTCGGTCACGGCGTAGCCGCCATTGAAACTCTTCTGAAGCCAATGCGGCAGCCGATTCGTAAATATAAAGATAAGGTGAAGGTCGGATCCAAGTTGCTCCAGCTCCATTAGCCGCAAGACGCTGATGTTCCTCCAATGCCCCACTTGTAAGTTCTGAAAGTCCATCTGTAATTTGTTCGACTTTCGAAGTTTTGCAATTCTGCAAAAATTTAAATTGCCATGAAAGCATCTTAGGTAAATAACGCCATCTTATAGCGATCGGTCCCAATGGATCGAGAAGCATAGCAGGAGCCTTTGTCAGAAGCCCTGGTGAGTTAATTGGAATCATAGCGCAGGGAGCTATCATTCCGGCATTACCAAATGAACATCCTTCGCCAGGCTCTTGCTGATCAACAACAGTAACAATAAATCCTAAGCGTTGTAGGTTGATGGCGCAAGATATTCCTACTATACCAGCACCCAAGACGGTGATTTCTTTTTGTTTTCTATTCATATCTAAAAGCTCTATTTACGTAACCCTCTACGGCGAACATACTCTGTAGAAAAAATAATGCAACTCATAAAAGCGAGCAGCAATGTAGCCACAGCAGCAAGGGCTGGACTAACACGCATCAAGGCATCGTCCCACATCTGCTTGGGTAGAGTGGTTACCTCACCACCAGTAACAAATAATGCGATTGTTAATTCGTCGAAAGAAATAACAAACGCGAACATGAAAGCTGCAATTAACCCAGCACTAAGCAGAGGTAGGGTAATGCGAGTTAGCGTTTGCCACTTATTAGCACCCAATGTCCAAGCGGCTTGATCGAGCCGATGATCATAGTTTTTTAGAATTGCCATCACTGTAATAACAACGTAAGGGATTGCTAATATAGTATGGCCTAAAATAAGACCAATATTTGTTCCTACTAGGCCTAATTTAGCGTACAGGTAAAACAACGCAACGGCGATAATAATATTCGGCATAATAATTGGAGAAACTAGGAAAGCAAACAGCGCTGCCTTACCAAAAAATTGCCTCCTCGCCAAAAAAAAGGCCGCTGGGACACCGATTGACATTCCCAAGAGCGCCGATGAAATGGCCACTACAAAGGAGCGTGAAGCGGCTGCGGCCCATGCAGGTGAGTTCAACACTTGTTCATACCATTGTAGAGAGAAACCTTTTGGAGGCCAACCAAGGAAGCCATCCTCGGTAAAAGAAACAGGGATAACAAATAATGCAGGAATACATAGGAAAGCAATAACTGTCATTGCAGTTATCCAAAGAGTGGTCCTACTTCCTTGGCGACGTGCTCGATCGGTTCGCTGGGGTGTCAGCTTGTCAATTAATATACCGCCTTGCTCACATAAATAACCTAATATATTAATCACACCACCTCCTAACCGGCGACCGATTCGTCCAATTACGCCTTTCTTATGCTCATGCGTAGACTCTCCAGATAATGTAGATAAACCAAGTAGCTGATCGTAAAAGAAAAAGATCACTAATACTGAAGCCAGCAATAACATTGCGATAGCACCCGCGAAACCCCAGTTCAGTACTTCATGGATTTGGAAAATAATCACTTGCACAATCATCGTATCGCGCGCACCACCGAGCAACGCCGGTGTAATAAAAAACCCGAGAGCGGTGATAAATACCAACATGCCACCAGCTGCAACGCCTGGTGCAGAAAGCGGGAAATAGACACGCCAAAAAGCCTGTCCACCACGAGCACCAAGGGTCGAAGCAGCACTCACTAGATTTCGGTCGATATTCTCCATTACTGACATCATCGTTAATATACATAATGGCATTAAGGCATGTACCATGCCAATCATGACACCAGTAAAGTTGAATATTAGGCGCACGGGGGCGTCAACTATACCGAGTGCCAACAACAGTTCGTTTAGAGCTCCATGACGTCCTAGTAATACAATCCAAGCAAATGTACGCACCAGAAAACTGGTCCAAAAAGGCATTAGCACCCATATCACTAGTGAGTTTCGAGTACTACTCTTTACTGTACTGAGTAAATAAGCAATTGGGTAACCTGCAAGAATTGAAAATATTGTAGTCCATCCGGCTATTTTTAGGGTAATTAACAATACCTTCGCATACACCGCTTTCTCGTAGAGACGAGTGTAATGCTCCAAGGTCAGAGTGCCACTACTATCCACAAAACTCAATCCCAGTAACAACACCACAGGATAAATGAAAAAGAATCCTAGAAATAAAATAGCTGGTGAAATCGATAAAAAACGACTCCAATTACGTGGTCTGACTATAGATGTATAAGTTACGCTAGGTAATTGTTCTGATTTAGAGCTCATTTCAACTTCCAGCGTCGTTGGTAAGTATCACTGTGCTGGTTTTAGCCCAGTTTAGAATAATTCGCTGTCCAATTTCAATTGTGCTTGAACCACGGCATGTTAATTGAGTGGACACCATTTCGGTGCCATCGGAAAGTTCAATAAAATACTTAGTAATCTGACCAAAAACAATCACCTCTTTCAGGATCCCCTCAACGGCATTATCGCGCGTAGCATCATTGTCAGTATCTACGGTTTCTGGTCGTATCATAAATTTTACCTGCTCACCAATTTTCACAGGTTCTTTCAGCTCTCCAAGCACATTCATTCCAGCAGGGCCACGCATCAACACGCTGTCTTTCCCTACTTCTAACACTTGTGCATCAAACAAATTCGATTCACCCAGAAAATCTGCAGAAAACATGGTGGAAGGTTGAAAATACAATTCATTTGGTGTGCCAATTTGATCTATACTCCCATCATTCATAACACAAATACGATCAGACATAACCATCGCCTCTTCTTGGTCATGAGTTACATAAAGTACGGTAATTCCAAGATTTTCATGTAATTGTTTTATTTCGCGTTGTAGGGTTTCTCGGAGTTTTTTATCCAGCGCACCCAGAGGTTCGTCCATAAGAATAATTGATGGTTTATACACAAAACATCTCGCCAATGCGATGCGTTGTTGCTGACCGCCAGAAAGTTCACGAGGAAATCGTTTTGCAACATGGTCAAGCTCAACGATTTCTAAAACACGCGCAACTTCTTTACGAATAAGGGCCATAGGCATCTTGCGCATTCTTAGTGGAAAGGCAATATTGTCAAATATATTCATGTGCGGAAACAGTGCATAATTTTGGAAAACCATTCCCAAGTCACGCTTAAACGGTGGCAAAAAGTTGGCTAATTTACCATCAATCCAAATATCACCACTGTCGGGATTATTAAGACCAGCGATTGCCATAAGTAGAGTAGTTTTGCCTGAGCCAGAAGGGCCAAGCAATGTGAGAAATTCACCTTCTTGCATTTCTATACTTGCTGCCTTAAGTGCAACAACTGAACCGTATGTTTTACGAACATTGTGAGTTCTTAATTTATATTCTGTCATCTATATTTGGAGTAAGAAGTTAAGAAAAGTATTTGTCTTTAGCAAATATTATACTGGCAATACAAGTCACAATAAAACGGGTCAGGCTAGCCTGACCCGTGATAGTACAACTAAACAAGCAACCAAGCGTTAAGGAGATATCACTTAGTATTAATACAACTAGCCAAGCAACCAAGCATTAAAACGCTCAGCGACCTCTTCTTTGTGTTCTCCCCAGAAGTCACTATCCACAGAAACCATATTCGGCAGATATTCTGGATTTGTTGGCAACACTTTGGCTCGAGAAGCAGGAATATCAGCAAAAGCACTTGGATTTGTTGGTCCATAAGCAATGTGCTTTGTGAATTTAGCCTGTTGTTCTCCTTGTGCACAGAATTCTATGAATTCGCGGCACACGTCAGCATTTGGAGCACCTTTGAGTATTGTCCATCCCTCAAATGTGTAGAGCGCCTGATCCCAGACCAAATCAACTGGTGCGCCATCATCAATTGCAACCTGCGCACGGCCGTTCCAAGTAAACAGACAATCGACTTCGCCGGATTTCAGCAGCTGAGATGTTTGCGCACCACCAGTCCACCAGAGTGTCACGTCATCCTTGATACGATCAAGGCTTCTGAAAGCGCGGTCGAAGTCCAACGGATATAGATCTTTAGGATCAACTCCGTCTGCCATTAGTGCAGCTTCCATAGTATCAAAAGGGTGTTTGCGCAATGCTCGTAATCCTGGCACGCCTTTAACATCCCAGAGATCTTTCCAGTTCTTTGGTGGATTCTTACCCATCGTATCTGTGCGATAGGCAATTAGTGAAGCATATACATCAGTACCCATGATGTACTCACCACGTAAACTTTCAGGGATTTGGCTAAGATACTTACCTGCGCCATTTGGTGCTATTGGCTCAAGGTAGCCAATATTGACAAGAGACTGGTGTGATGCCTTACTAAGATGTGACATATTCCAAGTGTAATTACCTGTTTCAACCATTGCGCGTATCAAACCAGTCGGTTCGTGCTGACCTTGAACACCAACCGCTTCAATTCCGGTTGCTTCAAAAAATGGTTTGTAAAACGCCTCTGCAAAACCTGGAGCAAATGGACCACCTGGATCACGCATAACAATTTTTAAGTCTTGTGCAGAGCGCACTATTGCTGGAAAACCAACCGCAGCAACCGCTGCTCCGGCCGCGGCTGTCTTTAAAAAGGTACGACGACTGACAGATTTATCTAATTTGTCAATTTTCTTTTCGTTCTTATTCATTCTTACTCTCCTGTGAAATTTTCATAGTAATTGAGTTTGGAAAGTAATACATTTGTAAATACCCAAACTCAAGTTTGATTATCTTACAATTTGATTATCTTACAATTAGATCATAATGTACAATACTAAAATCTTGTCACTGTATAACCATTTGTTATACTATAAAAAATAAACCTTGGCTTGTAAAACATATTTTCTTATCGGTTTTAACCAATGAAATCAGTTTATTGAGAAGCTCAATTATTATGATCTATTAATGCCATGAAATACAAACAAATGCTCGCATTTCGCATGGTAATGTTAACTGGAAGCGTATCCCAGGCAGCCGAGCGAATTCATATCTCTCAACCTGCAGTCAGCAACCTAATATTAAGTCTCGAACAACATTTTGGGTTTAAGTTATTTGAGCGTCGCAAAGGGCGATTGATTCCTACTCCTGATGCACATCATATCTATGAAAATGTTTCCGAGGCATTGTTGGGATTTGAAAAAGTTTCACAGTCAGCTCATAATATCCGCGATCACAAATCGGGCAGTTTACGGATAGCTTCTATGCCTGGTGTGTACGGTGCTACATTTATGCCCGATGTTGTTTCTGAATTTTTAACTGATAGAGATGATATTTCAGTTAACCTGCAGATACAACCGTCGTTAAAGATTCAAAGGTGGATTTCGTCAGATTTGTACGATATTGGGATTGCCGAATTGCCCTTGATACATTCAGGCATCGAGTCTGAAGAATTTAACTTTAAATGCGTTTGCGTTCTTCCTGAGGGTCACTCACTTCTTAAACACGAAACCTTAACACCAAAAGAGCTTGACAATGAACCCTTTATCTCACTTAATGCCGATCACATGACTCACCATCAAACCCGCCAAGCATTTGCAGATGCAGGAGCAAGGTGGAAAGTTCGAGTTGAAACTCAACTATTTCTCTCAGCAGCAAGACTGACTCAGAAAGGTACTGGAGTCGCTATTCTGGATCCTTTTACTTTGAAGTATGATAGCCATGGGCTCAAAACTCGACCATTTTTACCAGACATTTATTTTAAAATTGGTATCCTTTACCCATCTGGACATCCGCGCTCATTGCTTGCAGAAGAATTTTTGAAATTACTTAGAGAACGACTACTTGATTTTATCCCCAATACTTAAAATATTCTGGCAATAATGCAACCAAAGCTAAGTCATAAGAGAGTTTTAAGTATTGCTATTCCAATTGTAGTATCTAATGCAACGATACCAATTTTGGGAGTTGTTGATACCGCTGTCATCGGACAATTGGGTCAAGCCGTGCCAATTGGGGCCGTTGGTATTGGCGCAATTATTATCTCAGCAATATATTGGCTATTTGGCTTTTTGCGAATGGGTACAACTGGCCTTACAGCTCAAGCCATTGGTGCAGGTGATAGGACAGAAACTTCTGCACTATTAATACGCGCATTAATCATTGGCTTTGCGATAGGCGTTTTTTTTATCGCAGTCCAACTACCCTTTTTATGGGGAGCCTTCCAGTTAGCACCTGCTTCTATAGAAGTAGAAACTTTGGCTAGAAATTATTTACAAATTAGAATTCATAGTGCCCCTGCTGCCATTGCTATTCTTGGCATTACTGGTTGGTTAATTGCCAAGGAAAGAACTCGTGCTGTTTTATTGCTTCAGTTATGTATGAACGGTGTAAATATAGTTTTGGACTTTTTCTTTGTTTTACAGCTTGGCTGGGGAGTCGAAGGTGTCGCTATAGCAACATTGATTGCAGAATGGTCAGGACTCGTTCTAGGCCTTTGGATAGTGCGTGATGGCTTTAATGAGATTGATTGGAAAAACTGGATTCAAATATTTGACAGCGTACGATTATGGCGCATGGCTACGGTTAATCGCGACATTATGATCAGATCATTTTTGTTAGAGGCAGGAATTGTCATCTTTATGTTTTTAGGATCAAGTTTTGATGATGCTATCTTGGCGGCAAACCAAGTGCTACTTCAATTAATAAATATAACAACCTATGCTCTTGATGGTTTTGCGCTTGCTGCAGAGACTTTAGTTGGTCAAGCATTAGGGGCAAAAAATAGAGGCCTTTTACGCAAATCAGTAGTTATAACCAGTCAATGGGGTGTAGTCTTAGTTATCCTAATGGCTGCAAGCTTTTTTGTCTTTGGTGATTTGTTTATTCATACTATGACCACAGCTCAGGATGTTCGCATGGTTTGTTATGAGTATTTGCCATGGATAGTTATTGTTCCATTAGTGGGTGTTGCCGCTTGGATGCTAGATGGAGTTTTCATAGGTGCTACGAGAACGGGCGACATGCGTAATATGATGTTTGTCTCTTTTAGTATTTACTTGGTCGCCTTAGTTGTACTTTTGCCTAGCTTTGGCAACCATGGACTCTGGGCCGCGATGATTATATTTTATATAGTACGCGGAGTTACTTTAGGCTTTAAATATCACCATATTGAGTCGTCTGCTGATTAAATAGTTAATAAGAAAAAATGCTAGGTGTCGCCATAGAGCAGAATGTTCGTTTGATGTGTGAGGGAGGTTATATTGATACATAGCCGAGTACGAGAGGGGCTCCCCCCGTACCTTTGGCTTTTATACAAAGTTAGTTTGTATGATTAGCGACTTTTCATGTGTCTAAGGAGTACGAAAAGTGTAAAGTTTTCTTTCTAATTGTCTAATGGGAATTGGTGGGAAGCAGAACTCGAGCAACTAACCCGCCCAGTAGCCGTTGATGAAGACCACGACTATTACACTGATGGAAAAGTATTAATTATTGAACTTATTCAGGACTTAGCGGCTGAGGTTTAGTGTTAGAGTCGCCTTCAGGCCGCCCATGGGCGAATGATCAAAATCTAAAGTACCTCTATAACTGTGTGCCATTTCTGCAACAATGTTTAATCCAAGACCAGTGCCAGGCATAGTTTCGTCAAGTCGAATGCCTCGTTTCACTATCTCGTTAAGCTTATCATGATTGATTCCATCACCGTCGTCTTCAACAATAAGCTTTACCTGAGTGCTTTCTATTACCGCATGAATTCGAATTAGCGACTGTCCCCATTTGTAGCTGTTTTCTATCAAGTTGCCTAGCATCTCATCTAGGTCAGTGACTTCGACAGCTACAAAGAGATCGTCAGCCAATTCGTTTGATAAAATCAGGTTTTTATCAACGTAGATTTTATCAAATGCCTTAGTCATCGCTTCAACGCGCTCAGACGGGTTAGATTTCACCGAAAGTATATTTATTGCCCCAGCCACTCTAACTCGGCTAAGGTGATAATCGATCCGTTCTTGTAATTGAACGACTGTTGTCGAAAGCTCATCTCTATGCTTTGATGGCAGTTCGGAGACTTGGTTTTTTAATACTGAAAGTGGGGTCTTAAGTGAATGGGATAGATTACCTGCGTGATTTCTAGCCCTTTCTAATAGTTCACTGTAGTGAAAAAGCAGTGAGTTGAGATCGCTGATCAATGGCTTTATTTCCTCTGGGTAGTGGGCAGACAGCTTTTCCTTTGTACCGCTATCTAGCGCTTTTAGCTCTTTTTGGAGCTTGCTCAGTGGCTTAAGCGACCAGCTTATCTGTAGGAAGATCAAGCCCATCAAGCCTGCAAACAAAGTTAGCAGGATGGTCATCAGCCATTCCGTTAAATCTATTACAGCATCCTCGATAGGGTCTTCATCTATGCCAACAGTTATATCAAGAGTGACATCATATTTTGGTATTGTGACTCTTTTATGTACGGTGATGAGCTTCTCATTATTCGGTCCTACGATCTTTTGGAAAAATCTGTTTTTCGTTTTAAAGCCTATATTTAATAGAGAGTTAGAGAGCAGTGTTTTATCTTCTACTGAAACTGCCCAGTAGTGGCCACTATACGGTTGGTTGAATCTTGGGTCTGAAACATTTTGTTGTAGCGTGGGTGTGCCCTGATCATCGAAAGTCAGACTAGAGCTGATTTCATTGATCACATTATGTAACTGAGATTTAGCGTTATCCACAAGATAGTTATTTACAATAGTAGGCACAGTGATGCCCGCTGCAAAGATCAGACCACCAATCCATAACAACGCAGTCAACAACAATCGTTGACGGAGATTGAGTGGTTTTAAGCGAAACCTTTTACTCAACATTTAACTAACTGATACCCTAAACCTCTCACTGTTTTAATGATTGTAGGTGATATTTTCTTTCGAATTCTGCCTATAAATACCTCTATGGTATTGGAATCGCGGTCGAAGTCCTGTTTGTATATGTGCTCTATTAACTCAGTACGGGAAATTACTTTTTCTGGATTATGCATGAAGTAGGCGACCACTTTGTATTCTAGAGCGGTTAGATCAATGCGCTGCCCTTTCCATAATACTTTTGAAACGCGAGTATCAAGACTCAGATTCCCTAGCTGGAGAACTGGTGAGGGTTGGCCTAAAAAGCGTCTAAGATGGGCGCGAACACGCGTGGTAAGCTCAATCATCTCGAAAGGTTTTGTTAGGTAATCATCTGCACCAGCGTTCAAACCTTCTATCCGCTGGGAAAGTGCGTCGCGAGCACTTAGAATAATGATAGGTGTATTGATGCCCTCGTCTCGAATACTTTTAAGTACAGTCATTCCATCGAGCTTTGGTAAACCTAGATCAAGTACCATTGCATCCCATTTTTCAGAAGTGGCACGGTACAGAGCATCGATCCCATCTGAGGAAGTTTCAGCCACCCAGCCGGCTTGATCCACAGCCGAAGATATTTGTGTAGCTAGCAACTGCTCATCTTCTATAATCAGTATTTTCATACTTATTTACTTCTTAATCATGTCTTTTGGTGAACACTACTTCTGGTCGACTAAACCAAACAGAGGTCGAGTTGGGTTCGCTACAACAGTTCGGTTATCGAGCGATTTTAGATCCTGCAACTACTGGTATTCACTTATTTCTGACTCGAATAACGGTCGCCCTGTCATTGTGTTTTAGTTTGATATTCAAGTATACATTCGGTTCATTATAACGAATATAATATGAACCAAATATGAATATGACTAAGTTAAAACCTTATAGTATGTGAAGTGTAGTCCTTGGTTTATCGTTATCTTGATTTATCTGTTAAAACGAATTAAATCTGCAAAGGTTAAAACGGACTAGAACTTTTCTATAGTAGAATGAAATAGAACTGATTCTGGTGTGAATCGTTTGCATGCGGATGTGCTGGGGGTATTTATGGGGGTTCAAATATTTTTGAATTAAAAATATAATTTAAATATCAGTATATTAGTATAACTATTAAAGTCCTGCCGTCCCGACCAATTTCTAATCTTATACAGTCCGTATATGTCCGAAGGTCCTTACTATAAGGCCCTTTTTTGTTAATAGTTAGTCCATATTAGTCCAATAATGTACCACTAAATCCAAGCGTTTTTGGGGTATTTTTGTGATTCAATTATTTTTTATCAAAAATATTATATAAATATCAGTACATCTAGTTAATTAAACACTTGGTTTTGATCAATCATAAAGTCGGCTGAAATTAGGATTGCTGCAGCCCCCAGAGCTGGTGCTACTTAAAAGCCATTGCTTGAGTGATTGAGTTCTTGCCAGAAAATATCTTTTGATGTGTCTGACCCATTGTAGGTGAACTGAATATGAACACCTTTTTCATGAGTTATTAATTGGCATAGTGGTTTAATAGTGATTATTGAAATTCATTTATTTTTTGAGGTAGAAAACATGAATCGAAAAGCAATCGCTTTAGTTCTTTTAATGGCAATGGTGCCAGTAACAGCAACAGCTGGTGGGGATAGACATAATAAGGAACAATTTGTTTACTTTGGTCCAGCAGAATTAACTAGCGTAGAACAGCTAGAGCAGAATTACAGCTTCTTCTCAAAAAATGACGTGATAATGGAAGGCTATATTATTCATCAACTAAGCGATGATGAATTTATCTTCACCGATGGTGAAGGCGAAGTAAAAGTAGAACTTAAGTGTCATACCGAACTAGACTCTTTTGACGATAAGTCAAAAGTTAGAATATATGGCGAATATAAAAGTATTGGTGCGCCAGTTGTTGAGATTAAGCACATGCTAGCGCTTTAACATAAGCTATTTATAAACTCAATAACTTATATGGATAATTGATATGGTAGAAAAAAAAAGCACTTATATGTCACTCAAAGACATAATTAAAAAATGGAGTACAAAGGGAGCGATACAGTTCAATAATGTTTCATTAAGTTACGGTATAAAAGATGATGCCGTTGAGGTTTTAAAAGCAATCAATTTTTCAGTTGAGAGTGAAGAGGTAATTTCTATTGTGGGCCCAAGTGGTTCTGGAAAGACCTCAATTATTATGCTTGCCTCTGGTCTAGAGACTGCCACCAAAGGATCAATTAAAATTAATAGTCAGGAAATTGTTGGTCTCAAAGAAAATGAATTGTCGGAGGTCAGAAGAAAAAACATTGGCATTGTTTTCCAGTCTTTTTACTTGATTCCTAACCTTACCGCGGTTGAAAATGTTTCATTATCTCTTGAGGCAAACCAGCAGTTCAACCTTGAAAAAGATGCTGAAAATCTTCTTGATGAATTTGGCCTTTCTCATAGATTTCATCACCTTCCGAGCGAGTTGTCTGGTGGTGAGCAGCAGAGAGTTGCAATTGCGAGGGCTTTAATCAACAAACCTAAAATTATCTTGGCTGACGAGCCCACTGGAAATCTTGATAGTGCAAACTCAGACAGCATGATGGATTTACTTTTTGATTATACAAAAAAAAGTCAAACTTCACTTGTGAT
>Ga0066864_10000557_pt1 | contig 14055 bp, 17 predicted proteins | sample ETN02SmetaG_4_FD_66432 | JGI IMG/M metagenome (GOLD analysis project Ga0066864, IMG submission 66432) | Marine microbial and viral communities from oxygen minimum zone, Eastern Pacific Ocean - ETNP2014F10-02SV251 | ecosystem: Environmental > Aquatic > Marine > Oceanic ... | reverse complement strand
TACCCTTCTTCGCAGAGCCTCCAGAGGTTGAGCCTGCTGAGCCCATTGAAGTCGTACCCTTCTTCGCAGAGCCTCCAGAGGTTGAGCCTGCTGAGCCCATGGCCGTTCCGCTACTCAAAGAAAAGGTCAAATGCATTTTCAAAATCGGAGATAAAGGAAAACAGACATGCAAGGCCTTGCGAAACGGAGAGTTCGTGGATGGTTGCGCAGTAGAGGGTGTTCAAAACATTGAGAGCTGTACCCTTTCCTTGAAGGGTATGAGAGGGACAAAGTTGGTCTGGGTGAGCTCATGCGATCCTGAGAAACAAACATCCGTCTTTGATGGTGTAAGCGAGTCAGTACGATTTAATTGTAAGGAATCTGATGTTGAGCCTAAGGAAGAGTTTTTCGAGCCAGAACCAATACTCATAGAAGAACCGGAGTTCTTGGACCTTGAAAGGCCACAGCCTCCAGAGCTTGAAGAAAGGAAGTGCGATGGTTGCATTTCTGGAGGGATGTGTCTACCGGTAGGTGTTCGTGATAAAGGTGAGTTCTGCACCACAGAAGGCGAGCTAAGATCACAGAAACCTGCAGACATACGCTGTGATAACAACTTCGAATGCAAGTCTAACGTGTGCGCTAACGGCTCCTGCATGGATTCTGGCGTGTTTAAGAAATTCTTGAGCTGGTTAGGCTTGTTTAGTTAGTTCTAGAACGGTTTTGTCTGACCCAGTTTTTGAACGTCTGTATCAGAATCAAGTGCTCTTCGGAAGTCTCCATCCATGATGCTATTGTCGTGTAACTCAGCTCGGTAGTGTTGCCATACTGCATGCAGTGGAAAAGCTATTCTTTGCTCTAAAAGAAAGCCCAACACGGGTTTGGCCTTATCAACCACATCATTAAGGGCAAGTTGTTCTTGAAAGTCTAAAGGTGCAGGTGGCAAAACTCGCATGCTCGCTATTTCAGCGTTTTGGTCATCAGTGTAATGTTCTGTTCCGGTTATGCGCCGAACATATGCCATGGTGAGTTCACTCATGAGTTTATAAGCCGTAGTTCCTTTATAAAGGTCACCCCCTGTACGTTTTATATAAGCGAACTGTTTTTTGGGGGTCAATGACCGAGCATCACGCCCCTTTTGCTGTGACAGCTTTAGTGGGGTTGGTAGCACTAGCAGGGCTGTTCAGTTTAGTGAACCCTAATCCTACTGGCCTGCAAGGCTTGGACTTAGACCTCGACTTGGACTTCGACCTTGGTCTTGACTTTACAGATCTTGACGGCACAGCGTCTACTGATCCTCCTGCGTGTTCGTTGACATCTACAGACTGTCCTAGATTGTGTTCTACATGCGTACAAGGTGATTCTTGTGTCAGCGGCGTAGATGCCGCAACATGTTCCTGCAGGCAACCTCCTGCGTGCACGGGTTGTCAGCTTACCCGTGCAACCTGTCCAACCGTGTGCGCAGCGTGCGCTCCTGGATCTACTGGGGGTGGCTGTGTGGGTGGTGTAGAAGATGATTCGTGCGAATGCAAACAACCCGCGCCTTGCACGCTTATCCCTGCATCTGAGACAACAGATCTTGATTTGGATGATGATCTTGATTTGGGTGTCAATCTTGATCTGGATGAGGACATCACCATTAATGAACCTGAAGTTACTACTTCCACTGCACCACCACCTGATGAAGTCTGTGATGCGTGCAGTCTGTGCGGTCCAGGTATGGAAGGCGGAGGGTGTTCCTCTTTGGATCCTGCAACAGGCCGGTGCAGGCCTCCACCACCCTGCGTGCCCTCACGATGTGCTCTGACTGCTAGGGACTGCCCACAATTCTGCCAAGACTGCCCACCGGGTTTTATGGGGGGCGGTTGTGTTCGCGGAGTGGACGCACGCACCTGCTCTTGTAAGCAAGCATCGCCTTGCTTTGACGAGAGAGCTCCTCAAGAAAAACGATGCAGACCTGCTGGAGGTATCTGGAGGCGTTTTGTTGATGATTGTACAGACACCTGCGACTTTGCCAGGGGATTGCGCATAGGATGCGCGTATGGAATCACCCACGGATGCGATTGTGGAAGGAACAAGTGCTGGTCCGGCTTCAAATGCGAGCCAAACGGAAACTTCCAAGACACAACCACGAGTTGCAACACTGACAGAGACTGCCCACTTATGACGTGCTTGACAGAGCCCTGCTCCTTCAACGTGTGCCGAAACGGCTTCTGCAAGGTTACCACAACACCGATGGTAGAACCAAAAAGTCCTTGTCTAACCCAAGGGTACAAGTGCACCTCCCCTGTCAGAGGTTGTGGTCATAATCAGGAATACTCTTTGGCTTGTGAAGGTGGCGCCTTGTGTTGCGGAGACATCCCCAGATGTGGCGATGGAGTTTGCTTCCGACATGATATTCCTAGATACGGCGAGACTCATAAAACCTGCCCGAGAGATTGTGCAGAGATTGTCCGACCGGTACTGTGTGGTAATGGTGAGTGTGATCCTAGAGAGGAGCGTACCTGTCCAGACGATTGTACCATATTGATAGATGATCCTGTAGGTACTGATCCGGAAGTCATCGTTGATCCTGTAGACGAATCCATTGAGTTGCCGGTGCGTGTTAGCTCTCCTATCAATGACGTGCTCAACCGTATCCTTAGAGATAAAGCCACCTACAAAATAATCATTCCTTCAGGAACCGGGCTAACCGCCGTCATCCAAGCTGCTTCTGATTTGGCTGCAGACATTGACGTGGTGCAAACAGCTTTGGATACAGACCAAGCACCCAATCTGGAGAACACCGCAATCGTTCTTAGCCTTTGGAACGAACAGACTCATGAGGCGTCGAACGCTCTAGCAACCACTTCTTTAAGGGGAGCCCGACTACCTGAGGATGAAACGAACGCTGTTGTGGACCTTCTTGACAACGGAAAAACGGTCGTGTACGGTGACAACCACGACAATTTGGTCGTGATAGCACCGACCGCGTCGCGCCTAGCCTCAACGCTAAGGCGTGTTGCTTCCTTGATCAATGAGCAGAGCCATCCTGGAAACGTTCTGGAACTTAAAGGATCAAGATTCGCACCTGTAGAGATAATACATGAAGTGGTGATCGATGATCCGGGAAGCGAGCCAGTGAATGGTCACATCCTCGAATTTATGGCAAAAGCACAAGAGGAAAACTATCCTGTCGTCATCGGAAGCCAGGCTTCTTCAGCAGACAACATCGCTGCCATTGACATCAGAGGAAATCTAAAGCTACCCCTCAAGACCGACGCTGCCTTCAGTACGAGAAAACCTGGCATTCTTTTGGGCGGTCCGTGTGGCAACAGGGACACTGCAGAAGTCTTAGACGTTCCCTTCAGAGGTCGCACGCCAAACGCGGATTGCGCCAGAGACTTTACCGAAGGGGAAGGAATACTCTTGTTGAAGGGAGATCACCTGATCATCGCCGGATTCTCTGCTGACGATACGAGACTAGCGGCAAAGGCACTCATCTCAGATAAACAAGAGGTGGGTGAGGCTTTGTTCAGGTTTGACATGGTTATCGTGAGAGGATCGTTTGACAGCTTCACCGTTGAGGGTGTCAGTCAACCGTAAACAGTTCGCTGTCTCTTTGTACGTTCAAGAATCCTAGTCGTGCACCGCAGTCTAGCCAGCCATGCGCATAGTTCAGCGCTGCGAAGGCGTTGACCACGTCATCTTTGTCTTTGAACCACTGTGCGTCATCGACGTACCGAGAAGCCATGTCTAAGATGATTTTGCTTTCTTTATTTTTCTCAGAATGCGTCTTCGCCTTGGCCAGAGCTGCGCGTGTTACTTTGAAATACTTATCAAGCTTTTCAGGGGTTATCTCATGCATGCCGTACCGCAATAGGAAGAACGCCTTTTTCGTTTTCAGCGAGCGCTATTTTGATAGGGTTGAAAGCCATGCTTTCGAGCTCCTTGTCAGATAGTTTGACAAGGAAGGGTGCGCCCATTGCTATCTGTAAGGCTCGACTTCCTATAATGCGTGCGAGTTCGTACTTGTTCATAGTGCTTTTCTCAATTCTGGTGCTTTCTTCAGCGCGATGCCTACCATGGTGTCAATGTCTGCCACGGTAAGTGTTCCAGGACCGCCTTTTTGCAATGCCACGATTGTGTTCTCTCTCGTAACCGAGATGGTTAGTCGGGAGTCTGCAAAGAGCTGTTCTTGTATGGTTGGATCCACGAATAAGTGTGGTCCTGCTTTGTACACAGTAACCGGTAGTGGGTCTCTATCCAAGGGAACGCCTACGTCTGACTTCTTGTCGTAGTTCACAACGCCATCTTCTAGCTCTGGATACTTTGCGTTTTGCAGTGCCGCCATGGCTCCAAGTCCGATAGCGTCAAACATGCCGCCATCATCGTTGAGGGTGCATGCGTCTACCATGATGTTCCACACTAGCTCTCCTTTTGTGACGCAGAGTTTCTTGACATCCAAGGCTTTACTCTCTCGGATGCCTCTGTCTGTCACTCTAGAAAGTTCGATGCCTTCTTGGGTGGGTGGTCCTGGCTCGTGTCTGTCTGCAGACAGGGGTAGGAGTTCCACGTTAACCATAAGGTTTCCTTCTTCAGGTGTGTCTGAGTAGGGTTTTTCGCAGCCCATCTTCACGCCCACAATTACTTCGGTTGCTCCGATGGTGACCTTAGCACTGCCTTCAGCGCTGTGCGAAACATCTTTTTCTACTTTGACCGGTCTGTACTCGTCTAGCTTGCGTCCGTCATAACGAACGCCTTTTGCGAGTGCTTTGAGTAAGTGTTCTCTGTTCATGCTGTCTCCTTAAACGCGTCTTTCAGCGCTTGTTGTTGTACGGCAAAAATGTCTGCTGCTGCCTTGGTGCCGAGTTCGATGACCTTCTTGAGGTCCTCTTGGGTTACCTCTCCGTCCAGTTGGAGGAGGGTGACCTCTCCTGTTGAGGGAACGATGGCGATCGGAATGTCTGTACTTCCACCTTCTCCTTCGTAGGCTTCTTCGTCATAGTTTACGTCTGCAACGATCTGGTTGCCTACTTTACCTAGAGCGACTGAGGTTACCAAGTCTTTCATCTCATAGCCTGCATGTGCTAGTGCCATTGCTGCTGCGGTGATTCCTGCACATCTGGTGCCTGCATCTGTTTGTGGTAACTCTACAAAAACTTCGATCATGGCGTTTGGGAAGTCTTGCAAGTTGATCACAGGCCTTAATGCTTGTTCCATGATCATGCTGATTTCTTTGCTTCGTCTTCCGCCGCCTGGTCGTACTCTGTCTCCGTGTCCGGAGAAGGGCATCATATTGTAGTGGCAGCGCAGTAACCCTTGTGTTGGGTCCTGCATGAATCGGGGTCGTACCTCTCTTGGGCCTCGCACTGCTGCGATGGCTACGGTGTTCCCGATCTTGAACATGGCGCTTCCTTGTGCGCTTGGCACAACGCCTACTTTGGCTTCCATTTTTCGTAGTTCTTGGAACTGTCGTCCGTCGAACCTTTTATCGTAACTCATTTGAATAACTCCTTGACTTTTTCGGTCAATCCTGGAAGGTGTGCCTCTGCTTCTATCTTGCGTATGGCTGCTTCCACTTTGGGGTCTTTTTCTGGTTCTGCTTTGATCCATAAGAAGCCGTTTTGGCCTACTTGGATGTCTGCTCCAGTGCCTTCTTTGATCAGGCTAATCATGCTGCCTTCTTTGCCTATGATTCTTGGCACTTTGGCAGGGTTGACTTTGATGACTCTTCCACCAATCAACTTGCGTAGTCCTGGTCCTTTCATGCTGACGTCGATGAGCTTTTGGCTCGTGACTTTGGAGATCTTGCAGATCACCCAGTCGTCGATATCAAAGTATTGTTTCAGGTCTGCTCCTCGGGGGATGAAGTCGGATGTTGCTTCTGCGAGTCCTAGAACTGCGCTGTAGGCGCTGTTGGTGTCTATTCTCCATCCTGTCATGAGGATGTCTTTCACTCGTGCGATTATTCGATCGTTTACTTTGTGAACGTACGGTCCTGCTAGGGGCGTTAGCTTGACGACTTTGCCGTCTACGCCCATTAATCCTAGCCTTGCGGCTCTTACGTTGTCTCCTTCTCTGTATGTTCCGTCTCCAGGGACAAAGCCCATACCTTCAGCGAGTACTTCGCCAGGTACGACCACGTCTCTGTTTTTTACAATAACTTTTTCCATGATTATTTCCTCTTCATCGCTTTTTCTATGTCTTCGCGGCTTAGTTTTGTGAACTTTCTGTCGCTTTTTCTGATGCAAGCGGCTTCTACGCGATCTAGATTGAGCCGCTTTTCTAGTAGTTTGTTAAGAGCGCCCATGGCTATGGCGAGTCCTTCTTCGATGGTTATCTTTTCGTTGTATTCCTTTTGGAGTATCTCTTCGATCTCTGCCTCTCCTTCTCCGATGACTGCTGCCTTGTATTGGAAGAAAATACCCGTAGGATCGGTCTCGAATAGGCGTGCTTCGCCGTCTGGGTCGATACCGCCTAGGATTACGCTAACACCAAATGGTCGTAGTCCGCCACTTTGGGTGCAGATCTGCATTAGATTGCAGATTTCTTTTACAACAGAAACTGAATCGATCTCTGAGTCGAACTGCACGCGGTGTTGCTGTGCCTTCACTTGGGCTCTTTCGATCAGCACTCTTGCATCGCTTAGTATGCCAGATGCTGCTGCGCCAAGATGTTCGTCTATTTCGAAAACTTTTTCTACGCTTTCTGGTATGATGAATTTGTCTACTATTCTTTTGTCTGCGATGAATACGATACCGTCAGAGCACACCATGCCTATGGTGGTGCTGCCTTGTTTGACTGTTTTCTTTGCGTATTCTACTTGTAAGAGTCTGCCATCGGGGCTGAACATGGTGATGGCTCTGTCATATCCCATTAGTTGGTGGGGCATGGGTTGTTGCATTATAGGATCTCCTTCATGTTTTTGATCATTCCGCTTGTTTTTAGTGTGTTTATCGTGCTGGGTTGGTTGTTAATGCTTGTCACAAAGCTGGTGTCTGCTATTAGGTTGGTTACTTGTTTGTGGCTAACGCGTAAGATGCCTTTTTGGCTTGTTTGGTTCCATGCAGGCATGCTTAACTCTTGTCTTGCCAATCCTTGCACTCCTTCTTGTTCTAGTACTGACTGCTGGATGGCTTGCCATACTTGTTTTTGTTGTGCCGGTTTCCCTAACACTTCAAAAGCAACGTAGCGTCTTTTGCTTCGTAACGTTGGTAACAACGGTTTCATAGTGTGCTACGAGAAAAAAGTCTTTTTTCTTTCACGCTTCTCTCTCTTGTTCAAGGAAACGGTGGTCCATTTAAAAACCTTACGTTTGCGGGTTTGTTTAAAAAGAAGGAGCGAATGCCTGCACAAGGAGCTAAGATCCTTATTGATCTGTGGGAGAAATACTAACTCTTAACGCGCATAAGAATGCCATGTTCCGAAGACTAAAGGGGATTGAATTTAGGAAGATTTAAATACGAGTTTTTTTTTTAAGAAGCTTGTTTATGGCAAAAGAAACTAATCTTGGTGTCATGGTTGTTGTTTTTATTGTAGGTATTGCCTTAGGTGCAGGTCTTAATGGTGGTGGTTTTGTTGGTAATGTAGGACATGATCTTAATTATTCAGATCCTCTACCTCCTCCCTCACCTACAGATTCATATGCTGTTGCTCCAGATCCTGTGCCTGTTCCTTCGCCTACTGATTCGGGGTCGTCGTATCCTTCTTCAGATCCTTTACCTCCTCCCTCACCTACAGATTCATATGCTGTTGCTCCAGATCCTTTGCCTGTTCCTTCGCCTACTGATTCTGGGTCGTCGTATCCTTCCTCGAATAATATACCTGATCCGGATCCTGTACCTGCAGGGGATTCTTCAACAACGCAAAGTGATGGTCCTCAACTTTGTCCAGAAGGAACCTATGAGGTGCGGCGACATGGACGTATAGATCAATGCTTTTCTGGTCTTGCAAGCCTCCAAAGGTATGTTGAGGACGAAGCTCCTAGATTAAGATTTTGTGACGGCGCTGACGCCGACGCGAATCTTGGTTATGAATTATATTGGGTGTATCAAAAAGCTGGAGGTACTGATAAGCAGGGGGATATTTGTGCAAAACAACCCTATTGTGGAGATGGTGTTTGTGGTGCTGGTGAAGAACGAGTAGAAGTACCATGTAGTGATAATGGATATGCTGGTTTTGTAACGGGCTTTGTTACACACCCAGCAACCTGTAAATGTTACAAATGTCAAAAAGAAAGCTGCAACGACGTATTTGGGGCGAATAACTGGGATGCCTGTCCTGCTGACAAAGGTGGAAAAGCTCCTTTTTGTTGTGCAAAAAGTGCAGATTGTAACCAACTAAATCCAAGAGCATCAGCGGCGTGCTGCCCTGAGGGTTCAACATCAACATTTACGCTTTTTGCAGGAGGGGTAAACTATTGTGTGAAGTCTGATAATTTCTGCAAAGAAAAATTTGGCAAAACTTTTATTGGATGTACGGGTGACTGTTGTGATACGCGGACTGAAGAATGCAAATCATCATTATGGGGTGTGAAAAGATGTGTAGCATTAAAAGGTTGTAAAGGTACTAAAGCAGCAGAGTGTGGAAAGCATGGGAGTAGGTCTATCTGTTGTTTTTCACAATCTGAATGTATAAAAATAAAGGGGAAACCTGTCTGCGCACCTAAAGCATCAAGTTGTAAAAATGGAGAAATACACTGTCCAGGACAGTTTGCACCATATGATAAAACAACGGTCTGCTGCCCTGTAGGATCAAAATGCTTTGCACACCCTGATGGTGCACCATACTGTGTATAACTAAAGACCTCTAAGAATAGCACCGTTAACATTTTTGTCAACATTGTATAAAATAATCAAATCTTCGAAACCTGGACTCTTTCTATCAATATTTTGATCTTTCAGTAACGGATCATTCAAAAGCTCATTCTGCTCTTTTAAAGATAAAGCATTAAATCTTGTAAAATATGCTGCCTGATCAGCAGTCAAAGAAGCTGAAATTGGTATATTGTATTGTTTCTGGGTATGCTCATCATACTCACAACCACCGCCTAAAACACTAAGCGCAGCAATACTTGTATAACCTACTGGAGAACGTGCAAATTCCCTCATCTCTTGAAGTAATCCCATACTAATAAAACAGCAATTACTCCTATATAAATCTTTCGGTCATTAATAACTAATAAGTGGTAACAAAATTACTCTTTTTTATTACCAAAATAAAAGAATTTATCGACTGAAACATCATCTGACGTATAATCACCATAACGATTATCACCATCGGATTTCACTTCTTCTTTTGCTTCAACAGGTGCAGGTTCTTGTTGAACCTCAGGAGTAGGCTGTTGCTCTGTTTTAGCTTCCTCAACCTTCACCTCATCCATTATTTTGTTAATAGGTGGACCTCTTTCAGCTTTTTGTTTTAATGTAACAATCTCAGTTTCAAGAACTTTAACTACACGCTTCATTTCCTCTAACTCAGCTAACACTTTTTTGTTAGCCATATCAATCATCAACTCAATTCTTTTTTGATTAAAATAATCTTGTTGCTGACCTTCTTCCATCATTCACATCACCTGTCCAAAGTTTTCTTTGATGAATTGAATCATCGTTGCATTTTCAGCAATAGTAAATGCTTCCAATGCTGAGTTCATCAACCCATTCTTAAGACAAGCTTCTCCAACTTTATTAAGTTTGTCGTGATCGTTTATATGTTTGAACGCTTTAATTGCATGAGCAAACTGCCCTTCTTGAACACATGCTTCCCCAACGTATGCTAATTTTGCATCGTCGCCAAGAAAGTTAAAAATTTCAAATGCGTAATCAAATTTACCTTTTGCAACACACTCATCACCAAGCTTTGTTAACAACTCAGCAGAGTTAATTGCCTTAAACGCAGCAACAGACTGAGCAAACCGCCCTTCTTCCATGCATTTGAGGCCGACACGAATCAATTCATCGTTATCGCCAGCCATTTTAAACGCTTCAACAGCTCGATCAAATAAACATAGTCTTTCAAAATCTTTTCCAACAATAGAGAGCTTTGTACGATTACCAGCAAGAATGTATGCTTTTGCAGCCTCATTCAAATTACCACGGCGCGTGTACTCATCTCCTAACGTATTTAACACTGTAGATCTCATGTCTTCACTAAACATAGAAAGATTAAGATTATCAACACCTTTTTCCATAAGCATAGGCATCATTTTCCTAAACTCGTTATTATTATCCTCAGCTTCAAAAGATGGAGAAGCTTGTCCGATAACAGGATCTTGTGCCGTCACGATTAGCGGAAGTGCAACCGATCGGGATGCTAAACTTTTTACGGATGATTCGTTGGTGATTACGTATAAGGGGGTTGAAAAGGTGTACACTCACTTCGGAGACAATCCTCCTATACCTTTGATGGTCGAGGATGGAAGTGATGTCACATTTGATGTTGTTGATTTTTTTCCGAGTTGTAGGGGCATGTCGCCTGGGTTATACTTGCATACTCCTGGTAACGTTATTCCTCTTTTTACAAAGAGAACGATCCAATGTATTAGACAATTTCCCGTCGAAGAGGAGCATCTGGAGAGAAAAGATTTAGGTGGAGAACCGTTAACTGGTTTTCTTTCTGAATCTGAATATGGTTTTTCCTTTGGTAAAAGTCTTTTTGGCAAGAAAACGGTTTCGGTTTCTTTTTCTGAAGAAGAATTGATGAGTGATGAGTGTGATTTTGGTGGGGATGGGGTAATTAACAAGGATGATAATTGTAAGGAAACACCTAATCCTGAACAAGAAGATATGGATGGGGATAAAATTGGAGATGCTTGTGAAAAGTGTAAGGATACTGATCAAGACGAAAATGGTAAGTCAACAATTTACAAAAAAGGGGAGACCATGGTCGAGTGGGTTAGACATGTAGACTATTGTGCTACTTACCATGCAGGTGTAAGCAATGGGGAAAACATCGGCGGTTTTTATCCACTTGGTAAAAGTCCTCAGTTTAATCCCAGTACATTTGAAAATGAACATACTCATTCTATGATCATCAATTCTGATGGATTTCAAACTCGGGCACAAGCTGTTGGAAAGGGTGATGTTGCTGCTTATGGAAGGCTTGTGGCTTTAACTCGGACGGAAGATGTGTGGGAAAATCTTGATGGGAATGTTGTAATTGAAGGTGATTGTAATCATCAGGGATTCATTTCCATGGTGCCTTGCCCTACTTATTGTTCGAATGGTGCATGTGTTTCGATTACTGAAGATAACAAAATTGCCTGTTCTGATAAACTAGATAATGATGGGGATGGCTATGTAGATTGTAAGGATAAAGATTGTAATGCAAGAGATAGAGGAGATTGGTGTGGATGTTATGAATCAGATGGAGGGAATAATCTTGAAGAAGGTTCATATACGGTAGGTAGGATTGGTTCAAAGGAGGGTGAGTTTTCAAGGGGAGTTTTTCGAGATATGTGTGTATCTTATTCTGGAGTGCATCCTGACTCTGTTTCAGGTGGAGATATCTCACCCTTGTTAACAAGTCTTTTTAGCGGCTTTTTGTCATGGTCAGATTATGATACTTTACAAAAACAATTCTCCTATGATGGCGATCTGCAGGCTCGGGAACATATTACTAATCTTTACGCCCCGGAAGGTAATGGTATCATTGAAGCATATTGTGTTGATCCTGGTAGGTTGGTGCTTGATTTTCAATTATGTAATTGTAAAGACCGCAGGTGTACCTATTCAGAACATAGCAAGGATGATTGCATGGATGGGAAAGATAACGATGGTGACGAATTGATAGATTGTTTGGATCCAGATTGTAGGAAAGATGAAGGGAGAGATTATTGCCGCGAAGATACGAGAGCCTTGTGTAGCGATGGGAAGAATAATGATCTTGATAAATTTATAGATTGTGATGATAGTGATTGTTGGCAGAGTACTGATGGGAAGCCGTGGTGTTGTTGTGTTGGAGATGAGAAGTTGGGCCTTACGTGTCCTTCGGGTACTCGCTGTACAGGATTTAGCGCCAAACGGAATGGTGCATGTTCTCTGGAAGGCATTGGACATTCGATATCCAATGCTGTTGCCACCCAGTTAGACCCTTGTAAACCTTCAGGAGAGGATGAATGTAAGGTGGAAGATGATGTACAGGGGAATTGTTTAACGTGTGAAAAAGGTAATTCGCCAGGGCCTTTAAAAGGAAATTTTATTTGGAAAGAGGATTTAAAAGATCATCCTGTATGCCATATCTGTAAAAGAGATTATAATGCAAAGAAATTTCTTTCAGGCAAGGGGTTTAATGTGAAGGCGGTGGCGATGTCTACTACCTCACGTAAGTTGGATGATCGATTTGTGGATTGTTATCGTCATGGATTAGAAGGAGTTTGTGATTGTGGAAAATGTGTAAGCCCTTCTAAGAGGAAATGCGTCAATACGATCTTTCGAAAAAATTTTTGCCCAACTGAGTGTAATGAACAGGGGGATGTTGAGGTTATTCCCCAGCACGTTGGCATGTTTGTTTCTAGTACGGTCTATGCCCCTGACTGGAGTAAACATCCAGCCAATGCTACCTGGCGTGGTACCTTTGTTTGTCCAACGGGGAAACGCTTATTAAGTTCTGTTAGTTTTTCCAACATATGGAGTGGTACGATCAAGCCATGGCGTTTGTGGCGCAGAATGAGCTACTAGTTTGGAGAGCTTCTTGTATTACTGCGTGGGCGAGTTATAGTGCGGCCCTAGTCGTGAACGGATACCGAGAGTGCAAGAACATCGCTCTTATTGATTTTGCTGTTAGGGATTTTTCTGAAAGCGAAGATGTTGACTTAGAACTCCGCGTCTAGAACAATAATTGGTGCAGCATGTGGATAACAAAGCCTATAACGCCTATGATGGCCATGCCTGCTCCGCTGACCTTGACGATCATGGTAAAACTCTCTTTGTCTGGTTTTTTGGTAACTTTTAGCACTCTTTTGCACTCATTCCAGTACACTCTTAGTGCTCGGATGCCTGCTCGAATCCTTTGTGCTATAGAAGGCTTAGGTTCATCGGGAGCTTCAACTTTCTTTGGTTCTTCCTTAGGTGATTCTGGCTTTTCCTCATGTTTTTCGGTTTCTGGAGCGCCTTCTTCTTCCATAGCGAGATTGTCAGCAGACGGTATTTAAACTTTGCTAGTCTACGAAATCAATACCTAGATCTGCACTGATGCCTTTGCGTTCTTCATCCTTCGTGGTCTTGCCTGACCCGAATATTTGAGAACTCTTAACTCCTGTTACAATCAGCATGACGCGGATGGTTTTGCCTAAATCTTCATACACTTGTGCTCCCCATATCACTCTTGCGTCTTCTGAAAGGCTTTCGGTGATGGTTTCGACGATCTGTCTGGCTTCGTTGAGTGTCATGTCTTTGCTTCCTGAAACATTAATCAATGCGCCTGTTGCTCCGACAATGTCTGCATCTAGTAAAGGATTTTTGATGGCTTTCTCTACTGCTTCTACTGCTCTTTGGTCAGAGTCGCTCTCTCCTACGCCGATCAACGCCACACCGCCATTGCTCATCACTGCGCGGATGTCTGCGAAGTCAAGATTTACTAATCCTGTTCTGGTGACGAGTTCTGCGATTCCTTTGACGCTGTTCGTGAGTATTTCGTCGGCTACCTTGAACGCGGTTTGCAAGGGAATCTCTGGTGCGATCTCTAAGAGTTTGTCATTCGGTACCACTATTAGGGTGTCTACGATTTGTTCTAGTTTTTCTAAGCCACCAAGAGCGTTTTCGTAGCGTTTGTTGCCTTCCATCGTGAAGGGCATGGTCACAATCCCTACGGTGAGGGCTCCTAATTTTTTGGCTACTTCCGCAACTACGGGACTTGCTCCTGTGCCCGTGCCTCCGCCTAGTCCGCAAGTGATGAACACCATGTCTGCACCTTCGAGTGCTTTCTTGATGTCTTGTTCGTTTTCTTTGGCTGCTTCTTCCCCTACTTTTGGGTAGCTTCCTGCACCTAATCCTTTGGTGGTGTCCTTGCCTACTAAGATTTTGGTGTCTGCTTTGGTGTATAAGAGATCTTGAGCGTCTGTGTTGATGGCGATGGTTGCTGCGCCTTCAATGCCTACTT
>Ga0066864_10000530_pt1 | contig 14353 bp, 10 predicted proteins | sample ETN02SmetaG_4_FD_66432 | JGI IMG/M metagenome (GOLD analysis project Ga0066864, IMG submission 66432) | Marine microbial and viral communities from oxygen minimum zone, Eastern Pacific Ocean - ETNP2014F10-02SV251 | ecosystem: Environmental > Aquatic > Marine > Oceanic ... | reverse complement strand
AGACCTAAAACTCCCGACTTGTCACTTATTGCGCACATATTGTTTTGAAGTGTATATTTTCTGTTGTCTAAAGCTTCAAAAGATTCACCTTTTATTGAGTTTCTAACAATAATTTCTTGATCAATCTTATCAGCATTATAAGCATGCAAAGGTCGATTCAAATCAAACATTATATAATTGGTAGTGTCAACAATTGCTGAAACTGGTTTCAAACCTAAAGATATAATTCTTTTTTTAAGCCAATCAGGGCTTTCTTTATTTTGAACATTTTTAATGTAAACACTTCCAAAAATACCACATCCCTGTCCTTTTTCTTTTTTTATTGAAACTTTAATTGGATTTTTAAATTTTTGATTTATTTTAGTAGTAAGCTGTTTTTTTAACTGACCTAAACCTGAAGATGCCAAATCCCTTGCTATACCTCGAACACCCAAACAATCAGGTCTATTCGGTGTAATGGCAATATCCATAGTTTTTTCTCCAATATTTTTAAAATATTTTTCACCAATATTTTTTTCTTTTTCATCTAATTCAATAATTCCTTCTTTATCTGAAGATTCTTCAAGTTCGTAACCTGAGCAAAGCATTCCGTAAGATTCTATTCCTCTTATTTTTGCTACTTTCAACTTTATATTATTTTTTGGAATGACTGCGCCTGGTGGAGCATAGACTGCAAACAGTCCTTCCCTAGCATTTTGAGCTCCACAGACAACCTTAATTAAATTTCCTGAACCTATATCTACTTCGCAAAGCTTTAGTTTATCTGCATTAGGATGTTTTTGAGATTTTACAATTTTACATACAATAAAGTTATCTAAATTAGCATTTGGTGATTTTATATTTTCTACTTCTAGTCCAATTTCTATCAAACGCTCTATTACTTGATTTATGTTTTTTTTTGTATCTAGATGATTTTTTAACCATGATAATGAAGTTATCATCTGCTTAAACCTCTATAATTTGTTGGAATATCTAACGGATCAAACCCATAAAATTCTAACCATCTAATGTCACTTTCAAAAAAAGCTCTTAGGTCATTTATTCCATATTTTAACATGGCCAATCGATCAATACCTACGCCAAAAGCATACCCTTGGTATTGTTTTGGATTTACTTTTACATTTTTTAAAACGTTGGGATGTACCATTCCACATCCAAGAATTTCTAACCATTTGGTACCTTCCCCAATTTTGATTTTCCCGTCTTGTATTTTATATCCAATATCTACTTCTGCTGATGGTTCAGTAAAAGGAAAATGGCTAGGTCTGAATCTAACCTTCACTTTATCAACTTCAAAAAATTTCTTAACAAAATAATATAAACAGCCCTTGAGATGACCCATGTTTATATTTTTATCTATATGTAATCCTTCTAACTGATGAAACATGGGCGAATGTGTTTGGTCACTATCATGTCTATAAGTTCTTCCAGGAGCAATTATTTTAAAAGGTGGTTTGCCTTTCAGCATTGTTCTGATTTGAACAGGCGATGTATGTGTTCGTAAAAGTAAATCTTTAGAATGATCAAGATAAAAAGTATCATGCATATCTCGTGCTGGATGATTTTCTGGAGTATTAAGTGCAGAAAAATTGTAATATTCACTTTCTACATCTGGTCCTTCTTCAACAGAAAAACCTATTTCAGAAAAAATAGAAATAATTTCGTCAATTACTTGTGAAACAGGATGAATTTTTCCAGCAAAGTAAGGTCTTCCAGGTAAAGTTACGTCAATATTATCATTCTTAAGTTTTTTGTTTATTTCTTGATTTTGAATTTCTTCAGTTTTTTTTAAAATTAATTCTTGTAGTTCATTTTTTAATAAATTTAGTTCTACAGCAAAATCTTTTCTTTCTTCTTCAGTAATTGATCCTAGCTGCCTAAATTTTTTTGATATTATTCCATTCTTCCCAAACAATTCTGTCTTGATTTCATTTAGTTTATTTTGATCTAAAAACTCATTTAATTTAGAAAGATATTTTTCTTTTATTTTTATAATCTCTGACATAATTGCAGATTATTTCTTAACTGAAGAAAAACAATAGTGAAGATTAGTTAAGTGCAGCTTGAACTTTTTTGACTATGGTCCTAAATGCCTCAGGGTTACTATACGCTATCTCTGCTAGAATTTTTCTGTCCAGTTTAATTCCAGATTTACTTAAACCATTAATAAATTTCGAATATGCTAGTCCTTCTGCTCTAACACCTGCATTAATTCTTTGTATCCACAAAGATTTAAATTCCCTTTTTTTTGTTCTACGATCCCTATAAGCATATTGCATTGCTTTTTCCATTGCTTGTCTAGCAACTCTAATAGTATTTTTTCTTCTGCCCCACTGTCCTTTTACAGCTTTTAAAACTTTTTTATGTTTAGCATGACTTGTTACGCCTCTTTTTACTCTTGCCATTTTATCCTCTTAAACTGTAAGGCATATACGACTTAACAATTTTCCCATCTTGTTTTGACATAACTGTTGTGCCTCTTTGATTTCTAATTTGTCTATTTGTTCTTTTAATCATACCATGTCTTTTCCCTGCTTGAGACATAATTACTTTGCCTCTTGCAGTAATTTTAAATCTTTTTTTTGCTGAACTTTTAGTTTTTAATTTTGGCATAATTCGATGAGTTTATACAAATATTGAATTAAATTTACAACTAATATTATGCTTTATAAAGGCTGAATTACCATTATCATTTGCCTGCCCTCAAACTTCGGACTCATTTCCACTTTGCCAACTGACTTAATATCTTCTTGAATTCGATTCATTAAATCATTTCCAAGGTTTGAATGCATTAATTCTCTACCTTTAAATCGAATTGTAAATTTTACTTTATCTCCTTTTGCAAGAAATTTTTGTGCATTTTTTAATTTGAAATTGTAATCATGAATTTCTGTAACTGGTCTTAACTTAATTTCTTTTAATTCAATTTTTTTTTGTCTTTTTTTTGCCTTGTTAGCTTTCTTTTGAGCTTCATATTTAAACTTACCCATATCAATTATTTTACAAACTGGAGGATTGGTATTTGGTGCTATTTCTATTAAATCCAAACCTTCTTCTTTTGCAATTGAGATTGCTTTGTTGGTATTCATAATTCCCAAATTTTCACCTGCGCTATTAATAACCTGTACTTCGTGTGAATTAATCCTATGATTTGCCCTAGGTCCTTTTGGCTTTGTTCTTCTTTGAAAATAATTTTTCTTAAATTCTGCCACTTAAAATGAAGGTGCTTTATTCAAAGCAGAAAATTTTTTTAGAAAAGTACTTAATTCCATAGTTTGTTGTTTCTCAGAATCTGATTTTCTAATAGTTATGCTGTTAGAGTCAACTTCTTTTTTTCCACAAATAAGCAAAATAGGAATTTTTGACATTAAATGTTCTCGAATTTTGTAATTTAAGTTATGCTCTTTTAAATCTATTTCACAATTAATTCCAACTTCAGTTACTTTTTCATAGACTTTTTTCCCATAATCATCAAATTCATCAGAAATTGGTATAACCATGGCTTGCAAAGGTGAAATCCAAAATGGCAATTTGCCAGCATAATTTTCAATTAATATTCCAATAAATCTTTCTAGGGATCCAAATAAAGCCCTATGAAGCATAACTGGAATTTTTTTTGAACCATCTTTATCTACAAATGTTGCTCCTAATCTACCTGGCAAATTTAAATCAACTTGCAAAGTTCCGCATTGCCAATCACGGCCAATACTATCCCTGAGTACAAAGTCAATTTTTGGCCCATAAAATGCACCTTCACCTTTATTAATTTCATATTTTAAATTTGATTGTTTTATTGCTTTTAATAATGCTGCTTCAGCTTTATCCCAAATTTTATCATCTCCCACTCTTTTTTGTGGTCTATCAGAAAACTGCAGTAGAACATTAGTAAAGCCTAGATCTTTATAAATTTCTAATATCAAATTTGTTACACTTAAACATTCGTCAGTAATTTGATCTTCTGTACAAAAAATATGAGCATCATCTTGAGTGAACGCTCTAACTCTTAATAAACCATGTAAAGCACCTGATGGTTCAAACCTATGTACTTTTCCAAATTCAGACATTTTAAAAGGTAAGTCTCTATAACTTTTGAGACCTTGTTTGAATACTTCAACGCATCCAGGACAATTCATTGGTTTAATTGCAAATATTTTTTCATCTGGTGTTGTTGAAGTGTACATATGTTCTCCAAATTTTTCCCAGTGGCCTGATTTTTCCCATAACGAACGATCCAATATTTCGGGAGTATTAATTTCTTTATAACCTGCTTTTTTTTGTTTACTTCTCATATAGTTGACGAGTTTTTGAAATAAAATCCATCCTTTTTCATGCCAAAATACCGATCCTGGGCTCTCTTCTCTAAAATGAAAAAGATTCATTTCTTTGCCCAGCTTTCGATGATCTCTTTTTCCAGCTTCCTCTATTCTTTTTAAATAATCATCAAGTTCTTTTTGAGATGGCCAAGATGTTCCGTATATTCTTTGAAGCATTTCATTATTTGAGTCACCTCTCCAATAAGCTCCTGATACTTTTGTTAGTTTAAAAAATTTTCCAATTTTCCCAGTTGATGATAAATGTGGACCCCTACATAAATCACTCCATTTGCCATGGAAATATATTGAGATTTCTTCTCCTTCAGGAATGCTTTCGATTATCTCGGTTTTATAAATTTCTCCCTTATCTTTATAATAAGAAATTGCTTGATCTCTTTTCCAAACTTCTCTTTTGGTAATTTCATTTCTATCAACTATTTCCTTCATACGTTTTTCTATTTTTAACAAATCTTCATCCGTAAAAGGTTCTTTCCTTGAAAAATCATAATAGAAACCATCCTCAATTACAGGTCCTATAGTAACTTGAGTACCTGAAAACAATTCTTGAACAGACATAGCAAGAATATGGGCAGTGTCATGCCTTATAATCTCTAAGCCTTCTTTGTCTTTATTTGTAAAAATCTTGACAGAACAATCGTTTTCAATTTTTTCACTTAAATCCTTAAGTTCGCCATTAACGCTCATGATCAATGCTTGCTTTGAAAGAGATTTGCTAATTTTTTCAGAAATCTCCAATCCGGTTACCTTTTTATTAAAACTTAATTTATTTCCATCTAGCAAGGTTATATTTGGCATTTAATTAATTAATTTTTTATACTCTGAATAAGTGGAAAAACACATTTTTTCAATGTTAAATTTTTTTACTACATTTTTTCTACCTTCAATTCCAATAAATTTCAATGTGCTTTCATCCAAGTTTAGAACATGAATTAATCTCTTACTTAATTCTTCGGTTTTCCCAACTTCGAATAAAAAACCCGTTTTGTCGTTAATTATTGTTTCTTTTGAACCACCAATATTGCTTGCAATTATTGGTTTTTCCATTGATTGGGCTTCAACAGAAACTCTACCGAATGCCTCTGGTTCTATAGACGAAGATACAATTACATCCGAAACTTTATAGGCTAATGGCATTAATTCACACTTATCAATAAATTTAATACAATTTTGCAATCTATATTGTTCTACTAATCTTACTAATTTTTTTTTATAAACTTTACGCCCTTGATCTGAGCCTAATACAACAGCAAAAAATTCTTTATCTGGTATTTCTTTTTTTACATTGTGTAGCGCCTCTATAAACATTTCCTGACCTTTCCAGTGCGTTAGTCTACCTGGAAGAAGAATCAACGATATATTTTTAAGATCAACATATTTCTTAATATCCCATTTTTTTAATATTTTGTTTTCATCAGCCTGAACAATTTTTTTTGAATTAAAATATTCTGTATTAATTCCTCTGAATATTACTAAAAATTTTTTATTTAAATCTAAGTAACCTGAATAATTTTCATTTATATGAGAAAAAATAAAATTTGAACCTGCTATAATAAGATCCGATCTTAACATTACAGAATTATAAAACTTCTTTAAGCTATTACTAAAATTATAAGTGCCATGAAAAGTCGTGACAAACTTTCTTCTCGTAATTTTAATTGCTAGTAAACATGACCAGGCTGGAGCTCTACTTCTGGCATGCACAATTGATATATTTAAAAATAAAATTATAGCTATTAAAGCTAAAGAATTAAATAACATTAAGATAGGGTTTTTGCTATGTACGGGCAATCTTATTAATTTAACTTTTTTTTTATTAATATATTTAATTAATTCTCCACCGCTGGTTACAATAAAGGAAGAACAGTTATTTTCAGAAAGATAGTGGGCCAAATCAAAACAGCCCGTTTCAGCTCCTCCATATCCTAATCTTGGTATAACTTGTAAAATTTTTAATTTCGAACTCATCAAATTTATCTTATATATTAACTCTAATGTCATATAAACGATTTAAATATTTCTATTTTTCAAAAACAAAAAAAATTAGATTTTTATCTATAAAATCAACCTCAAATTTATGTGTAATTTTCTTGCCTGGATTTATGTCCGATATTGAAGGAGAAAAACCAGCAAAATTTGCGCAGTATTGCAATAAAAAAAAAATTAATTTTTTAACGCTTGAATATTCTGGACATGGAAAATCTTACGGAAAATTTACAAATGGAAATATATCTAAATGGACAGTTAATGCTAGAAAGTTAATTAAAAATAAATTTAGAGAAAAAAATTTTATTATAATCGGATCAAGCATGGGTTCTTGGATTGCTTTAAACTTAATCAAAATTTTTAAAGAACAAATTAAAGGTTTTATTGGAATAGGATCCGCTCCTGAATTTTTAGAAAAACTAATGTGGAATAAATTTACTAAAAAAATTAAAAAAATTATAAATACCAAAAAAATTTACCATATGAAACATGGTGATTATACCTATCCTCTAACTAAACAATTGTTTCTAGATGGAAAAAAAAATAAGGTTTTAAAAATGAAAATAAGAATAAAGATACCAGTAACTATGTTTCATGGTTCAAAGGATGACGTTGTTCCTACAAATTTTTCAAAAAAAGTATTAAATATTTTTCCAAAAGCTAAAAAAAAAATATTTATTATTAAAGGTGGAGATCACAGTTTATCGAAGAGAAATTATTTAAATAAAATATCCAAAGAGCTAGATGGAATGATTAAAAATATTTCTTAATCCTTAACTTACTTCTTTGATATTAATTTTATCTGTAATTGGATTTTCTAATTTATTGATCATTTCTTTTGGACAAACTTGAACAAAATTATAAATTTCTTTGTCAAAATTATCTATTATATTTTTAGATAGATTTGAATTTGTCTCGTAATAATGTTTTTCAATTAAATTTTTAAGATAATTTATCCAATATTTTGTTTCTACTTTTTGCCACACGACAGTTTCTGGATTTACTTTTTTTTCAAAATTATTATTTAAATCATAAATAAATGCCATGCCCCCGGTCATTCCAGCTGCAAAATTATCTCCCACTTCTCCAAGAATAACTACAGTACCTCCTGTCATATATTCACAACCATTAGAATCACATCCTTCAATAACTGAAACTGCTCCTGAATTTCTTACCGCAAATCTTTCGCCTGCTTGTCCTGCTGCAAATAGTTTTCCAGATGTTGCGCCATACAAAACTGTATTTCCAATAATTGTATTTTCATTTGATATTAAATTGCTTTCCTCTGGCAATTTGATTGAAATTGAAGCTCCAGACAAACCTTTAGCCACATAATCATTTGCATCTCCTCTAAGTAAAAGTTTTAATCCCTTTGTTCCAAATGCACCAAATGATTGTCCTGCAGAACCTTTGAATTGAAGAGTCAAAAAATCTTCATCTAATTTTTTATAACCATACTTTTTAAGTAAATGATAAGATATTCTTGTACCAACTGCTCTATGAGTATTTTTAATAATAAATTCTTTTTCAATTATTTTTGTCTTGCCAATTTTATCTTCAATTTCAGAAAATATTTTTTGATCCAAAGTATCTGGAACTTTATTAATATCTTTTTTTTCACAGTATCTTTTATGATTTCCAGGATCGGGTAAAACAAAAAGAGGGTGTAAATCTAAATCGTCTAAATTTGATGAGCCTGTACTAACTTGTTTTAATAGATCTGTTCTTCCAATAATCTCGTTTAATGTTTTAAAACCTAATTCAGCTAAAATTTCTCTTACTTCTTTAGCAATAAATGTAAATAAATTTACAACTTTTTCAGGAGTTCCGCTGAATTTCTCTCTTAATTTTTTATCTTGAGTGCAAACTCCAACGGGGCAAGTGTTAGAATGGCATTGCCTAACCATAATACATCCCATTGCAACAAGAGCTGTTGTAGCTACTCCATATTCTTCTGCTCCCATCATTGCTGCAATAACAATATCTCTTCCTGTTTTTATTCCTCCGTCTGTTTTTAAAGTAACGCTGTCTCTTAAGTTGTTTAAAGTTAAAACTTGATTAACTTCTGTTAACCCCATTTCCCACGGAATTCCAACATACTTAACACTCGTTTGTGGTGCTGCTCCTGTTCCACCATTATGACCTGATATTAATATTATATCTGCTTTAGCTTTAGCAACACCTGCTGCGATTGTTCCAATCCCCGATGAAGCAACTAACTTAACTCCTACTCTAACTTTTGGGTTAACTTGTTTTAAATCATAAATTAATTGAGCCAAGTCCTCTATAGAATAAATATCATGATGTGGAGGTGGTGATATTAATGTTACTCCAGGAGTTGAGTGCCTTAGTTTTGCAATTTCATCTGTAACTTTAAAACCAGGTAGTTGTCCACCTTCACCTGGTTTAGCTCCTTGAGCAATTTTAATTTCTATTTCATTACAATTATTTAAATAATTAATTGTTACGCCAAATCTTGCTGAAGCAATTTGTTTTACTCTTGAGTTAGAACTGTCTTTATTTTCCATTAAAGTAAATCTTTTTTCATCTTCTCCTCCCTCACCACTACATGATGCGCCTTTAATTCTATTCATTCCTACTGCCAAAGTTTCATGGGCTTCTTTTGATAAAGCTCCATGAGACATGCTGCCGCTTCCAAATCTTTTTAAAATTTCCGATACTGGTTCAACCTCTGAAATGTCTATGGAAGATTTTAAATATCTTCTCCTAAAATCAATTAAATCTCTTATGTTTATAGGAGGAAGATCATAAATTCCTCTTGTATATTTTTTATAAGTATCAAATGAATTATTAGTTACTGCATTTTGAAGTAAATGAATTAATTTGCCTTGATATTGATGAAGTTCGCCATTTTTTCTATATTTATAAATTCCTCCAATAGGCAATATACTATCATTGTTCTGAAATGCTTGTTTATGATTATGTTTTATTTTTTTTTCTATACCTCTTAACCCAATACCAGAAATTTTTGAGGTTATTCCTTGAAAATATTCAGAAACTACTGTTCGGCTTAACCCAACAGCTTCAAAGTTACATCCGCCTCTGTAAGAACTTAAAACTGAAATTCCCATTTTTGACATTATTTTCAAAAGTCCAAAATTTACTGATTTAATATATCTTTCAATACATTCCTCATACCTAAACTTTCCAAAAAGTTTTTTTTCATATCTTTGATATAAACTATCTAGTGCTAAGTATGGATTTACTGTAGTTGCTCCAACTCCCAAAAGTGTTGCAAATGAATGGGTATCTAAAACTTCTCCAGTTTGCACATTTATAGAAACATATCCTCTTAACTTGTTTTTTATTAAATGTTTATTAATAGCTCCTACACATAAAAGCATTGGAATTGCTATTTTTTTTTCAGATGTTGTTTGATCTGTTAATATTAATTGCTTTATTCCCTGTCTTGCTGCAATTTCAGATTCTTTTAGAATATTATCTAAAGATTCTTTGAGAGTTTGGTCGTGCGTGAAAGTGCAATCGATAATTTTTGAGTTTTTTCCAAAAAAACTTATAAATTTTTTAAATTGTGAATTTGATAAAATAGGATTTTCCAAAACATAAATATTATCTTTGGTTAATTTATCAAAATTCAATATATTTCCTAAGTTTCCAAATCTTGTCTTTAAACTCATAACTTTATTTTCTCTTAATGAATCTATCGGTGGATTTGTAACCTGGCTAAAGTTTTGTCTAAAAAAATGGCACAATGGTCTATAACGATCAGATAAAACTGCAAGTGGAGTATCGTCTCCCATGGATCCAACTGCCTCTTTAGCATCTTCTGCCATTGGATGAAGAATTAACTCGAGATCTTCGATACTCATTCCAAAGGCATGTTGTCTTTTTCTTAGTTCAGATCCAGTAAAAACAAATTTTTCGTTATTAATTGTGATTTTTTTATCAAGATCAACAATTTGATTGTTAAAATATTTAAATTCTTTTGCTAAATAATTTTTTATTTCATTATTATGAAAAACTTTTCCTTTATTAATTCTTATTCCAATAATTTCTCCAGGTCCTATCCTTCCTTTTGAAATAATTTTTTTTTCATCTAATTTAATCATGCCTGTTTCAGATCCCGCAAAAAACAATTTATCTTTTGTTGTGGTGTATCTTAAAGGGCGCAGGCCGTTTCTATCATTAGCAACTATTACCCATTCGTTATCAGTTGCAGCAATTGCGGCTGGTCCATCCCATGGTTCCATTGTACTATTTAAAAAATTAAATAATCTTTGATGATCTCTGGGTAAAATTTTGCTTTTTTTAGACCAAGCATCCGGAATTAACATTAATTTTGCCAAAGGTGCTGGTTGTCCTGAAATATTTAATAATTCAAAAACATTATCTAAAGCTGCCGAATCTGAAGTTCTCGGCTGTATTACTGGTTTTAAATTTTCTATATTTTCAAATAATGAACTTTCTATTTCATCTTCATGAACTTTCATCCAATTACAATTGCCTTTAAAAGTATTTATTTCCCCGTTATGAGCAATAGCTCTAAAAGGTTGTGCTAAATTCCAACTTGGAAATGTATTGGTAGAAAATCTTTGATGAAAAATTGCATACCTCGATATAAATCTTTCATCATTTAAATCTGTATAGAAATCAGATAAAGCTTCAGCTAAAAACATACCTTTGTAAATTATTGATTTTGAACTTAAGGAACAGATATAAAAACCCTCTAGATTATTTTTTATAATTTCTTTTTCAATTTTCCTTCTTATCTCATAAAGCTTTCTTTCTAATTTTTTGTCGGCTAAGTTTTTGTTATAATGCTTAAATAATATTTGGGTAATTTCAGGTCTGTTATTATTTGCTTTTTCGCCTAAAACTTTTGTATTTATTGGGACTTGCCTCCAACCATAAATTTTAAAATTTGATCTAGTAAGCTCTTTTTCAACTATAGTCTTGCAGTCTTCTTGAACATTGAAATTATCTCGTGGTAAGAAGATCATTCCAACACATACTTCAGAGTTGTCATGTTTATGTCCCTTGGTTTCTATTTTTTCTACAAAAAAATCATAAGGAATTTCAACGTGTATACCTGCGCCATCTCCCGTTTTGCCATCAGCATCAACAGCTCCTCTATGCCATACTGCCTTTAGGGCTTCAATTCCATATTCTATAATCTTTCTTGATTTTTTTCCTTCCGTAGAGGCAACTAATCCAACGCCACATGCATCGTGTTCCATATTTTTTGAATAAATATGATTTTTTTCTAAAATTTTTAGATTTTTTTTATAATTTTTCATTAAGCGACCTTAACTTCTTTGGTTTCTTTGTTTTCTAAAAATTTTTTAATAAAGGTTACCACATCTCGACCATCTTTTATTGCCCAAACAACTAGTGAGGCTCCTCTAACAATATCGCCTGCGGCAAATACTCCGGGTAAATTAGTTTCCATTGTATCAAAATCGATTTTTAATGTTCCCCATCGTGTGATTTGTAAATCTTTTGAATTAAACAATTTTGGAAGATTTTCTGGATCAAATCCCAAAGCTTTAATAATCATATCTGTTTTAATAATAAATTCTGAATTTTTTTGAATCTCTGGTTTTCTTCTGCCGCTATCATCTGGTTTGCCTAATTTAATTTTATCAACTACTAAACTTTCAATTTTATTTTTTCCTACAAATTCTTTTGGACTTGATAGCCAAATAAATTCTACTCCCTCTTCTTCGGCATTGGCAACTTCCCTTGCTGAGCCTGGCATATTTTCTTTATCTCTTCTATAAATACACTTAACTGATTTTGCATTTTGCCTTACTGCAGTTCTCAAACAGTCCATTGCAGTGTCTCCGCCTCCAATTACAACAATATCTTTACCTTCGGTGCTTAATGTACCATTGTCAAACAATTCTACCTCGTCACCTAAACCTTTTTTATTTGACGCAATTAAAAATTCCATTGCACAAAAAATATTTTTTAAATCATTTCCTGGTATTTCTATTTCTCTAGCTTTATAAACTCCTGTGGCAATTAATATTGCATCATGTTTTTCTCTCAATTCTTCTAGTGTTGAATTTTTTCCAACTTCAAAACTTTGAAAAAATTTTACGCCACTTTCTTTTAATAATTTTGTTCTTCTTTCTACAACATGTTTTTCTAGTTTAAAATTTGGAATTCCATAAATCAATAAACCTCCAGGTCTATCATGTCGATCATATATGTTGATTTGATATCCTAGTTTACGAAGTTGTTCTGCCGCTGCTAATCCTGCAGGTCCAGCTCCGATAATTCCAATGCTTTGTTCTTTTTCATTTTTTACTTTTATAGGTTTTATCCACCCTTCGCCCCATGCATTTTCTGTAATGTATTTTTCTATAGATCCTATTGTTATTGTTCCATGGCCAGACTGTTCTATGACACAATTACCTTCACATAATCGATCTTGAGGACAGATTCTTCCACAAATTTCTGGCATATTGTTTGTACTTTGAGATAATTCGTAAGCCTCTAATAATCTTCCTTCAGCGGTAAGCTTTAACCAATCTGGTATATTATTACTCAAAGGACAGTGAACTTGACAGAAAGGAATTCCGCACTGTGAACACCTACTTGATTGCTCTTTTGCTTTTTCATTTATAAATTCATTATAAATTTCTTTAAAATCCTCTTTTCTTGTTGATGCTCCCCTTTTGAGAGGGCTTTGCTTTACAACATTTACAAATTTAAGCATTTCTTTAGACATTCGTTCGCAATTTATTATAGGATTTGAAACAATTAAAGTCTTAATAGGTCATAATATATGACCTATTTTTTAAATTAATAGCTTATTTTACTGTTTTTTTGATATTAATGCATACCTGTTATGCTCCTTTTAATTAAGAATTAGACACAATCAAAAGTTATTTATAAACAATCTAGATGATCTCTGATTTTTTCGAAATTTTTTTACTTTCTATCATTCAAGGTATTTTTGAATTTTTACCAATAAGTTCACAAGCTCATTTGATTGTTGCTTCAAACATCTACGCATTTAAAAATCAATCTTTGCTAATTGATATCAGTTTACATTTAGGATCTTTGTTGGCAATATTATATTATTTTAAAGAAGATATTTTTGATTTTAATAAAAATAATAACTTATTTTACAAAATAATAATTGGATCAATACCTTTGGTGCTTTTCGGTTACTTGTTATACTCAACAGGCATAATCTATCAACTTAGAAATATTAAAGTTATTGCATGGGCTACTTTGTTTTTTGGAATTTTAATTTATATTGCAGACAAAAACAAATTTCTAAAAAAAATAGATATTGATTTCAACTTTAAGTCAGTTTTAATAATTGGTTTTTTTCAAGTCTTAGCTTTAATACCCGGCGTGAGTAGATCGGGAATAACAATAACTGCGGGTAGAATACTGGGATTTGATAGAATTGATTCAACAAAAATTTCTTTTTATTTATCTATACCTGCTTTAATTGGTGCAAGTTTATTGAGTATAAAAGATTTGTTTAAAGAAAATATTGAGTTTAATTTATTAGTATTAATTGGAATATTTTTATCATTTTTATTTTCATTAATAACGATTAAATTTTTTCTTAAATTTTTAAAGAAGTTTTCTTTAAATGTCTTTGTGGTATATAGAATATTCTTAGCATTAATTCTATTCTACATTATATATTATTAGTTTTGGATTCATAAATAGGTAAAAGTTGAGAAAACAAAACTCCAAATAAAATCAAAATACACCCAATAATATTACTTATACCTAAAATTTGGTTTAAAATTATCCAAGCAGAAATAGCTGCAATAGCTCCCTCTAAAGACATAACAATAGCGGCAGGAGCAGCTGAAATATTTCTCTGACCAAAAAGTTGTAAAGCAAATGCTGCTCCTCCTGATAAAATTCCCGCATATAATATTTCTATTGTTTCTAATTTAATTTTAGAAAAATTGATTTCTTCAAATAGCATTACTAACAAAAAAGATAAAATAGCTACTATTAGATTTTGTATTAATGCAATAAAAAAAGGGAGATCGAATCGTTCTATTATTTTACCT
>Ga0066864_10000462_pt1 | contig 15221 bp, 5 predicted proteins | sample ETN02SmetaG_4_FD_66432 | JGI IMG/M metagenome (GOLD analysis project Ga0066864, IMG submission 66432) | Marine microbial and viral communities from oxygen minimum zone, Eastern Pacific Ocean - ETNP2014F10-02SV251 | ecosystem: Environmental > Aquatic > Marine > Oceanic ... | reverse complement strand
CTCTTTTTTCAGGCGCCTTTCGATCTCGAAGCACTCAGGCGCCTTGATATCCTCTAGATTGATTCCTCCGAAGGTCGGGGCAATCGCCTTGACGGCATCGACGAATTGATCTACGTCTGTACGATCTACCTCTATGTCGAAGACATCAATATCGGCTAAGGCCTTGAACAGTAGCCCCTTCCCCTCCATCACTGGCTTGCTGGCCAAAGCCCCGATGTCCCCAAGACCTAAGACAGCCGTTCCATTGCTGATAACGGCCACGAGATTACCCTTGGATGTATACTTGTAGGCATCGTCTCGATTCGCTTGAATTTCCTCGCAAGGATAAGCCACGCCAGGCGAGTAGGCAAGAGAGAGTTCGCGTTGTGTCCCATGGGGCTTAGTGGGTTTAACGGTAATCTTCCCCGCAGGGTGGGATGAGTGGTATTCGAGAGCGTCGTCGCGTAGTCGCTTGTTGTCCAGAGGTCACACCTCGGGTGCTCCCGGTTGAACCGTCTCCTATGATGCTATCCTATCTCAAATAGACCCATTTCATCGCCCATAATTGAGAAAACGGGCTTTATAACTCGATTTCTTATCTGTGGCATGGGTTGTCCTGTCTGGGATGTTCTACTGTGGCGGACGTCTACCTCAAATCATCACCAATTGTGCGGGTTTGTGAGATTTTTCACTGTTTTTCACACATCTGGAACGGCTATTGATAGGGTATTGCAATCTCAATAAATCTTCATGGTTTCAAACATGAACATATCTTCGACCTACCGATTCGATGACCAAAACTGTCCTTGGTGTGTTCCAATCACGAAATGGTAGCATCACAGGCATGGACAGGATGGTGAGCAGCACGCAGACACCCACCCATACCTTTCATAAATTGCACAATGAGGGGGTCGTCTCGTGTCTATGGACCTAGGCTCACCTAGCGGCATGCGTCGCGGTCATGCAATATCCTTAGTCTTCCTAATGCTATTGCTTCCTTGGTGCTCCATGGCCACCTCAGGAACCGAGTTCTTCAGTAGTTTCGACGACACCTCTCCACAGAGGTCAGTGACCTCGAGGTCATGGGGCGTCAATGGGACTAATGACACCGGCTGGATTGATTTAATCGCGGATGGGGCGGACCCGGGAAACGGCACCCCTGCATATGGGGACTTGATGCTTGAATTCGCCCCAGGCGCTGTCATCAACAATCTGACATTTGAAATCGCCGTTAATGGGAGCGATGGATATTGGGCCAATCAACCGCAATTGAGCCTGATGAACACCCAGACCGAGATTCTCGATTGGGACGGGTTGGGCGACCTAGGCCGTCAGAATGACTTCCTCGAAAATCCACCTACCCTTATCGACGGTGTCCTCGACACCTCGCTCAAACCGAACTCGATCAGTGACGCGTCTTGGCAGTTACCTACTGGCATTGAGATTACTGACCTCGTCATAGAGGCACTAAGGCCGGTCGACCCCAAGATCTCGTTGACCCCTCTAACAGTGACGATTCACGATAGTGCGTTCAATCCGTTCGATGGAAGGCTGTACCTACTGGTAGACGATGACCTACTGCATCTCGATGACAACGCGAACAAACGCATAATAGACATCCAGCAGAATGTCGCCGGTCGCAGCCTAGTCGCCGATGGCAGTCGCGACGTTCTCTATATGGGGACCGCTGATGGGAATGTCCACGCCATGCGGATTTCCGACTCGACCACTGTGGAAGGCGTTCCCACTGATGTCAACAGCACAAACTCGGACCCGATTATGGCCATGGCAGTTGACGTCTATGGTGTGGCGTGGGCGGCGACTGAGTGCGGCTTGCATTACCGCATGCCGAGCACGGGCTCATTATGGAATTCTGAGGACTTCTGCCTTGGGAACGAAACCGGGACCCCTGTCGACATGCTGGTTGAAGGTCGCAGAATCTTCCTCGCCACCGAGAGTCACGGTGTTCACGTCATCGATTACAATACCTCCAGTCCGGGCTCAATGAAACCGATTACTATCGACAGACACATATCGTGGGACGCGTCAAATTACCTCTCCGGCGACTCGATTGCCGACATTGCAATCGCCAATGACATCCTCTACATCGCCACCTCGGACTCTGGAATCGATCGCATCGATCTCTCCTCCTTCTCATGGCTGGGTTCTTGGACCTCGAACAACTGGCTCGCGTCCGACACCGTCATCGGTTTGGCTGTAACCCCAGGGTGGCTTCATATCCTTGGCGACCAACAGGTCCAGGCATACGATACCGACATCTTGCTGTTTCGCTCCGCCCATACTCTCTCCGACATCGGGCTCACCGGTTCGGGAGCCTCAATCAGTGCATGGCCCGGAGACCTAGAAAGGGCCCCAGCCTCCTCGATGGCGCTTGTCGGGGATGCTTCTGGGACGCTTGGGAGAATTCTCAGGCAGAGCCCCGACGGTTCCATGGTCGTGGTTAGCAGCCCCTCTATCGATGACGTGGAAGTCATCGCTATCATCGATGACGGTCAACAGGGGGAGTTCTGGATTGCCTCTGGCAGCATCATCAACATTATGGACAGGAGAGAAGGCGTTTGGAAGGAGCAAATCGACCTCTCCGAACACGTCTCTGATCCCGGTTCGATCACAGAGATTACTCAGGATGACGATGGCTGGGTGTGGGTAGGCACCACGGGCAAAGGAGCCCTTAGATTCAGCAGTGCCGACGGATCATTCTTCGGCTACATACAGGGACTCAGCTCGCTCCACGTTTCCAGTATGGATTTCGATACCAACTACGACATCCTCGTCATCGGACACAAAGAGTCGGGCATCTCACTCTATTCCACAAGCGCAGGGACAGTCACCGAGATTTTCACTGCGGAGAACGGTTTGGAATCCGACTTGATTAGGGACGTAGCGACTAGGTTCGGCGTGGCTTACATCGCCACGCAGGAGAAAGGCGTGATGCGAATTGACTTGAGTGGCCCGACTATCATCGGGTCGTGGCAGTCCCTCGGTGCCGACAACCTCGAACAGACTCCGGTGGCTGTTGATGGCGACACCATCTACCTCGGGCTTCCTGGGCTGGGAATCCTAATCATCGATAGACTGACGAGGGATATCATAGATCTTTGGACCCCGGATGACCAGAACGGAATCCCCGACGCTGATGTCAACACCCTTGCCATTGACTACTATGGCGGGCTGCTTGTGGGCTCAGAGGTCCAGAACACCGGGGCCGGTAGCAACGGCGGTATAGCACGTTGGGACGGCTCCAGTTGGGAACTACTACCGACTAGCATCCCTGGATGGGGAAATGATCCCTTCGAGTTCTACGACATCACAAGCGATGCCAACGGTATCTACGCTGGCACGAACAGGGGGGCGTGCATGTGGAACTGGGCCTCCGACACACAGTCAGCGATTACCCTCGAAGATTGTTGGAGTTCCGGTGGCAACGGCCCAGGAGGTGGTGGATCAGGCATACCCTCCCGCTGGGTCATCTCCGTGGATGTCATCGGAACCGATCGGCTCTATGCCGGAACAACCGAGGGCGCAGCCGTAATCAACACGGCAAACGGCACCGTGATCGACGTCTGGACGGCCGGTGATGACACCGAGAGGGCCAGAGTCGTGAAGTTTGGTGATATTGTCTACTTGGGCCTCGAGAATATCGGCATCGCCCGCTACAATCTCACTTCTCGCGAATGGCTTCCTGCCTGGGATGGTACGCAGGGCATCATCAGCGATGATGACATCACCACCTTGATCGAAGGGCTCGAGGAGGGAACCATCTGGGCCGGAGGCGATTCCGGACTCACTCTAATTGACGTGATCAACGAGACGGTCCTGATTCAGTGGAACCGGGGCTCGAACCAGAACGGACCGACACTGCCGGACTATCCACCTGCGGAGACTGTCATAATAGGCCAAATCATGTACTACTCCCCGCAGCGGGCTGGTTCTTGGAATTCGAGGGACCAAATTCACAGGATCAATCTGAACAACAATTCCAGCCTCCCGAACATCGACGCAGGAAATCGTCTGGGGTACAACGGCATCATCCATGGTGTGGGGCACATAGGTGACGAACTGTGGATTGGCGTTCGCCAGACCTCCAGCTGGGGTGGCAGTGGGGACGATGGAACGATTCTGAGGTGGAATACATCTTCTGGCTCTTGGAACCCAAATCTGGACACCATTGGCGAAGTCGGTCGCGTCAACGCACAGTACCTCGGTGACTGCTTCCCTCTCAATGACACCTGCGAGCTATGGGTGGCCTACGGCGATAACATCCTCCGAAGATTCTCCGCCGGAAATATGACGCTTTTGAACCAATGGAACGATGTAGATGGCAGAATCAGGGGAATGGTCGAGTACGACGGCGAGTACCTGTTCGCGAGCATGAACGGCATCCTCCGGTGGAACCCCTCCAATGAATCATGGCTATCATCATGGCTTCCTGGGGACGGCCTCCCCGAGGAAGCAGAGCTTGACTTCTACTCGATGGCCGTAGTTGACGATGATCTTTGGGCCAGTTCGGGCAACCAAGCCGACGGAGTGGTAATGAGACTCTCAGGAAACAACAGCAATTGGTCGACGTGGGAGGTCAACACTGATGAGATTCCCAATGGGTACGCTGCAGACATACTCCTGTGCAATGACATCGTCCACATTGCCATCGGATTCGACACTTGGCAATGGTGGGTTGATGGTGGCGGAGTCGCTAGGTTCGACCTTGCAGACAACGACGGAGACGGCATAATTAACGAGTGGATAACCCCTCTCATTGAAGACAATTCGAACATTGCCGACAGGGATGCCAGGGCGCTTGCTTGCGACGAAGCCAATGACATCCTCTACATCGGTTTCGATACAGAGGACCAAGGCTTAGACCGCTTCAACTACAACTCCAACAACTTCCTCGCTACTCTGACTCCCGATAGAGGCGTCTCGGGAGACAAGGTCTTCCCGGGAGGCATGCTGCACGACGACAACGTTCTCCTAGTCGCGCACTATGACGGCTCAGGGGGAATCACCCGTGTCATCACCTCGGGAAACGCTGCCTCAAACGGTCAGATTCTCGGAACCGGAATGGATGCCTGCTCCATAGTACGTGCCCCCTCGGAGACCTCGAGGGCCTATGCGATCGGCAGATCTGGAGACACCTCGGGAATCAACAGGGTCGATCGACTCGACTCCACGGGCCTGATCGATGGCGGATTTGATGCGTTGGTGGGGCTTCCCTCCGGAATAGTCCACGAGATGATCTCCAACGAGACCCACGTGTGGGTGACTGTAGGGTCAAGTCCTAATTCCTTCCTAGGCTCAACAATCCTTCAAGGGGAACTGCTGGAGAACGGATCGGTCAACTGGCAGTACGGCTTCGACGCCCAGTTCGAGTCGATAAACGAGATTCTTCTTGGGGATGGTGAGATCTGGCTATCGACTCTTGGAGGGGGTCTGTGGTCAGTCAACCTGAGTCAGCGAATCTTCGAATCCACGTCTATATCGCTCCATAACCAGATGGACGGATTGCTGATGGATGGGGGTCAGATGTACGTTGGACTGATGGGCTTCGATGGGAGTTCGGCCGGATACCAGACCTTCGACCCCGATAGTAGATCGTGGGGTCACGGCAGCCTGATTGCAGGTCTGCCGAGCAACGTAGTCACTGACTTCGCCGAATATGATGATCACATCTTAGTAGCCACTCATGGTGGAATCGGTCTTTGGAACACCTCAAGATCTGACTGGGACGACCCCATCACCACCGTAGATGGATTACCTTCGCAAATCATCAACCACCTCTTCGTCCCACCATCGTCCTTGATGGGTAACGGCACGGTTCTCACCGGAGGTCCAGCTGGACTCAACGTGCTCGACCAGAACCTCTCACTGGTCGGGACCATCGGCAGAGCGGACGGCTTGGTGGGCAATGCCGTTGCGGGAGTCGTCTTCGCACAGGCAGTGACTAGGCAGGTCAACGACACATCAACAGGCACGTCCACGACTCTGCACCATGACGCCGCTCTGTTCATCTCGCACAACGGCCAAGGCGCGACCCGCCCCGGTGTCGCGGCCTGGGATCTGGCCACCGACACTGCGAATGGAACCTACAATATCGATATGATTCCAAGCAACGATGTTCGCTCGGTGGCAACTGATGACTGGGGGGTCCACATAGCGACCTCTATGCAGCCACTGGTTCACTGGAACGGAACTTCGATGATGATGGAGTCGGGGGCGGGGGCGCTAGAGCTGCAGGCGTGGCCCATCATTGACCTTACCACAGACGGAACGCACTTGGCGGCAATATCATCGAACCAAATCAGCGTGGTCAAGGTTGGCAGCGATCATGGAGTCATTGCTGTCGGAGAACTAGCCGGGGCTTTAGGTGGCGATGCCAGAGATGGCAGGCTAGCGGCCCTCGGTACCGATGGCCTACACGTTTACCAGCCCATGGAGACACTCAATGAGATGCCAAGGGAGTCCCAGAGGAGGGCTCAGCCCCTTACTGCCCTCTTCGTGGACAAGTCAGTTGACATCACGGAAACGACTCACCCGGGGATGGCCACGATTCTAGCCAGCCCCGACTCCCCAATGCTCATTCCACTACATGAGAACCAAGCCAACTCCTCGGAAATTCTGCTTTATCAGGGTGCTCTGACCCTAACCGCACCTCAGGGTGGCGCGTGGGTATGGGCGCGCTCGACCTTGCTGAACTACAGTGGTTCGTGGGACTTGGCATCCTATGACTCAGGCATAGAGAATGCGTTCCAGACGGCTATCTTCAACACCCCACCCGGATCCATGTCCTCGATTATTCACCTTCAGTTGCAGTCTCCCTTAGACGGGCGCATCAAGGTCCGACTCACCTACGATTGGGAGAGGCTGGAGGCACCGACCATGATTACCGACCTCATTGACAGGCCGAACGATGGCGGGGGTGTTCTGCAGGCTTCATGGCTGCCGGCCCAGGACGCGGCTTGGACAGCCTACAGGGTATACTTGTGGGATTCAACCGACGACCCAGAGTGGTCTCCGACCAAGGACGCCTTGGACGACTTCCCTGACTACCAGCGAGTACCATACTGGTCTCAGACCACAGCGGTTTTCACTACCGGGAACAGTAACGGCAGCCAAGTCCCACTTTCTGAGTCTCGCCAGTATCGGGCTGCAATCACCATAGAGTACCCCGACGGATCCCTTGGTGACCCCATCGCTTGGCCTGGCAATGCCACGCCAACCGACGAGGTTCCCCCGCCACCCGAGTGGCTGACAGTCGAACCCGTTTCCGGCGGCAATCCTGGAACCCTCTCAGCACAGTGGACGGCCTGCAGGGAGCTCGACCCCTCGCTGACGAGGATTTGGGCCGTACAGCAGGAAATCACCAACGCCCTCGCTCTATCCGATCCAATGGACTTCGCCTTCGCGGCAGGAAACACGACGGTATTGGAATTGGAGAGCAACACGCCATACTGGTTTGCCATCGTCTGCGTCGATGAGGCAGGGCAGTTCGATCCCGTGAACGCAACCGTCGTGGGCCCGGTGGTCGCTGCGGGAGGCCTGAACGATGGCATCGCCCCAGCACCTGTCGCAGACACCACGGCGAATGACGCACCTGAAGACGAGGGAGGGCGAATCCTAGTAACTTGGATCCCCAACGACGAGGAGGACTGCACCTACCATGTGATCTACGTGCTCCCGGCCTCCGGATGGACCGCACCGACCACGGTCGACGGCTGGCCCATCGCTGCATTCGTCCCTGACTGCACCACCGACGAGCTAATCATCGACTCTATCGGCAACTCCTCTCTTGAGAACGGCATCGTCTACTGGATAGGGGTCGTTGCCGTCGACGATTGGGGCAACCAGAACGTCGATGACGTGCTCGTGGTGGAGACGACCCCGTATTCCGAGCTCGACTCGCTGGAGTGGGTCTCTCCCGACCTAGTAACCGGGCTGCTTGCTTGGGACCATCCCTCCGATGACGGAACTGCCATCGATGTGAGGTGGGACCGATCGATAGCTGACGATTTCAGCCATTACACGGTATGGGCCTCGGACTACCCCCTTGACGACCTCACCCTCATCTCGTCGATTTGCGAGGATTCCGGGCAGTGCGGACTCACCACGATCGACCAGAGGCAGATAGGAAACTCCCCCCAGCTCGAGGTTACGATCAGCAGGGCGCTGTACGGCACCGAGGCCGATGGCCTGGTCTCCGAAGAGATAGTCCCCCTTGTGCCGCTATACGTCACGGTGACCGTCCATGACATCGCCGGCAATGTCCAACTCACTGACTTGGGTGAGAACATGGTCCTCGTGACCCCCCTAGACAACCGCGGGGACCTCTCCCCTCCGGACAGGATTCCCGCCCCGTCTCTCCTAGATAGGTCGCCTGACTCCGGAGACGGAGTCATCGTGGACTTCGCTCACAGCACTGCCCCAGACATAGGGGAGTACTGGATCTACGCGGTCGCCGGCAATCCGTTCGAGAACGCTGAACACCTCGAGCCTGCCTTGATAGTCGATCGCAGCGTCCAGACCCCCGTCTTGCTCGAAGAATTGTCTGGCGGAGACAGCATCGCCCCCGACGTCCCGACATGGGTCGCTGTAGTGGCTGTGGACAGTTCCGGCAACGCTTGGTTCGACAAGCTCGCCACCACGATGATCAGCCCCGTGGATGAGATTGCCCTCGATCCAGGAATCCATCTGCCTGGGATCTACGAGTTCATGGCCTATTGGGACCCCTCTGGCTCGCACATCGAGATCCTGTGGGACGCCCCCGATGATCCACAGGTCATCTCTTTTGCAGTCTACGCCAGCACGACCGAGTTCTCGGACACCAGGGAGGCCATGCTGGTCACTTCTGGAGTCACAGCCTCGAATGCAACCTTCGACGCCCTCGGACCCACTCCGATTAGCCCCTCTAGCACGTACTGGATCGCCGTGGTCGCATCAGACGGAGAGGTGCACAGGCTCGGAGTGGAGCCGATTCAGATCAAACCACTGGCCGAGTACTCTCTCGAGGGCGACGGCTTGAATCCGGATTCTGTCGGCGTGTCTTGGTTCGACCAGCTCATGGAAGGCGATCTGAACATATTCATCGCCTTCATCTCAGCGCTGATGATACTCCTTGGTGCTGTGCTCATCATCAAGCCGAAGGAGAGGTCGGCACCCGAGCCTTGGGAGCTTGGGACTCTTGAAGTTGAGATGGAGGAGGAGTTGGAGCGCGAGGCGTCTGGCTTCGATGAGGACGAGGACTACGTCTCCCCTATCTCGATGCTCGACATCACCGAAACGAGTCCATCGGAATCTCCACTGCCCCCAATCTCGGAAGAGTCCGAGTTCCCTGATGATCAATCCTTGCAAGTTCCCGATGTAGTTATTGGGGACCTGATGGAATCAGAGTCGGAAGAGGTCGATCTTGACGACCTCAACGAGATGGCCGACGAGTTGGAAGCGGATGATTCCGAGGAAGAGGTGATTGACACATCGTTCATCGATGACGCCATCGATGACTGATATGAACTGAAACCCCGCCCAGCACGCCTAGCAACCTACAGACCGTAGCCTTGAAGGAGCGGTCACAGGTGGTCGGACCGAAGCGTATGCCGGCCTGCAGGATGTGCAAGCAGAACTACCCGAAGAGCCAATTCATCAGCGGCAACGGACCGCGCTACCTCGTCTGCGTCCGCTGTGGTATCGAGCATGGCCTAGCCAATCCCGAGGACGTTCCCCAGTACTACTCTGACGAGATACTCAACGCGCGCTTCGGACTGTTCACACTCCGACACCTACCATGGCTTTCGGTCCTCATCGGTTGGCTTCTGTTTCTGGCCCTTGGCCGCGGAATCGAGCTTTGGTCGGGCATCTTCTTCGTCGTCTTGGCCCTAGGCACCCTAATCGTTCCCGTCATCCACTTCCTGCGGAGCACGAGATTCAACGCCGAACTGTCCCGCTTGACGCCTTGAATCGCCCACGGGAATGCTTGAAATACGGCTTATTGCTCTCCGAGGTCAGAGGGGACAGTGGGTTCCCTGAGAAAGCCCGTGAGATTGGATGGACAGAAGAGGGGTAGCCAAGACAAGTAAGGACGAGTTCGAAAACAACTGGAATTACGCTCAGTGCAGCGTTATGACGGTTGACGAACCGTTGCGCAGGCTCGCTTCCAGCAACCATCTGTACCTCCCGAATCGAGGAATACGCGCGAAGGTCAGCGCGAGCCACGCCCGGACAGAGGGAACAGCGGGTTCCCTATACTGAAAACTAAATTTAGGAAGTGAAAATGAAAATGCAGAGAACGAAGAATACGAGTGTGCTGATAGCGCTTCTCCTCGTGCTCATGGCGGGATCCACCGGCGTCAACGCCGATGGTTCCGACCCCCTCGACCCGTCTGATGGCGGGGCCGATTGGGACGGAGACGGTCTCACCAACGCCGAGGAGCAAGACGCTGGAACTGATATGAACAACCCTGACACCGACAACGACGGCATGCCAGACGGCTGGGAGGTCAACTACGGCCTCAATCCCAATTCGGCTAGCGATGCCAGCGGCGACCCCGACGGGGACGGCCTGACCAATTCGGAGGAGTACGAGACTGGGACAAACCCAAACTCGGCTGACACCGATGGAGACGGCACCGACGACGGGGACGACCCGTATCCCAACGACCCCAATGATGGGGCCGCCTCGGACTCCGACGGCGATGGCATCCCTGATGCCTACGACCCGGACTACGAGGGCAACGGAGACGGCACAGGCGAAGGAGGCACCGAAGGCGGTGGCGAAGGTGAGGACGGCGAAGGCGAAGGCCAAGGCCAAGGACAGGGTCAGGGTCAGGGCCAAGGACAGGGTCAGGGCCAAGGACAGGGCCAGGGCCAAGGACAGGGCCAAGGACAGGGCCAGGGCCAAGGACAGGGCCAAGGGCAGAACGGCCAAGGACAAGGCCAAGGCCAGGACGGCCAGCAGGGCCAGGGTCAGGACGAGGGCTCCCAATCCGACGAGAGCGGCCAAAGTGGCCAGGAAAGCGAACCGGGTGAGCAGGACCAGCAGCAGGACAACGGACAGGGCCAGCAGCAGAACGGTGGCGAACAGAGTGGCCAGCAAGGCGACCAGGAGAGCGAAGACCAGAATGGAAACAACCAGAATGGTCAGAACCAGCAGCAGCAGGGCCAGACTCAGGGCGATGACCAGGGCCAGGGATCAAGCTGTCATGCATTGGCCGCGAATCAGATATTGGATAATCAGAGGGACAATGGCAACTTCGATAACGATGGTGACGGTATTCCAGATGATTTTGACTGGGACAATGACAACGATGGTATCCCAAATACACAAGAGGAATCTCTACAGTCCTCAATAGATCACGATGGAGATGGAGTCGAAGACTGGCTCGATGACGATGACGACAACGACGGAATCGACGATCGCGAGGAAGTCAGTGACGGCAATCCGTTGACCTGCATCTACGATCATGACAACGACGGCGTGCGGGACGACATCGATTTCGACATCGACAACGACGGGATAGACAACTGGAACGATTTCCTTGATTGCGACGGTGACGGCGACGAGGACGAGGTCGCATCGCGAGACCACGACAACGATTGTCTGGACGACGCAGTCGACCCCGACGATGACAACGATGACATCTTGGATGTCGACGAGTCTGACGGTGCTTTCGGCATCTACCGATATGACCACGACAACGATGGCCTATCGGACAGTTACGACACCGACGATGACAATGACGGTCTCTCTGACTGGTTCGAGCAGAATGACGGCTGGGACATGACCGGCCAGTTCGATCACGATAACGACGGCATCCCCGACAACATGGATGATGACGATGACGGCGATGGTATCCCAGATGCCAACGAGAACGACTTCGACATCACTTGAAGCGGTGTGAGTGCGTTCTACCGGCCCGCCCCGTCTCTGACGGTAGGCGGTGACAGGCTCCCCGGGGGCGGAAGCGTCCCCGGGCGAGCCGCCCCAATCAGAAATCAAAGAGGGTGGGTTGGCTCACCGACCTCAGCCGACCGGCCTTTGACAGGCGGTTAATGGCCCGGTCCATCCTGCGCTCTGAGAAGCCGCGCTCCCCCTGCAGGAAGGACCGCAAACCCTCTTCCACTGCCATGGCGGAATCAGGAAGCGGGGCCGAGTCCGCTGGATGCTCCATGAACAACTCCCGGATGGAATCGAGGTTCTCGGGCAGATCGAAGCTCTTGGCCTCGGCGATTGCCTCCATGGTGCCGTGCTTCTGGATGAGCTTGAGCCCGGTCTTGGGCCCGATGCCCTTGATGCCTGGATGGAAATCAGTTCCGATCATGATGCCCATGTCAACCAACTGCTCGCGGGAGATGCCGTGGGTCTCCAGCATTTTCGATAGGACGATGCGCTCTGCATGGAGGACCCTTCCGAACCTACGTGTGCCGTGGCTGGCTAGGTTCCTTACCATGACGGGAGCGCCGTAGAGCAGCGTGTCCCAGTCTTGGCTCGCCACCGCCCCCACCTCTCCCCTAGCGCACCTCACCGCAGCCGCGCCCTCGGCTTCCATCGGAGCCTCCAGCCAGACCACTCCGATGTGCTCGAACAGACGCTTGGTCTCCTCTACCATCTCTGGTGTGTACTCGGCTGTCTGCGGTCCGAGCTTCTTGGCAGCGGGCATGTCCTCATCTTCCATCGCAGCCTCCCAGCGCGCGATGGCTTCCAGCTTCCGCTCCCTCCTCCCATCAAGGGTCTCCCGCTTCAGTTCGTGGGGCCTGCCATCGAACACGAACACAGGGTCTATCCCCTCGGAGATCATCACCGTGGCGCGATCGAGGAAACCCATCAGGTGGGCGACCGGCTTGCCCTCGTAGGAAAGAGGCTTCCCATCTTCCCCTGTCATCGAGGTGATGAACTGGTAGGCGTTCAGGAAGACGTCCACAGCCACCCTCTGGCCGGAGAGATCACTCAGTTCGATGGGCTCGGGCGATACGAGGTCGCGAAGGTTGCATCCCATTCTTCTCTCCCCCTGCTGCTGCAGACTCTGGTGAGGGTCGAGGCATTTAGGGTTGAAGCCCGCCGCCGACCCGAAGGAGGTGTGCCGATGCGGAGCCTAGTGCTGATTGGAAGCGGATGGCATCCCTCACTGTTCAGGGCCGAGGTGAGCGCGCTCTCCGGCCCGATTGAGGTCCTCCATCCTAGGGCGGTCTTCCTCACCAATGACGAAGATGCCCTGCACCGGCTCTCTGGGACCGCCCTCGTCGACGATGCCCTCATCAGCACAGCGAGGCTGTGGGATCCCTCGCCCCTCTCCGTTGGCGAACTCGCTGGCCATATCGCCCAGTGGGCGGTCACCAGCCTGCCCGAGGGCAGCTTCGCTATCCGAACACGCAAGCTCGGCAGAGGCATCGATGACCTCTCGTGCAGTCGTATAGAGTCCGAGGCGGGCGCTCAACTGTCAAGCGACGTCAATCCCGTCGACTTGGAAGAACCGACCCACGAGGTCGTGGTAATTCTCGCAGGTCCAGAGGATGGGTCTACCCATTGGGACGATGCCGTGCCCACCAGCCCTATCGTGCTATGGGGCATTCGTGATGGAAACTCCAAAGGAGGCTACACCGGGACCTCTCCCACCGAGCGCCCGTTCTTCAAACCAGTAACCCTCGACCCCCGTCTCGCCCGTCTCATGGTCTCCCTATCCCATAGGAGGGGTCATTCGCCGACAGTGGTGGTAGACCCGTTCTGCGGTACCGGCGGCATCGCGATCGAGGCTTCACTGCTCGATTTGGAGGTCTTGGCGAGCGATCTGGATGAGGAGATGGTCGAGGGCACGAGGACCAACCTCAAGTGGATCGGGGGCCAGAAGAATCACTCTGTGGAACAATGCGCAGCAGACCGCATTCATGAGTTGTGGGGGGAGAGGCCGGGATGCTCCTTCGTATTCGATCCTCCATACGGCAGGAATGCATGGGCCTCTGACGATGGTTTGGAGTTGCTCTTGGGCGCGCTCGCCTCGGCACGCATGATGAGTCCCGAGGGTTCGGTATGCACAATGCTCCCCACTAGTCCCGAAGCCCTCGGGGGCCCCGTCTCGAATCATCAGGTCGTGATGGGCAGGACTTGGGATGAGATCAGGAATCTGATTCGGGAGACCGGGTGGCAGGTCGTGCTCAACTCCCCCATCAGAGTCCACAGGAGCCTATCGAGACTGGTGGTGGTCTGCCATCCGGCGGATTGAAGATGGGTCGGCCGGGCTGATGGTAAGCGTGGACCGTTAGGGTAGTCTGGATATCCTTCCGGCCTTCGGAGCCGGAGACGTGGGTTCGAATCCTGCACGGTCCGCCACTTCCACGCTAATCTGCCTGAGCCTGCCGCCCCGCCTCTTCACGCGGGACATGCGCTCGAAGTCGAAGCTGACGAGGCCGTCCGCATCGTCGTAGGCAGAGGAGTTGCCGTCGCCGATGGACCCCATCAGCGCGCACAGGTCGACCTGCAATTCGCTGAGGGTGCCCAGCGAGTCGTCGTGCGCGTCATCGCCTCGGTAGATCGACCTCAGCCTGCCCTGCAGGAGCCCCACCCCCTCGTCCCTGGACCTGCGCTCTGACAGCTCTGACACGTAGGCCAGGATGGAGTCGTTGGACTGGTGCATGGAGACCGACCTGATGGTGTTGGTGTCCGCCCCCAGCCGAATCATTGTGTTGATCGACCAGCGGCGGTATGGGTAGAGCCCGTTCCTGCGCCATTCGACGCCCGACTGCCTGTGGAAGGCGGAGACGATGTTGTCGAAGTGCTTCCTGCCGTAGGGGAAGAGCCTTCTCTCCCCCTCATTCAGGCACTGCTTCCACTCCTCGATGGGACCCCACAGGGACGGGTCGATCCTCGTGGTGACTCGCTCTGGGGACCTCCCCTTGGAGACCACTCTGGTAACCCCGGACCTCGTGACGTCCTCCTTTCGCAGCGTGTGGATCTCGCCCGTCCTGCCGCCAGTCGACATCGCCAGCATCACAACCGCTCTGACCATCCTCACCTGGCGCAGGCTCATCCTCCTCTCCCACACCCCGGTCTTCTTCGACATTCGCAGGCCGGGCAGGGGCCTCTCCCCGGCGATCACCTCGTCCGCGAACCTGAGCACCATCGCCACGTCATCGTCCGTGGGGCACTCTAGTGGCTCCTTCGGGGACGACTCCTCGTGGCGAATCCTCAGCAGCCTGCGTGAGAGGGAGTGCTTGAAAGCCTCCTCGGAGTTCAGACCCAG
>Ga0066864_10000443_pt1 | contig 15488 bp, 16 predicted proteins | sample ETN02SmetaG_4_FD_66432 | JGI IMG/M metagenome (GOLD analysis project Ga0066864, IMG submission 66432) | Marine microbial and viral communities from oxygen minimum zone, Eastern Pacific Ocean - ETNP2014F10-02SV251 | ecosystem: Environmental > Aquatic > Marine > Oceanic ... | reverse complement strand
GTCGCCATCATCGAGCTCGAAGAAGGGCCGCGAGTGACGGCTAGCGTCACCGTCTCCGGCGACCAGGACATCCAGGCGTCGATGCCCGTCGAAGTCGTCTGGGACGATGTAACCGACGAAGTCACACTGCCACGATTCGCGCCCGTCTGATTCTTCGGAAAGAGAGAAATTACATGGCACTGATTTACGAGAAGAAAGGGAAGACCGCCTACATCACCATCAACAGGCCTGACGTGATGAACGCGATGGACCCCGAGACCTACAGCGAGTTGTCCCAGGCGTGGATCGACGTTCGCGACGATCCGGACGTTTGGTGCGCCATCATCACCGGCGCTGGCGACCGAGCATTCTCCGCCGGGGCCGACCTGCGCAAGACGATACCGCGAGAGACCGAGAAGTGGACGTTCTGGCAGACACAACAAGAGCAGATACTCAACCGCGGCCTCGAAGTGTGGAAGCCGATCATCGCCGCGGTTAACGGCTACTGCCTCGCGGGCGGCATGACGCTGCTAATGGCGACAGACATTCGAGTCGCCGCGAACCACGCGAAGTTCGGTCTGTCCGAGGTCAAACGAGGCATACTGCCCGGCAACGGCGGCACTCAGCGCGCGATCCAGCAGCTTCCGTACCCGATCGCGATGTGGCTCTTACTGAGCGGCGAGTGGTTGGACGCGTCCGAAGCGCAGCAGTACGGTCTCGTCAACAAAGTCGTCCCACTCGGAGAGCTCGTAACCGAGGCCGAACGCATGGCCCATGTAATATGCGAAAACGGACCGCTGGCAGTCAGGGCGATCAAGGAACTCGCCGTGCGAGGCCAGTACATGCCCGTCGAGTACGGCCTGCGCCTGGAGCAAGCCATCGGCCAAGTCCTGCGCAACACCGACGACGCCCGCGAGGGCCCCAAAGCCTTCGCCGAAAAGCGCAAACCAAATTTCACCGGGAGATGAGTGAACGGGTGAGCAGGCTGACTGGAGGCATATGTATTCGGGGTGCGGGCCTTCGACAGGCTCAGGCCGAACGGATCGGGGTCGGAGCCTGTTCACATTTACCGCGCACGATGGTTCGTTCATTGTGAGCCCGTTGTTGTTCGTTCATGGTAAGCCCGTCTCTCGTCCGTTCGTGGTGAGCTTGTCGAACCACACGCCCCCAATCAACACTCATCTGACACGCGATCCGTCGCGTCGGACCTTCGCAATGCCGATTCACCCCCAGGAGACATAAAGTGACCGAAAACCAAGAGCGATACCAACTCCCCGAAGAGCTGCGGATGACCAGAAACGTCGTCCGCGACTTCATTCGCGAACAGATCGTTCCTCTCGAACAGGATCTCGAACAGGACGCGATCCATCTGCCTGACGAAGACTTCGACCGCCTCGCGCCGATGGCCAAAGAGATGGGTCTATGGTGCATGGGCGTGGCGCCGGAACACGGCGGAGCGGGCCTGTCGATCTTCGCCCAGGCGGTGCTGCACGAGGAGATGGTGCAGCATCGTGCCGGGCTGTACCTGCCAGCGTACGGAACGATGGGCTCTCCTCCTCCTGAGATCATCTTCGAAGGCTCTGACTACCTGGCTGACACCTACGGCGTGCCGACAGTCCAAGGCGACCGAAAAGCGTTCTTCGCCATCACCGAACCCAGCGGCGGCTCTGACCCAGCTCGAGCGATTCAAACCCGCGCCGTTCGCGACGGCGACGACTGGATCATCAACGGGAGTAAGATATTCATCAGCAGCGCGCCATGGGCGGATTGGGGCATCGTGTTCGCGCGAACCGACCCCAACAGCCGACGAGGCATCACCGCTTTCGTCGTCGAGAAAGACTGGCCCGGCTTCAGTTGGGAGCCGATTCCCGTGTTGCGCGCCTACTATCCAGCGCAACTCTTCTTCGACAACCTCCGCGTGCCGAGCCGCAACGTGCTGGGCGAGGTCGACAACGGCTGGGACATGCTCGCCAACAAGTTGCTGGCTCGAGCTCGGATTCCGTACTCGGCGGCAAACCTCGGTGTCGCGGTTGCCGCGCACAACCTGGCGGTCGAGTACTCGAAAACACGTGAGACCTTTGGCGCTCCGCTCGCGACACGGCAAGCCGTCCAGTGGATGCTCGTCGAATCGGAGGTCGAGATACGCGCGTGCCGCTGGCTGATCTGGGAAGCCGCCTGGCAATACGACGCAGGCGAGGACTTCCGCCAAGCGGCGTCCATCGCCAAAGTCTACTCGGCCGACATCCTGGGCAAGGTCGTCGACCGCTCGATCCAGATCCACGGCGGCTACGGCGTCACCAAGTGGCTGCCGCTGGAGCGCTGGTACCGCGAGGCGCGAATCCGTCGGATTGGCGAGGGACCGACCGAAGTCCAGAAGATGGTCATCGCCCGCGAAATCCTCAACCCAGGCGGCCCCTCGCGACAGTGACAGGTCAGTCCGATTGTTATTTTGTTCTGTCGAATATCCTTAGGGCCGATCGAACTGGCGCCGCTCCTCACCCGCTCGCCCTGAGCCCCGATCGTAACGGGATTATGCCCGCACGGGAGGCAACGCATGGGACCGTAACCGCGCTCCAAAATTCTGTCATTCTTCGTCCTTCCGCGCGCGGAAGGACGAAGAATCTAGGGCCCCGCAGGGAGGCAAGTATCGCGCTGAGCCAGATCCTTCGCTGCGGATCGGAATGGCGAACGAAAGCTGATGCCTGGCAGTCTGTCAAAGACGTACAAGCCGCCCCAGAACGTTCGGCCTGAATCCCGACGCATCGGGATCCCGGCATTTTCGGGACCTGTTGAAGGGCCGCCTGCACATACGCATCGACGTTCGATGCACGCATATTCGCCTTGTCAACCGAGCAACATGAACATCTTCTTCGACATGGACTACACCCTCATCGCCGTCGACGGCTCGTTGAGACCAAAGGCCGAGCAGGTCATGCGACGCCTACGCGACGATGGCCACGACCTCTACGTCTGGTCAGGGAACGGTGTCCGCTGGCTCGAACTCCGCAAACACGGCCTCGAAACCCTGGTCACCGACTGTTTCGAGAAACCGGCGACGAACCCCGCGGAGTCCGTGAAGACGATGGGACTGCCCGTGATGCCTGATCTTGTCGTCGACGACGACCTCGAGTTCGCGGCCGCCCTCGGCGGCGTGTGGGTGAAGACATACCACATGCCCTACGCCGAAGACGCCGAGATGGACAACGTTTACCGCATCATCACCGAATGGGCCGAAACCGGCGGCTCGCTTGACCCGCGTTTCCGCCCGCCACGACCGAAGTAATCGACGCGGCTCAGTGTCGCCCCGGGCGCTGGAGCTGGACGTACACGCCCATCGTCGTGGCAGGATGGATCCAGACGACGTTCGTGTCCGGGCCCACATCTTCGCCCTCGGCGACGCCCATAACGCGCCCGCCGTTGGCGCGAACATGACGAACGGCCTCGGCCAGATCAGGAACGTCGAAGGCCACCAAATAGACGCCCTGTCCCTTCGACTTAAGGAACCTCGCCATGGCGCCGGTGTCATCCGACGGCTCCAGGAGCTCGACGAACGCTTCCTTGCCGTTGCCGATCCAGGCGGCGCGGAACCCGAACGCCGACGGTTCGCCTTTGGGAATCATCATCTCGAGTCCGAACATCTTGGCGTAGTGGTCCGCAGCCTCGTCGATGCTGTTTACGGCGATGGAGAAGTTGGTAAGTTTGTCGAGCACGTTGTGCCTCCGTCGGGTGGAATTCGAGGGTTGGCTGGGATAGCGCGAGTCTAGCAGTGAGGCTGGTTCGGGTCAATCTCATACGCCAGGCTGGAATGCGAGCCGGACACTTCGCGTGTCATTGACTCGAAGGTAGCTCAGATCAACGGCTCCGCTGATACAATGCCGGCGGGTCGGCAATCCGATCACCCGACCAAGTAACGCCTAACTTTCCTCGACCCAAACGATGTCAATCGGGAGGAGCACGTTGCCTTACAACACCCGCGCCACGAACACGATCGTCCACGAGAAGAACGTCCCGATGACGACCCGCGACGGCGTTACGCTGATGGCTGACGTGGTCCGCCCTGACGCGCCCGGACGCTATCCGGTGCTGCTGAGCCGGACGCCATACGGCAAGGACGGCGCCATGTTGAACGGCGAGGGCTCCGCCTTCTACTTCGCCCGACGAGGTTACGTCACGGTTCTTCAGGACTGCCGAGGGCGGTTCGAATCCGAGGGCGAGTACTACCCGATGGTCAACGACGTCGCCGACGGATACGACGCCGTCGAGTGGGCGGCCAGGCTGCCCTGGAGCAACGGCCGCGTCGGGACGATGGGCCAGTCGTACATGGGCGCAACGCAATACATGATCGCCTGCAACGACCCGATGCCGCCTCATCTGCAGGCCATGGCCCCGGTCTCGGCAGCCGCCGATTATCACCAGGGCTGGGTCTACCGCACCGGCGGCGCGATGCTCTGGGGCTGGGCAGTCCCGTACGCGATCCTCAAAGGCCGAAACACGCTCAGTCGCACCGGCCGCGATGATCTGCTTTCAGTCATGGACGGTTATGGCGTGCCCGGATCGAACTTCGGCGTGCCGCTGACCGACGAATGGTACCGTCACCTGCCGATCTCCGACTGGACCGATCTTTTGAAAGAGGCCGCCCCGTACTTCGCCGACTACATCGCCAATGCCGACGACGGCGACTACTGGCAACCGATCAACGTTCTGGCCCACCTCCCGAGCATCGACGTTCCGATGCTGCACGTGAGCTCGTGGTACGACGTGTTCCTCGAAGGCGCCCTCGACGCGTTCATGGGCATCCGAAGCTCCAGCCTATCGACTAGCGCCCGCAACGGCCAGAAGATGGTTATCGGACCTTGGGGGCACCTGTTCCCGTTCGTCAAGCCGACCTCTCAGGGCAGCGGGGACATCGATTTCGGCGCCGAGGCACGGATCGAACTCCACAAAATGCAACTCCATTGGTTCGATTACTGGCTCAAAGACATCGAAACCGGCATTATGGACTGGCCGCCCGTGGATGTGTTCACCATGGGCGAGAACCAGTGGCGCTCGATCGACGACTGGCCGCCGCCGAACGCCCATTACGTGCGTTACTACCTGCACGGCAGCGGGTCGGCTGGCACATCTGACGTGGATGGTTCGCTGTCCACGGTCCCGCCAGGCGACGAACCGCCGGACGAATACACGTACGATCCCAACGACCCTGTGCCGTCCCTGGGCGGGAACAACCTCACCATCAAGCTCGGAGTTCAAGATCAACGCCCGGTCGAATCACGGTCAGACGTACTGGTCTTCACCTCCGATGTCCTGGAACAATCGCTCGACGTAACCGGACCCATCTCGGTCCACTTGTGGGCCGCGTCTTCGGCCCCGGACACCGACTTCACGGCAAAACTCGTCGACGTGCACCCCGACGGCTACGCACGCAACCTCCTGGACGGCATCATCCGCGCTCGATACCGTGATTCCGCCAGCGATCCAACACCGATCGAACCGGGCCGCGTTTACGAATATGTGATCGATCTCTGGGCGACAAGCAACGTGTTTCAGGCAGGGCATCGCATCCGCGTGGAGATCAGCTCGAGCAACTTCCCGCGGTTCGATCGCAACCAAAACACGGGCGCCCCGTTCGGAGCCGACGCCGCCATGAATACCGCCGACCAGACGATTCACCACGGCGGCGAGTACGCGTCGCACATCGTGCTGCCGATCATCCCGCGGTAAGCGACACCTATCTCAATCGGCAATTGGTGTGCCGGAAGAGAGTTCAAGCCGTGCCAATTCGGCGTCGCTCTGTCGAAACAACGAGGAGACATGACCGTAATGCGGCGGTATAATAGCAATTCTCCCAGCAATCGGCAGATGCGTCACGACACCCCAGTTTAGCTAGCGGAGATCGGCTGTTGGCAAACCGAGCTGAAATTATCCGGTTGATCGCACAACTTTCAAACGGCGGTCCAACCGCCAGAACTTCGGCGGCGAGATTCCTCGGTAAGCAACGTGACCAGTCCGCCGTCCGTCCGTTGACCGCGGCGCTTACGGACCAAGAGCGCTCGGTGCGTCACCAAGCGGTTGTCGCGCTTGGCCTGCTGGCCGATCCATCGGTGGCGTCGCACCTGGAATCGATGCTGGATGACCCGAACGTCAATATCCGCGTAAGCGCGATCCGCTCACTCGCCGACGCAGGTGCATCCTCTTCGATTCCCAAGCTCGCGCTGCTGCAGACGACTGCCAAACAAGCCGAAATACGCACCGCAGCCTCGGAGGTAATTCGACGACTGCAACCCGATCCACCAAGCGCGAACCGACCGGCCGAGATCGAAGACCATGCCAAGCCGGAAGATGCGCAACCCGCATCAGGCACGGATTTAGAGGTCGATCTGCGAACTCCCACCGGACGGCTGGGTGAGTTCATCAAATTAGACGGCACGATAACGAACCCTGGCGACGAGCCGGTCAGTAACCTGGTTCTAGCGTTATCCGGTCCCGCAGGCACGGAAGTGCGATCGATGCGACTTCCGAACAGACTCGATCCGAAATCCACGGTCGAGTGTGACGCTGGGATCAAGCCGGCGCATGCCGGTTCAGTTCCTCTCACGTGGCGGCTGAGTTTCGAAGATTCCAAAGGTGATCGTCGCCAACAACACGGCGTCGAGTACGTGGTGGTGATCGACAGCAAACGATCGGGGCAATCGCCGCCTCCAATCCACATCGACAACCTGTATCAAGGGCCCATCGTCTCCGGCGATTTGCTGGAATCCGGCGCCGCCAAACAGGACGAGGGTGTAATTTATCAGAAAGGCGGAAGCGTCCCTAGGCCGGGCGATGAGCAGGAGTTCGGTTTTTGCCAGCACTGTGGCAAAGAGTTGCCGGGAATGCCAACAACTCCGAAATTCTGCCCTTTGTGCGGTGGGGATCTGGTTGAGTGACCTCTGATCGACGATGCTCCTTAAACACACAACAATCCCTACTCCGTGCCTCTCCCCCCTTCGTCGCGTAGCCCACCCCTAACCGTGTAGAATCACTGTCGAGGGTTCGCAATCGGGCGTCCCTTGGATTCATTTCCGCACGCGCTTTAAGCAGCAGGGAGTTCGACACGTGGCCGAGCACGGACACCCGCCCAAACATCACTACGACGCCTCAATGCTCAGCGTCGAGGAAGCCCTTGAGCGCATCCTCAGTTATATGCCGGAGCTCGACGCTGAAGAGAAGCCGATTCTGGACGCCATGGGGCAAGTTCTGGCCGACGACGTTGTCTCCGACTTGGATATCCCGCCGTTGGACAACTCCGCGATGGACGGCTACGCGCTGCAAGCGACGAGCGTCGAAACGGCGTCCGAAGGATCGCCGGTCGTGCTTAGGGTGACCGGCGTGATCGCCGCGGGACAACTTCCGGAAATCAGCGTTGGCCCGGGCGAGGCTGTACGGATAATGACCGGCGCCCCGGTGCCTGAAGGCGCTGACACGGTCGTGCCATTCGAAGAGACTGACGAGTTGGAACGCCGCGCTTCCGGGCAAGGGTTGTCCGAGATCGCGATCAAAGTGGCCGCCAAAACGGGGCGCGATGTCCGCGTCGCCGGTCAGGATGTTCGTCGCGGAGAGGTAGTCCTCAAACGCGGCGCCGTGCTCCGCCCGTCCGAGGTCGGCGTGATTGCGTCATTGGGGCGCAACACTGTCCGAGTGATTCGCAAGCCTGTTGTCGGGATTCTCTCGACTGGCGACGAGTTGCTCGAACCTGGTGAGAACTTTGGCACAGGCGGCATTTATGACAGCAATAGCTACAGTGTGGCAGCTCTCGTGCGTCGATATGGCGGAATTCCCCATATGTTGGGAATCGCACGGGATAACCTGGATTCGGTCAATGCGAAACTGCGAGAGGGGCTTGAGTCTGATATACTCATAACCTCGGCGGGGGTGTCGAAGGGCGACTACGACATGGTCAAGGATGTCCTGACCCAACACGGCGAGATCGACTTCTGGTCCGTACGCATGAAACCGGCCAAGCCACTCGCGTTTGGCGTCCTCACTGCTCCCGACGGCCGAAAAGTGCCGCACCTCGGTCTGCCAGGCAATCCTGTCAGTGCCATGGTCGCTTTCGAGCAGTTTGGGCGCGCCGCAATCTACAAAATGCTTGGCAAGACCGGAATCGAAAAACCCCAGGTTAGGGCGATACTGGACGAACCGATTCACAACACGGACGGACGACGCGTCTTTGCGAGAGCGGTGGTCACTAAACGGGACGGAGAGTACCGAGCTCGTTTGACCGGCGAACAGGGCTCGAATCTGTTAACCTCAATGGCGCGCGCGAACGGCCTCGCCATCTGCCCGGAAGATTTGTCGCGCAAAGAAGCGGGAGAGGTCGTGGATGTCCAAATGCTAGACTGGCCAGAGGAAGTGTTTTAATGGTGGAAAACCCGCTAGCGGTCGAACAATCGAAGAACGGCAACGGCGAAGTCGAGGCGCAGGCCCTGCCCAAATACCTGATAGATCCCGGCTTGGCCGACTCGGTTCGACGTTCTTTGCCGATGTTGATCGCCAGCCGGCGCTGCTACCTGTGTCAGCAAGCTGACGATGAGCGACCCGAACACGGAGATCCCGAAGAATTTATCGAGCGCATCGCAGACCATTGCTCCCAAGAGCAAGACTATATGTTGCCAGACACTCCCCTCAAAGACGCGATATTCCGCGTCATCTTGTCACACAGAAACGAACCCATGGACGCCGACGAGATCAGCCAGATATTGACCGACGCCTGGTCCATGACACCATTTCCCCGGGTAACCACTGCCGACATCGTGCAGAGACTGCTGGACAACAGCCTGAGCTATTGCATCGCCAAGGTGCCCGAACCCGAAATTGAACCGGCGATTGAACCCGAGCCTGCCGCCGAACTGGAGTCAGAGCCAATTCCGGAAGAACCAACGGAGGACGACGACGAAGATGCTCCGGAAGACAAAGAGTAGCTGTCATTCGATTCTCGCTAAAAACAAAGTCCCGGCTCGGGCTCCGAGCGGGGACTTTTCTGTTTCCGATGTAGGCTCATCAAGCGACGAGCGTCAGAACCTCAACCGTTGCAGCTTGCGAGCTTCGTGAGCGCCGAATACACCGCACCCTGTGACGGTCGCGTTAAGCGACATAAACGACCGCTTCAATTTCAATCGCGCGGCAGTGGCTTGATCCCCTGCTTTCTAGACGTCTTCTTCTCTAGGCTTGCGCTTCTTCGGAATTACGTGTACGTCTTCGTTAGCGAATACGGTTGAAGACAGCACCTGCTTTTTGGCGTTTTTCTTGGGTTTCTTGGCCTCTCGTTTGGCGGCATGGCCCCTTGGCATGGTAAACCTCCGAACACATCCGTGTTGGCATTATTGGCCTTCTAACAGAGTGTAAGACAACTCCCAATGGCTGTAAAGCGCCCAAGGTCTCTACTTACGATCTCTCGGCGGCTCAATCGCGACAGTTCTCTCGCGGCACGGCCATTGAGAGTGGAGCGTCGAACTTTAATCGCGACGGAGGCGTCTACACGAACGGCCACGGAACGTTCACGTACGAGTCGAGTCCAGGCAGTTCAGGGTCGTCTAGCATCGCCCGAATCCTGGCAGTCAGCGCCCGTTCTTCCTGCCGGTGGATCAAGTCGGCGAACTCAAGCGCTTCTGCATGAGGCGCTTCCAGCCGCGCAAGGAGCGCCTCGAGATCTGCCAGCGCGCCCGCGGGGATCGTCTGACCCCAAAATTCCAGCATGACCGTGCGCACTTTGAACAGCGTGTGAAACGTCAGACCGTGATCGATGCTCCAGACCCGTCCATCCGAGCCAAGCAGGCAATGGCCGGCCTTTCGATCCGCATTGTTGACGAGCAGATCAAACACGGCGAACTGCATCAGTTCGTCTTCTCTGTCGTTAACCATGTCGAAGTATGTAACTTCCGGATCCGATTCGACATAAAGCTGAACCGAGCCCACTCCATAGGGTCCGTCGCGAACGATGGTGTACGGCACGCCGGGCCAGCCCAGCATCCGGCTCAAAAGGAACGTTGCGTGTTCGCGCTTGTAGAGCGTGCCGCCAGGGAAATCTCGAAGAGGCCGTTCTCCGTCTCTCGGTTTGTATATCGCCCGCAAGTACTTGCCCGGCCCCGCATCAATCCAAATCAGGAACGTGTAGTTCGACCCCCAAGGCATGCGATGTCCGCCGATAATCTCGCCAGACCGCAGGATCGGCGTCGCTTCGTCCTCGGACAGGTCAATCGGTACGGCCCCATCCGGGGTCGGGAACGTCGAGCGGCTGTCGCGTGGAATGCGAGGAGGCAATACGTCCTCTCGATGGGGCTGGAGACTGGGTTGAGCAACAGATGACGGCAGGATTCCGTCAACGTGAAGAGATTAGGCCCGACCGCGTCTATGGGTCATTCGGATCGAGCTGTGAAAGGTCAGCGGCCCCATTGGTTCGAGCGCATCGATGCCCAGACGGATCCATCGGCCAGCCGCAAAGCGGACAGTGAGGCCTACCCGCGGCGCACACGAGCATCGCTTCTTCGGAGAACGCATGAACCTGTTCCTCGTTGGCCCACATTCGGATTATGGCGACATCGTCATCGTCGGGATCGTGCGCGTCAAGGATAAACAAGTTCCTGGCGCCGTCGTGACCCAAAACCAATTTTGTCGCTTTGAAATCCAGGCTCGTAAGAGGATCGGCCTCTTGATCGGTGGGCGCGTCTGTGTCTGTTTCCCGATCTTCCGGCAGGTTCGCGACGATCTGCTGGATCGCCAGCGCCAGTTGGAAGAGCTGCTCTTTTTCGAGCCAAATCGACGCCGAACTGCTTTCGCTGTTGACGACGACTCGGAAAGTGCGATTGCCTGGCTCTCCGATGGACTCGGATCGCAAGCTGGATACGTTGGTAAATTCGTTCTTTGCTTCTGCCATGATTGTTCGGTAAATTCTAGTCGCTCGGCGATGGAGTAGCAAGTTTGAGCCGTCGTTTCGAGGACGATCGCCAGACTCGGAGCGGTACGCAATCAACCTCAGGTCGAATCCAGGTTGCACGACTTCGATTGCGACATGGCGTATGCTGGGTTGGCGATCTGCGCCATCGCAAGATGCCTCTTTGCTGACCGTCGATGGCCACCGAGAGGTATTTGCGCGATGAACGAGATCGATAGGCGAACGACTGCGGAGCGGCATTGGCTTCATCGAACCCGTTCGAACCCAAGCGTGATCGGCGCCGCCATGATCTTGATCGGCTTGGCGGGTATCCTTGCCGTTGCTTCGTATTTTGGCACGGACGATTCGCCGGTCGTGCCTGATCCGTTGCCACCGCCACCCGCGAACCCAATCCCGCCGATCGCCCCGCAAACCGTCGCCGACGGCCCAGCCGATCAACAGGGCGCCGAAGATGTCCAACGCATCGTTTCCGGCGAGTTCGTTCCTGGCAAGGCGACCGTCAACGGTCATGATTTCGATATCGAGGTGGCCCGTGACGCGGCCGAGAGGTCGAAAGGCCTAGGCGGTCGGGCATCGCTCGGAGTCGACGTCGGGATGGTGTTCGTGTTCCCGAACGAAGGCATCCACCGATTTTGGATGAAGTCGACGATTATTCCGTTAGACCTGGTCTACATCGATGCCGGCGGCACGGTCGTGAGCGTCCAAACGATGGAGCCGGAGCTCGGTGTCCCCAATCGCGATCTGACGATATACGAACCGCCCGTCCCGGTTTCGCTGGCCATCGAGCTCAACGGAGGACGCGCCGACGAGACCGGGATTGCCATTGGCATGACGGTCGATTTCGAGTAGAGCGATCTCGACTGCGTTGACTGCCATCGCCTATGGCATCGACACCGGCCAGGCGCCTGGTCCGTCACGGGTGGGAGCCGTTCCGCCGAGGGTGGCTCGGCACTCGCCAGACATACAGCTGTTCCTCTGTTCAGGTTTGCGTCTTTCAGGGGAATCCGAACGGACGGCCTCCAAGGTACCCGCCAAATCGGAGTGACCAAAGCGCGACAGCGGCGACCGTCGAGATCGATAACGTTACCGTTGCCCGCTTGGCCCACGTCGAGCGAAAGTCGCCCCGATTTGATAGTTCGACGTACCAACCTCGACCGAGCATGATGATCGTGACAACCAGAAACGGCCATGTGAGCACCCGCAACGCGGGCGTTGCGGCTAGCCCGGACCCCGTTGCGCCCAGGAGTCCAAGCAAGCCAGGGACCACTCATCACCACGGCAACGGCAAAAGCCCGCTCAGCAGGGCCACGAACGGCGTCTCAATCCGCAGATATTTCAACATCGTGTGCGCTCGCCTCCATCCAATTCTGCCGTGTCCAGGCATACGGCATTCACCGATAGCATACTGTAGCCGCGCCTTCGCCGCACTCGACGTCGGAACCAGCCATCGGAATCTGTGTTTTCCGCATCGGTATCTTCGCGCTTCCCAAACGAACGGATCCCCAATAGCACAACCAACGGAACGGCGCAGCACGCCCCAACGCCCAACCAACCAAGCAGCATCTCCAACTGCAATCCTCCGTTCACCCCACCCGGGCCTACGGCACATCCACGCCCGTTTGGGCTCTACCCAACGCAGCAGCAAGGTCGATCTCGGGGCCGTGGCCGCGCTCATCTCCGATCGTCAGGAGGGTCTCGCTCGGCATGTAAACGGCGTTGAGGCACGTGCCGCCGATAGGCAGGGTGCTATTGATTATCAAGGCAGTTTTGCCTTAGTCGCTGCCGCAAACGGGGCCGCCCAAGATATTTGGTCGCGATTGCTGTCCGTTGTCATCTCACTCGCCTTCGCCGCCTTTTTCCCGTCTGCCGAAAAACAATGCGCCGCTCACGAACTCACGGATCCGGTTCGACAAGCTTCCCGATCGCCTGGGTCAACGACTCCGGATCCAAGCGCATGCCCTGATCGGCCCCATCCGATGCCGATAGCTGATGCATCCAGAATGTCGGTTCCGGCAGCGCGTCCGAATCCCACGCAACGCCGGGCGGATAGGCCAGGTACACGTCCCACGCGGTTGTCGTCAGTGCCAACGTTCGCGAGAAATGGTCCCCGATGGACCTGTCAGGACTCCACCGCTGAACAACGCGATCGTCTTTCAGCTCTGCGCGTTGCCGGCCTGCCGCTTCATGGTCGTCTTCGGCGAGCATGGGAAGAAATCCAACAAAACCAGCCAACTTCACCGAATCGAATCGCTCGAAGATGTCGCGGACAACCCTGTGTCCGTACTGGCAGGGCGGTCAAGTAGGCGAAACAAGTGCGATCAACCGCACGGAATCGATGGCGTCATTGAACCAGCCCTTGATCCCGGCCGTGCTCACGGTGTCTAGCATCGCTACGTTTCACCTCGGCATAATTCGGCGCCAGTTTCGATCTGTATATGTTGAAGCCAGTATACGCTTGCCGCCGCGTTCGTTAGCCACGTCCAGCGGCTCATGATCGCTGGCGCCAACTCCTCTGGACATGAGACAATTCCACGAAGCTCCCGATGCGAGCATCTTTTCCGACACAGGTGGACATGAATTCCAGATACTCTCTGACAAGCATTCGCCGATGGACGGCGATCCTAGCGGCTGGCGCGGTTGTTGCCGGCTTGGGCGCTTGCGGCAGCTCCGAACCCGAAACGACACCGACGCCAGTGCCTGCGCCCGTTGAACCCGCCGCGGCGGCGACGGATTCGGAAGTCGTCGCCGTGCTTGCGACGTCGGACATCGCCGTCGGCGAAAACCGCATAGTGTTCGGACTGATCGAGCCCGGAACCGGTGGGATCAGAGACGCCGAAGTCACGGTGCAAACGTTCCACATAACCGATCAATCGGTCGACGGACCGAAACACACCGCCCAAGCGATTTTCAACTTGTGGCCCAGCGGCATCCGAGGCGTCTACGTAGTGAATCTCAATTTCGATGCGCCCGGCCAATGGGGGTTGGGCATCATGATGCGAGAAGAAGGCGGCGAAGAAGCCCTGGTCTCGGCCACGATTGCGGTGCAACCTGAGAGCCTTTCGCCGGCAATCGGCTCGCCCGCCCCAGCGAGCGTGAGCAAGGTCGCCAACAATACCGATGGATTGCCGGAAGTAACGACTGACGTTCGCGCTGATCCCGACCTCTACGCGATAACGATCAAGGACGCGCTCGCCAATCCGAACCCGCTGTTGGTCACATTCGCCTCGCCAGCGTATTGCCAGACCGCGACTTGCGGTCCGCAGGTGGACGTTGTCAAAGATCTGAAGAACCAACATGGCGACAGGATGGACTTCATCCACGTCGAAGTGTTCGACAACCCGACGGAAATCCAGGGCGACCTGACCCGCGCCGTGATCTCGCCGACAATGGATGAGTGGGGCCTCGTCACCGAACCGTGGACGTTCGTCATGGACGGCGAGGGCGCCGTGCGAGCCAAGTTCGAGGGCTTCGTGACCCAGGCCGAGCTCGAAGCTGCCATTGCCGAAGTGGTCCCATAGACGGCCACTCGAACCTCGACAAGCCGTTCTCACACCTCTTGAATTCCTTCGACGATCAGAAACGTACCCGGGCGATTTAATTCGGTTCGCTCTAGGCCTGTCCGGTCCAACTGCCGTGGCGTGTGCGAACCAAGCGATCATTCTTACATGCAGACACTTCGCAAACCTAGATGCCGCTGAACCTCTCGCAACGCGGCGACTATAAGTGGTGGGTTTTCGTCGCCACCGCGATTGGCACACTGACTTCCGTCATCAACAACGGAAGCCTGATCGCTTTGCCTATTATATCCCGAGAGGCAACCCAATCAAATGACTGACCCCGATCCAAATTGACACTCTCCGAACGCCTCCCCTAAAATCAGATTCCATATAGGCTCAGGCAGGCTGCCGCGCCAGCGAGCCGGGCTTCTCCGTCAACTCCGTATGCCAATGACCTCAGGGGCGATTTATGACCACGAGACAATGGACCAGCGAACAGATCAGAGAGGAATTCCTGAGCTTTTTCGAAAGCAAAAGTCACCTTCGGGTTGCGAGCTCGTCCTTGATACCCGTCGGGGATCCGACGTTGCTGTTGGCCAACGCTGGCATGAACCAGTTCAAACCATACTTCGCCGGCGAGACGGAGCCCCCGAACGTACGGCTCACCTCGTCGCAGAAGGCGTTCCGCACCGTCGACATCGACATCGTCGGCGATGCCACCCATTGCACGCTGTTCGAGATGCTGGGGAACTTCAGCATCGGCGACTATTTCAAGCAGGGCGCCATCGAGTTCGCACTGGAGTTCCTCACTCAGAACATGGGACTTCCCAAAGACCGCCTCTACGCGACGATCTACCTCGACGATGAAGAGGCGCGGGGGTTATGGCTCAAGGCGGGCATCCCCGGCGAACGCATCTCACGCTTCGGCGACGAGGACAACTGGTGGGGGCCGGCCGGACTCGAAGGACCGTGCGGACCGAGTTCCGAGATCAACTACGATTTCGGCGCTGACCGCGGCTGCCTCAAAGATGACTGCGGCCCGAATTGCGAGAACTCCATGAACGAGCACGGGGACACGTGCA
>Ga0066864_10000424_pt1 | contig 15925 bp, 23 predicted proteins | sample ETN02SmetaG_4_FD_66432 | JGI IMG/M metagenome (GOLD analysis project Ga0066864, IMG submission 66432) | Marine microbial and viral communities from oxygen minimum zone, Eastern Pacific Ocean - ETNP2014F10-02SV251 | ecosystem: Environmental > Aquatic > Marine > Oceanic ... | reverse complement strand
CACTGTATGATACGTGATTTGAGCGCCTTTCCCGCTAGGATTGAGGTATGACCTGGCCCTGTTGCAAGATCCAGCACTGTATGGCTGGAGTCATATCCGTCTTCTTTCATCCTTGACACAAGGCGGTTCCTCAAGGGCCAATCTAGTCCGCCCGTGTGGCGGCCGTGACGAAGATCATAAACCGTACAAGGTAGCTTGAAATGTCGTAAATAATCACGATTCCTGACCAAGAGCTTCCACCATGGAGGTAACTCTTCTGTCACCAAATCATACATGCTTGCCACGTTAGGTTTATTGTTGACTCGCATAAAAGGCTAAGGGTCTAAGCCCGTCTGGCAAGATCTGCGCCAAACTCTGTGGTGGGCTGGAAGTGTGTGTCGAAAAGAGTGTGTAGAGCTTCGCTAGCCTCGCGCAGATTTTCAATAGGGACGTTATCTTTTGCCATGTACTCCAGCTCACACATGATGTATGCGTGCGCCTCATCAAGCATTACGTGTTCGGCATACGTCTGTCTGCGAAGATGTTCCATAACGGGTTCTCGATCAGCTTGAGGAATGCTCCTTACCACGGCATCAACTTTTGCTCGGTACCTTTCGTTGGTGTGTCTCAACCCGTGAGCAGTCTCATGCCTGCCATCAGACTTGTCTGATTCTTTGCATACACCAATGATGTAGGATTTGTTGGGTAGGGGCATGCACAGTCGCAGCAAAATCTTTTCTTCTGGCGTTAAGGGGTTGAATTCGCCCATGATGAGCGGTTTCAGTGCAATTTTAGGGAAATTCCAGGCCTTGAATTCTTCTAGGAAGACGTTTCTTCCGGTATCAATACATTTTTGGTATGTTCTCATAAACCAATCTTGGTGTTCTTCAACGGTGAAAACGCGGTCACTAAACTCTTGAGTTTCATACCGTTCTGAGGCTCTCAGAAAGGCGTTCATTTGTGATACTAAATCAGTGCCATACACTAACTGCACGTCTTTGCACACTTCAATAAGTCGCATTTTGATACGATGACTGCTTTGCCTATAAACCTGAGCAAAAACCAAAAGCCATATAAAGAGTCAGCAACCCTGCATGCTATGGCAAAAGATCAGAAACGAAAGGTTAACTGGGTGCTTTGCTTGGTGATGTCCATCATGTTCGGTAGCATGGGTGTGGACCGTTTCCTCTTGGGTCATGTTGGCTTAGGCATTCTTAAGCTCATAACTATGGGTGGTCTAGGCATCTGGTGGTTGGTAGACGTCATACTAATCGCTACTAAACATCCGTTCGAAAACATCGAATGGGTAGAAGAACGCTAACATATGTATCGTAAAGGTTATTATGTAAACGTTGTTTTGCAACCTCTATTTTTTACCCACTTTTTCCATCTTGAGGACTTTTTTAGCAATGATGAATACTAACACTGCTAAGATAAGAAAATTCAACAATTCTGCCACAAACGGACCCCATTTGAAAACAAACGGCCCTATAACTAGCTGAGACGTCGCCCAGCCACCCTCAGGTACAAAAGGTGTGATGATGGGCATGATGATGTTTGTCACCAAACTCTTCATTAAATCTTTAGAAGCAGCACCCATGACAAAACCCATAGCCATGCCGATGATGGCATACTGGTTGAGGAATTCCTTAAATTCGTCACGTACTGCTATAACCTTTGCCCTCATAGAATAATTTCCTTATGATGTAGTATATAATGCTATCGCACCAATTAATATATGAAGAAAGCTTCCTAATAGCATGCAAGAAGTAGAAGTAAAGATTTTGGATGTTGACGTGAAAGCAGTACAACAGAAGCTGGCCGACCTTGGAGCAAGGAAAGTCTTTGATGGTGAGTTAGACATCGCTATCTTTGACACAGAAGACAACCAGATTCGGAAGGCAAAAAGCCTCTTACGCCTACGTTCAGATGGTGAGAAAACAGTGCTGTGCCATAAGAGACTGATAACCAAACAAGGAGCAAAAATCATGGACGAGAATGAGGTAGAAGTCCAAGACAAGGAGCGAGCAAAACTAGTCCTGCAAAGCCTAGGTTATACCAAGATTCGCACCCAGACCAAACACCGAACCTCTTACTTACTAGGCGAGGTTCGCTACGAGCTAGACACGCTGCCAGGAATTCCTACGTTTCTTGAGATCGAAGCCAAAGACGTACAAACACTCCAAAAGGCAGTAAAGCAATTAGGCTACGCCCCTCAAGATACAAAACCTTGGACAGGTGGGGAGGTGTTAGAACATTATGAGAAACATTAATAAATTTCAAGACTCTCCTAGGCCTATGTTGCGGCAAGCAAACGTGAATGCTCTGGTGTTGCTTTCTTACAAATGGCAACACAACGCTATAGTTGAACAGCATCCAGAGCTTCAAAATGCGTATAGGCGGGGGGCCCACCACTTTAGGCGAGCTGCGGAGTTTGCAGAAAGGGGATACTAATTTGGCGAAAAACAGGAATCCTGGTTTGCTTATTTCGGACTGAGACAAGCGTGTGTTGGCATAAAGATAGATGCGCTCAGCGCACACCGACAAGAAGTCACAGACACGCTCAATGAAGATATTTAGTCGAAAGGTATTTAAACGAGCACATTTTTCTCGACGACAATGGATGACCATAAGCTGCAAGCATACATCGATGAGGTACGAAGTCAGGGCCACAAAGATGATGAGCTAAAATCACACTTGTTAGAGCACGGTTACGATACAAAAGCGGTTGATGAGGCCCTAGGTCCAGGACCTGCAGCACCACCCACCACCGCACACCCACCCTTGCCAGGCATGAGTGGAGGATTCAAACACCGAAATCCTGCGCTAGTACTGGTCTTTACAATTATTACTTTAGGAATCTACGGCGTTTATTGGCTTGCCTCAACAACCAATGAGCTCAAGGCAAAGACGCCCTTAGCGCCTAGTCCCTACCTTTTGATACTGTTTGTGGTTCCACTAGTGGGCCTCATAGCCGCCATTGTCTACTGCTGGAAGTACGGCAAGGCCCTAGAAGAGGTCACCAAGTTTAGCGGCATAGGCATGCTAGTGTTGTTATTGTTCGTGTTCCCGGTAGCCCAAGTGATAGCACAGATGCAGTTGAACAAGCATTAACTCTGTCCTTGCATTTCTGAGTACTAATATTTTTATACTTCTTGATCATTCATGCGCCCATGGTCAGGGATTGCGAGCAAGCCAGAGAAATAATGAGACGCTACGTTAATCTCACCAAAGAGGCCCATGCAGAATGGAACGCAGGAGGAGAGGCGTATGAAATGGGTAACGCAAGGGTGCAGTTCGGGATCGAGGATACGACGCTTGATGACGAGGAGTTTGTAGGCGTTATGTGGGTGAGAAAGAACGCTGACAAAATGCCAGAGCGAGATGTCTCCGAGGGGATGCATGTTTTCTATGTTGATCGTTCTCAGTCCAAAACTCTCAAGGCGCGCCCTATATTCACTGCCCCTTCTACTTCATGAGGACCATCCACAAAGTGGTAGGTATAGTGATCCAAAACAATGAGCTACTCATGGTGAGAAACGTTGGCAAAAACATCTGGACAGGTCTAGGTGGCAAACCAGAACAAGGGGAAAGCGAAGAGCAAGCACTTGTTCGCGAAATCCAAGAAGAGATAGGGTGCGAGGCAACTATTGGGAAAAAGATTGGTGACTTTACTGATAAAGCAATCTTTGATGACGCCATGGTCAAACTATCTGTCTACATGGTAAACTTAGAAGGGATGCCTACCCTGCAGGATGGCGAGTTGGAGGAGATGATGTTCATGCCTCACGATTACCGCGACCAAGACATTACGCTGTCACCTTCCATAACGAACGATGTCATTCCAAAACTTATCCAAGATGGACATCTAACGTGGTAGTTACTTGCTTCGCTTCCAAAATTCTTCAAAGTACGCTTTGAACGAGTCAGCAATGTGTTTGTTGACGATTTCTACCGCGATAGCTTCAGGGTGTTGCAGCACTATGGTGACGGTGTCTGCATAGATTAGGAATGTTGCCGGAGTTTGGATGTCCGAATCCATAACTCTTGTGACTCCATTTTTGTAGCTGTTCCTGTCCTTCAACGTAGGAAGATCAATACCTTTATTGAACAAGGCACGAAACTTTATCCCTTCTCTCACTCTTTTGACATGGTCTTTTTTCCAGTACGCGTGCTGTTCTTCTGGCTGGAAGATGGGCACGCCAAGGTACACCCACTCGTCTCCTTTCCCTAGCTTATTGTAAAGATGCTCGTGCGCTGTCCTAATCCCTTTGAAACCGATATAGACGCTAGCCTGGCTTTTCGCAGCGCTTGCTTGCTTTAGCAATAATTGTGGAATAACATCTGCCACCTTTTTTCGGTGGTCTGCGAGCGTGCTCGCTCGCTGATCCATATACTCTAACAATTTTGTGGGCGCCGCAGCCTGATAGTATTTTGTCTTATCTTTTGTGATGAACGACGCCAGCCCTTTTTCCATCAATCTCTCAAGAATTTGGTAGATGATGGATCTGGCAACGCCTGACCGGTCAACAATAGGTCCGGTAGTGGATGCTCCCAACTCTAGCAAGGATAGATAGACTTTGGATTCTCCTTCCGTAAGGTCGGCATGCTGGAGTAGGGTGGTGTCCATAGATGCTATAGCGTGAGATACTATAAAAATCTTACTATTGCCCTACCACTACTGGTGGGCGTATGGTTAAGTAGGTAGTTTATCTCTAGAGAACATGAAAAACACGCTTATACTTACGCTCATCCTGCTGTCAGCCTGCACCATGCACGCGGCAGTACCCTTTGAATCACAACCCATCGTGATAGGTTATATTGGCCCATTTACCGGTGATGCAGCCAGTTTTGGCCTCATAGAGCAGCACGTGATGGACATGCTTGTTGAGGATCTCAACAAAGAAGGCGGCATCCATGGCAGGCCGATCAAAGTAATCTATGAAGACGGGAGATGCCAAGGAAAGGATGCGGTTACCGCAGCTAACAAGCTCATCTTTGTGGACAAGGTCAAAATACTCTCCGTGGTGTGCAGCGAGGAAAACCTCGTGGTAGCTCCGCTAGCAGAGGCCAACAAGGTCTTGCAGTACAGCGCGTGGCCCACCCACGCAGACATTTCTCATGCTGGAGATTACATCTTCAGAAATGGCTACTCTGATGCAGACACTGCCGAGGTCGCAGCCAAACTCTTACAACAACATGACACGGCAGGTATGCTGTACGAACAGACAGGCTATCCTGAAGGTATCAAACGAACATTGGTTGAGCTCCTACCCGACGTGGTAGTAGAAGGATATGGGGTAGACGCCGTAGACATGCGCACCCAGATTACCAAACTCATAGCACAGGACGTAGGAGCTATTTTCCTCAATCCTAACACTCCGGCCTCAGGCCTTGCAGCCTTGCAACAAATCCGGGAGCTAGGCTTTGAGGGTGCGATATATGGCAACTACTTTGGGGGTTATGCTGCGGTCAAGGACTATCCCGAAGCAAAAGGAATGCAGTACGTTGCAGATCCGCTGGTTCCCGACTCGCCACTCAAAGACCAGCTATGGCAGCGTTATGAAGAAAGGTATGGTGAAGAACCAGGCTTTGAGTTCGCTGCTGCAGCAAGATACGACGCCGCCATGATACTCTTCCAAGCCTTACGTGAGGTGGGCGACGATCCTGACAAGCTAAGAGATTGGTTGTATGCCATGCCTGACTACACAGGCATGCTAGGCACGTATCATTTTGATGAAAATGGTGATATTACAGGTGTAGAGCCTGCCGTACGAATCGTTGGCGAATAACTTACTTGCGCGCCATCACTTTTCCAAGAATAAAGCATAACAATGCTATACACCAAAACCAAAGCCAGGGTATCTTTCCCATGGCAGCCATGGTTAGGCTTGCTATGAGGAGGACGCTGAGGAGGACTGAGGTGCTTTTTTTCATGTGACCTTCTTGATGGCAGCGATGGCTACCTCGAGCTGTTTGGCGTTAGGTTCTCTTGTCGTAAGACTTTGCGTCCACTGTCCAGGTGTGCTCAGCCAGCGAACAAACTTCTTATCATAATGGTTTGCCGTGAACATCAATAATTCGTAAGATAACCCTACAATAACGGGTACGAGCACTAATCTTGCTAAAATATTGTAGTACCAGTGCGGTGTTCGTACGACGGCAAAGATAAAAATGCTGATAAACACGACATACAACAACAAACTCGTTCCACACCTAGGATGGAAGATGTTTGCTTTCTTGCAATTCTGTACAGTTAACTTCTTCTTACTCTCAAAGCAGTTCACTGCTTTGTGTTCTGCTCCGTGATACTGGAAGACGGTCTTGATGTCTCCCCACATACCTATCCCAAGTAAGTATGCTACAAAGATTACTAAACGAAACAATCCATCCCAAAGATTGAAGGCCACGGTCTTTGCTGGAGCAAGGAAAGTAGAAAGCCAGTACGGTAGCAAAATAAACAGGCCGAGTCCGATTAAGAGTGATACTATGACTGTGACGCTTGCCTCAACGTCTGAAATCTCTCCTTCATCGTCTTGCTGGCCTGCACTCCAGAGAAGGCTTCGCATGCCGATGACGACCATCTCGATGAGGAAGACAAAGCCTCTTACTAAAGGAATCTTGAGTATCGGATGTTTTTTGGTTACGCTTGTGGCTTTTTGATTATGAAAGATGATTTTTCCTTTTTTTCTGACTGCCGTGCTTACTTTTTCCTTGCAGCGCATCATGACGCCTTCGATGACTGCTTGACCGCCCACTCTCATAGCTTCCACAATCCTCCGTAGAATTCTCTACGAGCCTGCTCTAGATGTTCTACCGTGCCTATGTCGACCCATCTTCCGTTTAGTACCACGCTGTGGACTTCTCCTTTTTCCATTAAGTGTCTGATGAGTTCGCCGGAGTTGTCGTGTCCTTGTTCGGCAAACTCGCGCACGTGTTTCAGGGTTTCTTTCGGAATATAATAAACTAGCGTGCTGATGAGCGTGCTTTCTGGCTCTTCCGGTTTTTCCACAAACTTTACCACTTGGTTTTCTTTGACACTCACAACACCGAAACGTTTTGCTTCAGAGGTTTCTTTAACATCGTACAACCCGATAACGACTCCTTTTTGTTTGGTGGCCATGGCTAGTAGATTTTGGAGATTATCCTCAAAGAGGTTATCTCCTCCTATGATCAAAACATCCTCATCATCGCCCACGCAATCAAGTCCAAGAACGCAATCTCCCACTGCTCCTTTTCGATCCTCATTACTTACGCTGCCATCATCAACAACATCGATCTCTTGGTGTTTTCCCCAGTCTGCAAACACGGGGAAAAAGCGGTGGTTGGTTACCGCACAAATTTTGGTCATGCCCAATCCCTTAACTTTGTCAACAATATGGTCAATAATGGGTTTTCCGCCAACGTCTAAGAACGGTTTTGGGACGTGCATGGCCAAAGGATGCATCCTAGTGGCATATCCTGCAGCAAGAATCACACATTTCATAAGTCATAAAAACGAACAAGCTTTTTAAATACTTTCACGATTCCAGTTCTATGTTAGAGAAACTAGGGCTAGGAATACGAGGAACACTCAAAAAGCTAGCCAAATCCTTGTTTGTAGACCAAAAGCTGATAGATGAGCTCATCAAGGACATCCAGAGGGCACTTCTTGCGTCTGACGTGAATGTACAGCTAGTGTTCGACCTTAGCAAGAGCATCAAAGAACGCGCCAAAGAAGAGGCTGCTAAAGGTTTAACCAAGAAAGAACAGCTCATCAACATTGTGTATGAGGAGTTAACCACCTTCCTAGGTGGGGAAGGCACAGAGCTCAAGATTCCGGAAAGCAAACCCTTCAAGATCCTACTAGTGGGCTTGTACGGAAGCGGAAAGACAACCGCTTCTGGAAAGCTAGCCAAATACTTCACCAAACGCGGAAAAACCGTCTCTATCGTTGGCTTGGACACCATGCGTCCAGCAGCCATGGACCAAATATCTCAGTTAGTGAAGGGAACGAGTGTCAAGGCAATCGTAGACAGAGATAATAAAGATCCTGTGGCCATCTACAAGAATGCTGAGGCCACCATTAGCAAGCAAGACGTAGCAATCATAGACACTGCAGGAAGGGATGCCTTAAGCGATGACCTTATTGAAGAAATTTCCAAGATCAAAGAAGCCGTAGACCCAGATGAGATCATCCTCGTCATGAGCGCAGACATTGGGCAGACCGCAAAGAAGCAAGCAGACTCCTTCCACGACAACTGTGGAGTTACTGGAGTCATCATCACCAAGATGGACGGTACTGCAAGAGGCGGAGGAGCGTTAAGTGCTTGTGCTGCCACAGAAGCACCCGTACTCTTTCTAGGGGTAGGAGAAAAGATAGATGATCTAGAAAAGTTTGATGGTAAGCGCTTTGTAGGCAGACTCCTAGGAATGGGAGATCTTGCCAGTCTTGTCGAGAAAGCACAAGGTGCTGTTACTGAGGAAGATGCCAAGGTCATGGAGAATCGTTTGCTCAAGGGAGAGTTCAATCTTTTAGATTTGTACAATCAGATGGAAGCCATGAACAAGATGGGGACACTAGGAAACCTTATGGAGATGATTCCAGGCATGGGACAATTAAAGTTGCCTAAAGATGCCATCAACGTCCAAGAAGGCAAGCTCGTACAGTGGAAAAGAGCGATGGACAGCATGACCAAGAAAGAACTCGAAGAACCAGATGTTATCGATTCTAACCGTGTAAAACGCATCGCTACCGGAAGCGGGGTCAAGCAAGATGACATAAGAGGATTGATCAAGCAATACAAGCAATCAAAGAAAATGGTCAAGCTCCTGAAGGGCGATGTGAATCCTGACAAATTGTTAAAGAAGTTGAAACATCAATACAAGGGTTAGTCAATACTATCAATACTCTGGACGACGCCGTCCTTGTACTGTCTTGCTTTGAAGTGCGTGAATCTGAAGAATTCTTTTTCTTCAACCGTTCCATTAGTATCCCAGTATCCCTGCAGCACAACGGGATCGCGGTCTGTATCATGCAGCTCACTGTTGTAGGCTTTCCTCCAAGATGATAGCTTCCGCGTGTCTGTTTGGTTATTGCGTGCAGCTCTTGCTCTGGCCACTACCGGCATGCCGTTTCGGTCATATGCGGGCAGTTTAAGTTCTAACCAACCGCCGCGTGCATACCCTAGGCTTGCCTCTTCTCTTGGCTCCCAGGCCATTGTTTCTGATCCTGCAACAGGTGGGGTGAATGTTTTTTTGAAAGCATTCCCTACAATGCGTTTACCCATAGGGTTGGTTTGGAGAAAGGCAGCAAAGAAACCTGCGCAAATCAATGCTAGCAGAACATTCTGACTCTTTTTGCTCATGAGCTCACGAAAACCATCAGAACTTAAAAAACTACTGCTTCATGAACGGGAATAACACTACATCTCTTATGCTTTGCTTGTTCGTGAGCAACATCGTCATGCGATCTATGCCGATGCCTAGTCCGCCTGCAGGTGGCATGCCGTGCTCCAAGGCTTTGATGTAGTCTGCATCAAAAGGATGGGCTTCTTCATCGCCTTTCTGTCTTTTCTCTTCTCCTGCTTTGAAGAGTTCTTCTTGTCTTTGCGGATCATTCAACTCAGAATAACCATTAGCGAGTTCCATGCCGCAAGCAAACGGTTCAAAGCGCTCTATGGCGTATTCCGGGTCCTCTCTGCATTTCTTTGCTAGAGGACAGGTCTCCCAAGGATGGTGGGTGATGAAGATGGGTTGGATTAGGTGTTCTTCTACTTTGGCTTCAAAGATTGCGTTGATTAGTTCCCCTCTACTTGCGCCTGCTTTCACATCATCCGCTTTTGCAATCTGCATTAACTCTTCCTTGCTCATGCTTGCTGCATCGATGTTGGCAAACTTTTTGATTGCTTCCAACATTGTCATCTTTGGCCAGGGCTTTTTGAATTCTAACTCGTGATCTCCGTACTTTACTTTTGTTTTTCCATTCAGCGCAAGCGCACACGCTTCATAGATGTCTTCTGTGACGCCCATCATGGTCTCATAATCTCCATACGCGCAGTAGCATTCCATCATGGTAAACTCTGGATTGTGGGAACGATCGATATCTTCGTTTCTGAACACTTTACCTATCTCGAAGACCTTGTCAAAGCCTCCTACTAACAATTTCTTTAGAGGAAGCTCTAGAGCGATACGCAGGTAGACGTTCGTTTTGTGAGCGTTCAGGAACGTTTTGAAGGGTCTTGCTTCTGCGCCACCGTAGATGGGTTCTAGGACTGGAATCTCTACCTCTAGGTATCCTTTGTCTCTAAGCACTTTCCTTGTAGTGTCCAGGATTGTTTGGCGTTGTTTGAACACTTCTTTGACATCAGGATTCATGGTAAGATCTAGATAGCGTTGTCTGTATCTTTGTTCAACATCTTTCAAACCGTGCCATTTTTCTGGTAGGGGTCTTAAGCTTTTGGAGAGTAGTTGGAAGCTGGAGACGTTTACAGAGAGTTCGCCTGCTTTGCTTTTGAAGATGGTTCCTTTCGCGCCTATCCAGTCGCCTCCATCAAACATTTTCAAAAGGTCGTACTGTTTGAGATCGTCCTTTCTGAAATATAATTGTATTTTCCCCGTACTATCTTGGATGTGGGCAAAGGTGATCTTGCCTAAGTTCCTAAATCCTAGCAATCTGCCTGCTACGCTGACCTCATCTTGGGTCTTGCCTTCTGCTGGTAAGCTTTCGTACTGTTCCTGAAGTGCTGCAGCGGTGTTCTTGACATCGTACCCATGAGGATAGGGTTCTATACCTTGCTCTCGTAAGGTTGCCAGCTTTTTCTTTCGTTCTGCTATGAGCTCTTCTTCACTTGGCATGGTCTAGATTTCGTGCATAAGGCATATAAAGCTTTGCCCTCCACTGGCCAGGCAGGATTAAACCTTGTCTTTAATCAGTGAACGTATTACACCAAAACCTTTTTAAGTCTAGTGTGTGTGCTTAGACGTGGAGTGAAGTAAAGATGAATGGTACAATGGCGGGCAATTTGGGCGTTTTTGGTAATTTGGGCGTTGTGAGGCAGTACGTTGAAACCGCGTACGAACGCCGTGAAAAGCAATTGAGAGCTCGAGAAGATATCCAAAAGTTTATCCGTGATAAGGTAGATACAAACTGGCGTGGAAGAGATAGAGATGATGTTGTGTCTCCAAGACCGGAAAATTCTTCTGGTGTCTCTGGTGATTACGAAGTCGTTAATTAGCAGCGTCGAGAGGGTACCTTTTTAAATGGAACGACGCTTTTTGTCTTTACGAGTATGGCAACTATAGGTGCGTTTGTGAATGATTTCCATATGTGGCTAGATGAACGACTAACGCGGTTGGAGAGTAAGGCTGCATCGTCGCGCGAGGATGCAGAGGAAGATTTACAGAAACTCTTAGGGTATCCCAGAATTTTGTACGAGATTGCTAGCGGCACTCATACTGTTCCTGATAATGTCTCACGCGCTTCTAGCGAAGACCACGAATTTTCCCCTGAAGTAGCGTTGGCTGACGGTGCAGAGAAATATTTGCCAGGGGGCATAGATCCCCGTTTGCAGCAAGGTATGCACCTTTGGGCCAGTGTTGGTGAAGATTCTGACAGATTACAAGAGCTGATACCCTACATCTATGCGTGTTTCCATGATGCGTTCCAGATGTCAACAGTTGGTCCTTTCGCCCCGCTGGCTTTGGAGGCACAGACTAAAGCTGTTGGGAAACTGAATGATTCTTTTCCCGTAACTCGAATACGTATCAACGATGATCCTCATTACGCAATTAAATGTTATCCCAAGGGAGATCCTCGACCGGCTACTCAGGCTGCAAATTGTACTGCGTTAGGCAAGACGTATCAGAACTGGGATTTGACCAGAATCCCTATTCCTTGTGTTCTCGGAACCATCGAGCTCCCTGATGAAGATTATGTCTTTATGGGAATGACTGGCGAGCCTGGAGTTCCCCTCAACCGCGAGCTCGGGGTCGCGGACCTTAGTGATGAAGCGCGAATGCATCACCTCAGAGAACTTGTAGGGATGTCTGTGCATATGGGTTATCAATTGGCAGGTCAACTAGGAAGTAAAGAAAAAGATTTGGATTATGCGCGTAGGTCATTCAGCACGCCAAGAGGAACCCGGGCTCACATCGGGGCAAAGACAGTCCGTGCCATTGAGGAAAGCGGTTTCCAAGATAGAGATACCGACTTGTATGCCTATCTTCTTAGCTTTTTGGAAAATATTGATCATCTTCGAGATCAAATAAACGATGATTCGCTTTGTGTGATGGTTGATGGAAGTCCTGAAAATATCAGTCTGAACGGTGGTGAATACCGCCTTATCGATTTTGAGAACAGACTAGGATACTTTTTTGCTAGTGAGGTGTGGGCGGGATTACTGCATCCGGATTCGGGATATGATTTTTCACCAAAAAATGAAGGCATGACTAAAGCATACGTCGCTTTTGCTGCAGGTGTTGGAGCGCTATACAATGAGCAACTATCTGGGAAGATGTTGATGGACCTTGATTGGGAGGATCCTGCCTCAATATATCGTGAAATTGGACGAGTAAAGAGCGAGAATGGCCAGGATCTAGATATTATTTACCGACATTCTCTGGGCTGTGCGGTCAAGAGTGCTTTCGAGAATCTGCGAATGGGAATATCCCGTCGGAAAGCGGCTAATGATTACACAGATGATCTATGGGTTGCAAACTCTTCCTTCTTACAAGCTCTTGATGATGTTGAACGCACTTCGGGTTCACTCATGAACCGACTTCAGCAAGAATGGACTCCAGACACCACACAAAACTGGGATTGTTTTAGTACGCGCACACGATGGCTTGGCTTTCAAATAATCAAGAATGAGTTTGAGAGAGGAATAGAACATTACGGGGCAGTTTGTGAGAGCGCATTGACCATGCTTGGTTTTGACGAAGCTTCTCAAGTAAGAGAAACTTATTTCAAAATCTGATCATCAAAGCACATTTGAATGGTCGGGATGGCCAGACTTCTAATGCTTATCAATAAGTCATGAACAAACGCAACATGAACGGTTATCTGGCCTTTTTTACTAACGAGCGAGTCGACAATATCCTTTGTCTGCTTACTATGCAAAACCAATCGAGGGATGTGTTCTTGCTTGCGTGATCTCAACAGACTCAATATTTCATCCAGAAAGGAATCTAGGCTTTTTAGTGCATTAACCGTCGCCTTACTAGGAGCCCTAGGTGCAAACGATCTTGCCAAATGTTTATACGCGTCTCCGATACCTTCCAGCTGATCGACAATATCGTACATAGGCCCTATTGATTCTTTTATTGTTTCTGGATGTTTTGTGATGAGGCGTAGACAGAAGAAAGAAAACTTGTTAACGTTAACATCCATTAACACTATGTTGGCGTATCCTGCTGCGTCGTGGTTTGCTGCTGCATCAGTCATTTCCTTAGCCATGTTACCTATGAATACTAGCAAGCGTTTGAGCACGTGCCCAAATTCTTCAGGAATACTGTCGCTGAGTTTTCGTACGACGAGGTGATTCCTTCCCTGGTCTACAACACCAAATCCAACACAGGTGTGGCTGACGAAATCTTGAATGGTGGCGATCTGTTCTGGGCCAGACACGTCTAGTCTCATTTCGTCATATCCTGCTTTGTATAGTGAGCTTAGGATGGCCAAACTGGAATAGTTGTCAGTTATTTTGAGAGATATTGTTCGAGTTTCCTTTCTTATTTCTTCAACAGAAACCAGCAAGCCTCTTGGACCGGGGGTTACCTCGAGCTCATCTCCTTTAGCTATGTTGTTTTTCTTTGCCCACTCTCTAGGCAGTGAAATGAGCTGCGTACTATTCGCTATTTGTATAACTTTTCGTTTCATCCACTAGGCATAGCGTCTGATTATATAAAAAGGTTGCGATTATATAAAGATTATAAATTATAAGGAATAACTATATTAAAACCCTTTGTACGGTATTTCTTAGAGGAAACCCGAAATATGGGGAGTACGCGAAAGATAAACGAGCCGCATCTGAACCGCCGCCAATGGGGTGAAGATCTCTGGGAGGAGGAGTTGGATGACGACGAAATCATGGAGGAAAGCAACAATGGAAAACGAAACACCAATGGTAATTGAAGACGTCGGAGATCTCCAGGCTTTTCTGTGTAACAACTTACAAGACAGAAAGAAGCGTGCGAGATTCCAGCGCGCATCACTGCAATAACGCGTCTTCACTCACTTGAGACTACCCCGTCCCTCTCACGAGGGATGGGGTCTATTTCTACATTTTTTTTATTATCTTTTTTCTTTATTTGTCACTCCAATTATATAAAATTCAACAATTATATAATTATTATAAAGTTTAAAGCATAATTATATAATCTTAATATGGTGCATACTTGTTATCAACACCAAGGGGGTTAGAACCATGAACGAAGAAGAATGGATGGACGACACCGTATGGGAGAACGACATGGATGAAGGGTCGCTATGGGAAGAGGCCTTCATGCAGGGCGTACGCGAAGCCGAAGAAGAAGGCTTTGGGGGGGCATGAACATGGATGACATACCCTTTATTGTTACAGACATTGAGGATGTACGCGCTTTCCTCATGAACGAGGCACTTGACAGAAAGCGTCGCACCAAATACCAACAACACCTAGACTAGGTCGGCCAGCCTGCCAAACGGTAGCACTTGTTTGTCTACCACGAACACTTCTGTTTTGGCGGGCACGGCTAGATCTGGAGGGTTGTTGATGACATCTGAACCTTCCTTAAGTGTATTGAAAGAGGGTTGTACAATAATCGTGGATTTTCCTTGCGTGATCTTAAGAAAGCATTTGTACAGTTCACTCTTTCTATCTTCACGAAGACGCACCGCAGGATGGTAGTGTCCGATGATCAGCACCTTAGGCAGTGGGTCTGGAAGCGTGTCTCCGTGCATGATCGTCATACCTCCTGCGTTGTAGGATGTGACTAAGGAGAGATTGCGATCTTTGGCAATCGGGTCAAGAACGGTGTCATGATTGCCTTTCACGACCACAAGCTTTGCTTTTTGTTGGATATAATCAATAAGTTTTTTCACGTTTCTCCATTCTTGTGGTCCTATGCTGCCGAACTGGTCCTTGATGTCCCCATTAAGCACGACGGTGGTGGGCTTGGCCACGTCCATTATTGTTTGTAGCCGGTCAAGCACCTCTGTAAAAGGGCGTTTGGGTACGAGCACGCCCTGCTTGTTGAGACTTTCCTCTAGCCCAATATGGACGTCAGAGATGACTAATGTTTTTGACGCTTCAATGTAGCAAGCTACGTCAACAGCCACCACACCCTCGCATAGTTTCATGGTGGTGAAATCTATCTTGAGTACAAAAAGATATCCTATAGGGAACTTTATAAGTCGCGTTCTACTGTGCAATCCATGGATCTTGAGGGTGCTCTCATTTTTGGAATGGGTGTTGTTGAAGAGGCTGGAAGAGCGATTCAAGCGGTAAGACGATCTGGTTTTATTGAGCTTGATTACAAAGCTGACAATTCGCCTGTCACAAAAGCAGATCACCTAAGTGAGGAGATCATAAGAGATCGACTACTAGGGCGATTTCCTGACACTGGTTTTTGCGGTGAGGAGAGAGATGCACAAAATCCTGGGGCGCCGTTCCTTTGGTATTGCGATCCTTTGTGCGGAACCTCCTCGTTCATCAGGTACGAGAACACCATCGCCATCAGCCTGGCATTAGTTAACGAGGGTAAAACGGTGCTTGGCATAGTACACAATCCGTTTACCGGCGAGTCGTGGTATGCTGCTGATGGTACGAGACCTGTTTACAACAAGGGGACCATGCCTTCGCAGTCTCCAGAAAAATGCTCAGAGGCAATATGTAACTATGGGGTTCCTTCAGACGACTACGATACCGTACGTAAGCTCATGGAACTGAGACATGAGGAGAAATTGGGTAAGTTAGTAAGTCCTGGA
>Ga0066864_10000369_pt1 | contig 16971 bp, 12 predicted proteins | sample ETN02SmetaG_4_FD_66432 | JGI IMG/M metagenome (GOLD analysis project Ga0066864, IMG submission 66432) | Marine microbial and viral communities from oxygen minimum zone, Eastern Pacific Ocean - ETNP2014F10-02SV251 | ecosystem: Environmental > Aquatic > Marine > Oceanic ... | reverse complement strand
TAGTATCAACTACTGGAAGCAGGGGCATCTGAGAATGAAACTGATCGGTGTGTTTTTGCTGAGCTCAATGCCGATGTCCTACCTGGGCGGGGCAATTGCACTGGACAAGGAGGTCTTCTACCTGCTGCTCTGGGTGACCCTGGTGTTTGTCGCCATCAGAATTTACTGGAAGGGAGAACTGCGCCTGGAATACAAACTTCATCCAAAATCCCAACTATTCGTTTCGCTTTTGCTGGGAGCAGTTCTCGGTTTTGTCAGTGGAACCGTCGGCATCGGTGGCGGGATTTACCTGGTGCCGTTGATCATCCTTTTCGGCCTCGGCACCGAGCAGGAAGCCGCCGCTTCAGGAGCGGCCTTCATCCTCCTCAATTCCATGGCGGGTCTGGTTGCACGTTTCCAGCGGGGTGCCGTGAGCCTCGAACTGATGCTCCCCCTGCTGCTTGCCGTGCTCGCAGGTGGTTTCCTTGGCTCACGACTCGGTGCCATGCGTTTCAATCCCCTAACCATCCAGAAAATCCTCGGCCTGGTGGTGATTTTGGCTCTGTTGCTGCTCAGCAGGAATATATGGTTTTCCTGAATTTTTACATGCACCATCGACTCATTTCAGGAAACTTGAAGGGAGGGAAGATAAACTCAGTTCCCTGAATCAGGTTTGGGCGTTTCTCCGGTTTCCGTGGTATTGAAGGAATAAGAACGGACAATACCTGCTTTGTTGAACTTGATCATCAAATCCCTTCCCAGTCCTTTTCCTGAAAAATCGTAGCTGTAATAGCCAAAAGTCCAGGTTGACATACCATCTTCGATCCCGGTCCGCCAGGGAGAACCAAAGCGTTCGCGGATTTCAGCCCGGGTTGTAACGCCAATCTTGATGGAACCGACTTTTTCCACTGGAAAATCCCGACCAAGGTTCATTGGGGAACAGCCAATTAACGCCATTGCTATGACTGACAGTCCTATCAGCACAGCCAACCTTGCTCTGTATTTTCTAATGACGTTCTTGGAAGTTTTCATTTGTTCCTCGTCTGTGTTTTTTAAACATTTTTTAGAATTCATTTCAACTCTACCTTTTCGTCTTCGTCTGTAAACCAAAGTCGAAGTTTTCAAAGATCCGTCTATACTTGGGCTGCCCTTTTCATACTTGATGCAATTCCTCCATCAATGCTCTCTCGTTAGAATATTCCAAGACATATTTGACTTTATCTCTACCTCCAAGTTTGATCCTTTTTAAGAAACAATAGTAGTGCGTCTATTGTCATCAGGTGTACCAGCAGAAACCCGGTATTTTCAAGGCTGTTTTTCAGCATCAGAATCGAACGGGCTAAAAAGGCAAGCAAGGGTTATTTCAAACTGAGGCCGGGATTTTTGATTTCCTGGGCTCTCTTCCGGGGCCATGAAGGCAAGTAACTCGGACTGCAGATGCTCATGATGTTAGAAGAATGTATCAACTCCTAAACCAGGCAAAGAAAAAAGTTCATTAAAAGGAAATAACCACTCCCTGTTTTTTCATTGAAAGCGTTTCAAGGCATTATCGAGGGAAACATGATCACCATAGAGGACAACCAGATCATGGGCCTGGAGAACCGTCTGTTCATAGGGGGCCGGCAAAGGACAGGCACCGCGGATAACGGAAACGACCATGCAGCGTGAATCTCCTTCAAACCCCATTTTACCAAGCGTGCTGCCTATTTTTTTCGAGTCCGGCACAATCGGCACGGCTTCGATCAGGCGCTTCATGAGCAGGCTCTGGACTTCCCTGTCCAGTTCCCCCCGGCTGCTTTGAGATCTCAGCATTCCATAGCTTTGTCTGCGGACGAGGTCCGTCTGCAAGGCAATGATGTGGGGTGGGATGTGATAGTGGGCCAGCAATTCGGCGAAAAGCCTGAGGGAGGTTTCGAATTCTTCAGGGACAATGCTGTCAGCCCCGAGTTTCTGCAGTTCTTCGACCTCGGTCACAAAGCGGGTACGGGCCAGGATGTGCAGTTCCGGGTGTAGGTCACGCATGATGGATACCCCCCGCCGGGTGGCTTCCGCATCCGCAATGGCAAGCACGACACTGTCGAATTCATCGAGTCTGATGTGCCGCAACACCTCGGGGCGTGTCACATCCCCGTAATGCGCGATTTCACCGGTATTGCGGATTTCAGCCACGGTTTTTGGATTGTATTCGAGAATTTCATGGTGGATGCCTGCTTCTTGAAGGACACATGCCACGTTTCGTCCGTTCACCCCGTAGCCTACAATCAGCACGGCGGGATGCGGACGGGATGTGGATCTGAGTAGCGCATCACTTTCCCGGACGATTCCTCGCTTCAAACGCGAATGGGCGTACCAGGCGATGTGCGGAGCAAGCTGCATGATCAGCGGAGTGACAGCCAGGGAAAGGCTTGAAGCGGCAATGAAATACTGGAAGCCAGTGGATTCGATGATGCTGCCTTGAACCGCGGCACTCATCAGCAGGAAAGAAAATTCTCCAATCTGGGCCAGGTAAAGACCTCCCTGCAGGCTTTCACGGAGGGAGAATCCAAATGGCATGCTGATGATGACGATTATCAACATCTTGAGCAGGATCACACCAAACGCGACGGCAGCCAGGGGTGCCAGATGCAGCATGACAAATTCGAGGTTGAGCATCATCCCGATCGAAACAAAAAAAAGGCTTGAAAACAGGGAATGAAAGGGGAGCACTTCCGCCAACACCTGGGCTGAGTATTCATTTTCGGAAAGGATCAGTCCTGCGGCAAAGGCTCCGAGAGCCAGTGAAAGTCCAGCCAGCGAGAAGACCCAGGTTGTGCCAAGTAGGATTAAAATCGTGAAGAGCAGGAATATCTCGCGGGATCGCATGCCCACCATCCAGTTCATCAGTGCCGGCAGCACGAAGCGTCCAAAAAGATAAAGCAGTGTGACCAGCACCAGGACCTTGAAAAACTGTCCGCCGATCACGTCCAGCCTGCTGTGTCCTTGGACCAGAATGCTGACCACGAGCATCATCGGAACGATGGCAAAATCCTGGACGACACAAACCGCAACCACACCACGTCCAAGTGGAGTCTGAATCTCCCCTTTGTCCGCCAACCCCTTGAGGACAATCGCTGAGGAGGAAACCGCCAACGCGAATCCTGAAACCAGCGCTGCTCCATTGCCGAGACCAAGAAGTTTTCCCACAGCAAATCCGATCCCACTGGTCAGCAACACCTGCAGGACGGCAATGAGGTAAACACGCCAGGGGGTTTTCGCCAGCCCGGAAAGCGAAAGCTCCAGTCCGACCATGAAAAGCAGCAGCACGATACCAATCTCGGCCGCAATTTCAACACTGCTGATGCTTTGCACCAGCCCCAACCCATGGGGGCCAATCAGAATTCCCGCAGCAATGAACCCGGCCACCGGTGAGAGGCCCAGTCGTCGGAAAAGCAGCAGTACCGGCAGGGAAAATAAAATCACCAGCAGCAGGTCGTAAAGGAACGGAATGTCGTGTGCCATAGAAGCCTGATGGTTGTGTGAGCTTTTTCCGTTTGAATCCCAGCCCATTATTCCTGCATCACGGGAAAGTCTCCACCTGTGAATTCCTGTGTTCAAGACATACACCGGTTCCGGATCAACCCGGGTCAACAGACTGCAGTCAAAAAGCCAACATTTGCTGGGGATGCTCCTTCCCTGAACATGAGGAAAAACTCCTGGTTCAATGAAGAGTACCCGATCAAGCACTGATTTGAGTCAAAGACCTGAGGAGCAAAAAAAGTTGAATTTGAAAAAACTTTTCAGTAAAGGGCGGAATGCCCGGGAAGGGAATGGTGATTGTTCGCGTTTAAATCAAACTGCTGTTTCAGTTCCGTAAGCCTGGGGAGGGGCGAGAACTTCAGGTAGTTTTTGCCGGAACGCCGCACGTACGGAATAACAAAGGTGGCACTCATCAACCCAGCCTTCTCTCACGGAAAATCCGAAAACCTCGGCGAGGGCGTTAGGACCACCCTGAAGTAAGGGGCCGCAAACGGGATGCTTCCAGGGCTCATAGTCCTGAAACATGTTCGAGAGCGGAGTTTCCCAACAGTTGCCCATGCTCAACCCCTGGCAGATCTGGACATTCCCGAAAGCGTCGATGTGCACCCTTTTCGGATCTTCCAGATCTTCATGAGGACATTCCAAGAAGCACGCTTGATCCCTCTTTGGCAGCCCGGATGCGAATGATTTCACAGCACGACCCCGAAGGCTCACTCCTCCACTGTAAGGCAGCCCACCATTTTCTGCTGAAACGGCATCAGAATTGACTTCCGGACGGAAGCAACGCAAGGCTCGAGCAGGCATTCCCAGTTTTAATGCGGCGTCCAGGGCAATTTTGGAAGGACGATGGCTGAGGTTCCCGTAATGCAGTTCATCATCACTGATACTGAGGTCTGAAATACCCAGTTGTGCCAGAGGTTCCAGCCACTGTGTGGCCTCCTCTTCATCCTTTGCCCAAAAACCATTGGTGACGATACCAACTGAGAACCCCATTCGTCTGGCACTGCGCACCCCTTCCTTCAGGAGTGAATAAACAAGAAACGGTTCTCCTCCTTCAAAATAAATATCCTGAACACTGCCGAGTTTCTTTGCCTCCCTGAGAACTGCATCGATCTGCTCCATCTTCATCGTCCCTTGAGAATCCGGACTGCAGTGTAGGAAGCAGTGTTTGCAGCTTTGAGTGCAGGTGTAGGTCAGAAGAAAGTGAATCCCGTTCAGCATCAATGTTCCAAAATAATTGTTTTCGTTGCCGCCTTAATCGCTTCTTAATTGAACCAGACCCTGCCAAAACCAAAGGCATGCACTACCAGATTGGGTCCTTTTGAAACCGAATTCTGTGATGACGTGTTGCTCCTCCATCATCTTTTTCCTGCACATTTCTATACACCCGACTTCAATGATCTTCAATCCCATATTGGGTTAATTTTTTCTTAAGGGTATTGCGGGATATGCCCAGGTTCCGTGCTGTGTGGGACTTATTGAACTGCATCCTGCTATAGACTTCACGGATATGCTGTTCCTCGATTTCAGAAAGGCTGATGCCAGCTACATCAGCAGTTGGAGTAAATGATTTCTGTATAGAGGAAGGAGAATTATCAACGGGCTGGCCTTTCAATTCTGGAGGAAGGAATTCATATTCAATCCTGGGTAGCCGATTATCTTCACGGTAGAGAATGACAAGCCTTTCGACGAGGTTTCTCAGTTCACGTACATTTCCCGGCCAGCACCAATGAACCAGGGTATTCATGGCTGTTTCTGTGAAGCCCTCGATGGACAGGCGAAACTGGTGGGCATAAAGATTCAGAAAGTGATTCGCCAGTTCAGGAATATCCTCCTTCCTTTCACGCAAAGGAGGAATATGGATAGGAAAGATGTTCAGACGGTAAAAGAGATCTTCACGGAAGCTCCCTTCCTGAAGTTTGACGGAAAAATCCTGGTTGGTCGCAGAGATGACTCTCACGTCAACCAGAATTTCCTTCTTGCCGCCAAGGCGTTTGACCTGCAGTGTTTCCAGAACCCTCAGTAGTTTGGGTTGCAGTGAACGGGGCATCTCGCCAATCTCATCAAGCAACAGGCTGCCATGATGTGCCAGTTCAAACATTCCCTTACGGCTTGAATCCGCTCCGGTGTATGCCCCTTTTTCGGTCCCGAACAGTTCTCCCTCCAGGAGGGTGTCAGGAATCGCGGCGCAGTTGATTGGAATCAGAGGTGAATCAGAACGAAGAGAAAGGTGGTGGATGTGTTCCGCAACGAGCTCCTTGCCTGTACCGCTCTCTCCTGTGATCAGGACACTGGCATCGGAAGGAGCAACTTTCGCAATCAACGCCTTTAGGTCTCGAATCGCTGTGCTGTTCCCATGAATTTCCGGCACAGAATCCTTGAGGTAACGCCCCTGTCTTAGCTGCAGAACCTCATTTTTGAGACCCAGCAGCTCTAGTGCCTTACGAATCTGAATTTTTAATTCGTTGAGGTCAAAGGGTTTGACGAGGTAGTCGAAAGCCCCTTTTTTCATCAGGTTGATCGCACCCTGAGTGTCAGGAAAGGCGGTGAGAATGATCACCGGTAGTTCAGGATTGTTTTCACAGATGTGATGAAACAATTCCCGTCCGTCCCCATCGGGCAGTTTCAGATCCAACAACAGAACCTCAGGATTGTGCCTCTCGAAGAGCCTTCGGCCTTCCTTCAGGGTATCTGCAAGAAGGACATGGTAGTTCTCATTTAGAAGACTCCTGGAAATGCTGTTCCGCATCGAGGGATCGTCATCTACGAGCAGTATTTCCTGTCTCATTTTTTCCCCTCCTTCTCAGTTAAGCTCCAATTAGAGTATACACATGGAGGATTAAACCGTCCGGTGAATTTCCCCAAGCATCTCGATGGTCATGCCATATACGTCTTCAAGAGGGGATGCCAGCACATCGAGAAGCTGATTGCTGCCCTCTTGGGAAGCATAGGTTCTCAACAACATGCCCGCTTCGTAACGAAGTTCCCCTTTGGTATCCAGAACCATTCGGATCGTATCATGCACCGCCGAACAAGCGCCACCATGAAGCAACACTTTTGAGGCTGCCTTGCAGACACTTTCTTCTTCGGACTGCAAGCAATCCCGCATTCTCCGATTCAGTTCCTTTAGGCTTTCCTTGGAAAGCAAGTCTGCCAGCTTCCCCAAAGAGCTAATCACTTGGACTCTGACTGCAGGGTTCGGGTCTTCCAAATGATCAAGAAGAACCGAAGCAGCTTCAGGGTTCTCCAGTTTTCCCAATGCATCAGCTGCCTTGGTCCGAACCAAGGGTTCTTTGGAGTTCATGAGACAACTTAACGGTATCAAAGCATTGAAGGCCTTCAGACGCCCTAAAGATTCTGCAGCCGTGCTTTGAACTTCCATAGAGGAATCCGAAAGGGCTTCAACCAGATATGGCCAAGCCCTTTCGGCCTCGAAACCTGCCAATAGAGAAGCTGCCAGCCGGCGAATTTCCTGACCCACCTCTGGATTTTGACGCTGAATCAGTTTTTCTCCAAGTTCGATGTTATCCTCTGCGAGCTGAAGGAATTCCTGTTCCTCCGAAGTCAGGCGTGTGGTTTCCGCTTCTTTCTCGAGATCACCCTCCATTTCCAAGCTTTCGTTGGCAATCGCATCCAGTGTCGATTGAGCAGGCATCGCTGATTTTTCTTCGTTTCCCTGAGGCTCAGTTGATGAAACCTCCTCGGACTTTTTGACACTTTGCGGTTTCTTTTCCGAAGAGGGTGCATTCTCAGGGGATTCCAACATCTGCTCCTCCTCATTCCAGGAAGAGGGTTCCTGGTGTAGCTCGCCCTTCAACGCCGAAACAAGGATTTCAAAGGATGCCTCATTTCCTTGTTGCGCAATGACACGCAGGATGTTCATCCTGACAGGTGTTTCGGCATCCCGAAGAGCATGAGTCAAGTGGGGGAGTACTTCATCGGCATCCATATGACCCAGAGCCAGCGCTGATTCTGCACGCATTTCAGGAGTCAGTTCTTCTCTGGCTAGCAATGCACCAAGAGTATCAGCAGCCCGTGAGTCACCCAATTGCCCGAGAGTGCGTATTGCGGCTTTGACCACAGCGAGGGAAGAGTCACGCAGTTTATGATAAACAAGGTCATATTTTTCAACCATTCCTTGGGCGCCAATGAAGGCCAGTGCTTGTTCGCGCACTGCCTCACTCTCATCTTTCAACAGAAATTCGAGTACAGGCCCTGGAATTGGTATTTCATTTTCACGCAAAATAACAAGCACCCTGCTCCGCACTTTCTCTTGGGAATGCCTCAATAATTTTTGCAGCAAATGGGAAACAGAAGGATCAGAACATCTTGCAAGAGCGTCTGCAGATGCCAGGCAAACCGGGATCTCAGAATCCTTAAGAGCCCGGCCAAGGGCCTCCACGATCTTGATATCAGAATGTCCAGCAAGTCTGGTTGCTGCTTTTCTCCTTAATTTTGGCGTGCCTTGCTCTAAAAATTCCAGCAACAATCCTTCTCCGGTACTCCCCATTTCTGCCAAAGCCTTAAAACCGGGTTCGATGAGATCTTCCTGGTCTTCATCGCATAGGACGTCCGCTACGGTCTGGGCAGCTCGAGGGTTCCCCAAACACCCAAGGGCTTCCAAGGCTTTGATCTGAGCATCCCACCAATCATCCCATTCTCCATCAGTAGCCCATTCCATGTCTTCACCACGCCCTTGCAGAACTTCAGTCAGGAATTCAATCACCGAATCCCCACCGATGCGCCCGAGAGATTCCACCACGGCAACTTTGACTTCTCCACTGGGGATGTTCCGGTAACAGTCCAGCAACACTGGAACCGACTGAGGTTCCTCCAACTCTCCAAGTGCCCCAATTGCATCGATCACTACATCTTCATCTTCATCATCAAGGCATTGAATCAGATCCTCCAGTGTCACGGTGTCCTTGATTTTACCCAGTGCTTGGATGGCATAACAGCGATGAGCACTATTTTTCGACTTCAGAACCCGTTTCAGGGCTTGCACCGTCTTTTGTTTTGCATTCATGGGAAATGGGTCCTTTGATGGATCACGCAGAAGAAGCATGATGAAATTTCTTTAGTGCACCCCATTGCTCCATGATCCGGTCCAGCATCACTCCGTCAACCGCCTCCATCCCCTGACCTAGGGCCTGACGTTCCACCTCAACCTGAACCATGGGGCGTATAAAGTCCGGAACTCGTTCGATTCTGACCTTTGCGTCTTCGGTCCATGTCAACCGACTGGAAAGACTTCTGGAACCTTCTCCCCAAGAATTGTATTTTGCTTCGACGATCTCTAGGGTCACACGGGATTTGTTGAACTTACGGGCCCACTGCTCAATGCGGTTCCGGGTCATTTCACGCATGAATCCCGAAGGAACACGATTCACTCTTTCACGTGCCTCATCCTCCCATTCGAGAATCCTGAAAGCCGCATCCGAGGCAATACGCCTTTCTTCCATGGAAAGACGCTTGAAATCGGAACTTTGACAGACACGGCAGACTTTAGGCGAAAGTCCCTCCTCCGTGAAGCCACAGAGCTGGCATTCAAAGACATCTGGAGTTTGAGGATCATCTTCTATCGGGGACACGTGCTTTTCGTTGCCGTCTTCCGAATGGGGCTTCATTCCACCCTCCATCGTCTTCTGCATCTTCTCCCGGGCCCGCTGCAGCCCTGATTCCGCCACATCGAGATCAATACATTCGAGTTGTTGCTCCAACGCGTATTCCTCGATGCTCGTTTGTGCCGCATGTCGCATAAAACCCTCAGGCACACGAGAAAGGCGTTTGACTGCTTCATCACTCCACTGAAGCGAAAGGGAATCCTCGGTAGGTTCTTCCTCCAACGCGGCCTGAACCGATTCTTCCGTGATCATCTGCTGGTGCCGTACATGGGCGCGTTTTTCGAGTTTGATGCGTAGCTGCTCCCTTGCGTCTCCAGGGGGGACATGGTTGAGCCGCATCCTGGCTTCAGGGGTCCAGGTCAATTGTCTTCCATCAAATGTTGTTTCTGTGATCCCCTGCTGCTGAGGTGATTCCGTCAGAGGAGAACTGTCGAGGATCCGGAATCCTCTGCCCTCTTCTCCACAGACAGGACATTTAATGGGGCGTTGATGGTGGTGTACGTACTGGCAGGAGGGACATTGAAAAGTCAGTTGAAAGGTCTCGCTTGCTTCCGTTTCCCCGCTGGTAGAAGAAGTGATGTCGATACCCATCGCAGCCCTAGCTTGGGGAGGCAGAAGGGCTCGAACCGCCTTCTCTACGACCCCGGAGGTAATCATGGTGTATCCTTCAGCAACGGCATGCTGCTGAATCGCCTTCATGGCTACCCCCCGGGCCATCTCGGGTACCTTCTTCATCCCTTGACGTGCCTCCAGAGTCCAGCCGATGGTTTCCTCTGCCTGATATTGAACGGGAGGGCTAAACTCGGTTTCCATCATCAGAATGTTGCAAGGCGCCAGTCTTAACAGGTTTTCCGTATTGCCACCGATGTCCATACCCTTGCTGCTGTGAATGCCCGTCCGTCCCAATACCAGCAGCCAAGGTGGGTCCTTACGTATATGTGCCAGCACGGTCTTCCATGCTTTTCCATCAAGCAGGCGTGTCTGCAATTCAACTCCCTCGTCCTTGGCGATGCGTCCGGCAATGTCGAGATGGGACTGGTAGATTTTCGCCAGTCCACCATCGATGATCTCCTCATGCAGTTTCTCCTGTTCCTCGAATTTGAACACCTTACGTGCCTTATCCGAAAGGACCTGGTTGAGGGACTGAAACATACCGTAATGGAAATAGGGATCAAAGGCTGATAGGGCTTCCACCTGCTTCCCAAAAAGTGCTCCAAGTTCAAGAGCCGCTTTCAAGCCTCCAAACGAACGTTCGCTTCCGTCCAGGCAGACGACGATCTTGTCCCCTTCTGGCTTGTCCTGCATCAAATCCTTGACGATCAACAGATCCGTGTGGATACGTCGGGCCACACGTTCTGTCACCGAACCGAGGAGGGATTCCGGGACCCGACCCATGCCGTTCGCACCCATCACCACAAGATCGTATGAATGCTCCTCGATGTCCTTGACCAGTTCTTTCCAGTTGGTTCCTTCCAGAGAAATCCCAGTAAACTCCAGCCCTGACTTGCGGCAGGCCTCGGCCATCACCATCAGGTAGGAATCGGTGATCAGTTCCAACCCCTTAGTGATCAACGAGTCATGAATCCTACGTTGCTTTTCGAGTTCTCGTTCCTGCTGGAATTCTTCAGGCAATCCACTTTCCATCGTTCGGAAACGCCGGTCATGAAGCTTTGCAGCATACACATGACAGCCATAAAGATGGGCTTCTGTGGCCTGCCCGATCCTTGCAGCCAAATGGGCTGCCTCATCTGAATAAGGAGAATTGTCTACAGGTACATAGATTTGCTGGTACATGATTCTGGTTAAGCTGAGGTGCTTCTACTATGGGTTGTTTTTCGCTGCCTTGGTCACAGGACATTCGTTCAGGTTGCTTTTTGCTTCCTGCAGCACATCCAGGCTGATGTTTTGGAAACCACGTTCCCTTGCGTACTTTTCCACCTGTTCTCGAATGTACTGACGAATCATGCCTGGGGCACGGTTGATCGATTCGATGGCTTCCGAGTCCCACTGCATATCTCCCGTCTGCCTCAAATACTGCACCTTGTCAGGCTGTTCTTCGACACGATGGGGAGTTTTGTCCTGCACTTCCGAAATCCAGAAGAGGTAGGCATAAGGAAACTGGGGTTGGGTAATGTGGAAACTGTCATACTCGAACATCGTTCGAGAAAGCATGATGAAGGTGTGCCGAGGATCTTCCTGTCCTACGATTTCAACGCCACAATTGAGCTGGAAACTGACATAGGAAGGACAATGTCCCGTGTAATGCAGAGATGCCATGGGCATTCGGCAAAGGTTGGAGAAAGTTCGTTTTTCAAAAATCTCCAACGACGTCAGGCAACGGTAATCGATCACTTCACGGTTGAAATTGAACTTCGATACCGTCTCCAGACGTTTTTCCAATGATTCGGCCCAAGCTAATCCACGGGTTTGCTCCATCGTTTCCAGATAAAGTTCCGTGTATTCCTCCAAATACTCAGCCTTGGGCAGGAAACCCACTCCCTTGTTGCCACAGTTGAATGGAAAAACCGAATCAGGATTATGAGTAACCAGCACAGGCAGGTGTTGAGAAAAAAACATCCCGTTTGAGTCATGGTTTCCCTGTAAACGTTCATACATCCCCCTGCGGCCATCATCCATCCAGTCGATAAGATTTTCCGGCAAAACCTGCAACGGCAACCTCTTTGGGCCATTCGGCAAATCAAGCGCCATTGCTTCAGGTTCGATACCGATCTGTGGAAGTCGAGATTCCATTTTGAGTAATGCACTCATGAGATGTTCCTTTCCTGAAATTGAATACCAAGTTCCTCTTCACGCGTTTTACGATAAAGGGCCATGAATTCCGGGGTGATGCTGACGCCCTCTTTTCGGGCTTTTTCTTCCAGACGTTTACGGATCAAACCCCTCAGAAACAGGGGAATACGCTGCAACCTGTGGCGTGCTTCCGGAGTCCAGCGAACCATTGCAGAAACTTCTGTGGAAGGACGTTCCACCGAAACTTGCAATCCCGAGCGGGGTTGCCAGGTACAGGTGGGATCTTCCTCAAAGAGGTCTCCGTGACGTTCCTGGGCCCTGGCCCGGCAGCCGCCGCAAAGGCTTTTATATTCGCAGGATCCGCAACGACCTTTCAGCACGGGTTCACGAAAACTCTGGAAAAGAGGGGCTTGGTCCCAGATATCCCAAAAGGATGAGTCATGAAGGTTGCCTGCGATGTTATCCATGTAGGGACAAGGAGTAACGTTTCCAAAAGGATCGATGCGGCAATAATGCGTAGCGGCAGGACAGCCTCCTCCATCATAACCCTGAGCAAGGGTATAGGGAGAATTTGGGTTGATCTGGTGAAGCACACGCTTGAAATGCGGAGCGCAGCGAGCCTGGATCATCATCTTGGAACTAGAATTCTGGAGCTGTGCAATTTCCCGCATAACGGTTTCGTAGCGTTCAGGAGAAATGTCTGTCATCCATTGCCCACGCCCGGTGCAGACCAGAAAGAAGAAATTGTGGATGCTCACTCCTTCTGCTTCTGCAAACTCCGTCATCTCCTTTACCAAGTCTGCATTCTTGCTGGTGACCGTCGTATGAAGTTGGACATGAAGGCCGCAGTCACGACAGGCCCGTATCGCCGAAAGTGCTTTTTCCCAAGCACCAGGTACTCCACGGAAACGATCATGTTCCTGGGGATCCACGTGGTCCAGACTAATGCCCACTCCCTGGAGCCCGGAAGCTTTCAGGGACCTGGCAACGTTTTCCGTAAGTCCCAAACCGCTGGTGCCAAGGACCATGCGTAATCCTGAAGAATTTCCGGAAACCACCAGTTCCTGAATATCATGCCGCAGAAGAGGTTCTCCTCCGGTGAGTACGATCAGGGTGCCTTCTGCTCTTTCAGCTATTTGAGAAAACAATGAGGTCCATTCTCCTGTGCTCAGTTCATGGTTCTCTACTTGGGATTTTCCTCCTGCGTCGAGGTAGCAATGATCGCATTTCAGATTGCATCGGCGGGTCAGGTTAACCGCTACCAGATAGGGCTGAAACGTCTGTATATTCATTATTTATCCTTCCTTCGAAGATGAATCATCAGCAATACCTCCAGCCCGAGGATGATCATGAACAGGATTACTGGGACTACATATACTTGCATGCCGACCGGTTGCTCAAGCAACAGCTTGTACCACGTGGTCACTCCCCGACGGGTTCCTCCTTCACTGCTTGAACCTTCGACCGCTGAAAATGCAAGAGGGATGATGGTTCTTTGCGGATGAAACTGGATGCTTCCTTTATGACCGTTCACTCGTTCACGTTTGATGATCAGCGTATACTGACCGTTGATATGACGGATGCTGGATTGAAGTGACTGTTCTTCCTGAAGGGTCCATTCACCAAGACGGGATGCCTTTGCATCTATGGTCTTTCCCTGTTCGTCACTCCAAAGCCATAGATTGACCGAGCGTCCGGGACGTCCCATCAGAAAATAGGGAATTTCGCGTTCACCATCCCTGTACTGAGCGGGAAACTGGATTGTCATTTCATCCTTGCCGCCAAACTCCTTGTGCTCACTGGAAGATGGGTCGTTCCACTGGATTCGGAAGGCGATTTCGGTTTCGCTATAAAGGGATTTGAAACGCATTGAGTGTACTGCAGGCTGGAAGAGACGTTCTTGGAGAACCAGTTGTCCGGAAAAGGGAACATAAAATTCCCGGGCAGAATCCCAGCGGGAGTCATCGAATTCGAGGGTGAGAGGGCTTTCGGTTTTTGTAGAAACCAAGGTCCTTTTGACTTCCGGCTCCGTGCCTTGTGCCAGTGAACGGATGTAATGAACCACGTTCCAGGTTTCCTCCTCACTGAGATCCTCAGCAAAAGAAGGCATCGGAGTGCCATTGAGGCCGGTACGCACCGTCCGGAAGAGGTCTTCAGGTTGGTTCCCACCGCCAAAACGCCATGGTACAGTCCAGTCCGCAGGACGAATCGGCATTTCGTTCCAGTCATCCTTCAACTCCAATGCTGAAGGACCATCTGCCCGGCCCTCTTTCCCATGGCATTTGTCGCATTCCACCTTGAGTGTCAGTTCCCTGCCCAACGCAATGCTTTCCGGAGTGGATGGGGGAGATTCCGGAATGAGGAGGGGACCGATGATAGCCTCGTCTTCTTCGTCTTCTTCGTCTTCTTCGTCTTCTTCGTCTTCTTCGTCTTCTTCGTCTTCTTCGTCTTCTTCGTCTTCTTCGTCTTCTTCGTCTTCTTCGTCCTCATCCTCCCGATAATACCGTTCTAAGTATATTGAAACTTCCCGGCGTTGCTCTTCCGTGAGGACTTTTTCCCAGGCAGGCATGGTGGTTCCCGGCATCCCACGGCTGATGATGTTGTAGAGGTCTTCCAGCGTAGGTTCCTCCCCGGTAGGTGTCGTGCGGATTTTGAACATCCCGGAAGTGAAATCCCGTGGTTTCGGGAAGACGTTTTCAAAGGCATAACCCTGTCCATCTCCTTCATACCCATGACAATGGGCACAATTGTCGTCATAAACCGCTTTACCCTGTGCATGTTCATGCTGCTCTGCACAGCTCATTCCTGGATGACCCAGCATCAGCCATCCCAGCAGCCCACAAAATAAGTGTTTCATCCTTCGATCATCAAATATTCTCATTTCCCAGATTACTCCCAGGTTCGGGGGGGATGCCCTGTGGCCTCGTACAAGAAAAGGGTCACGTTCCAGATCTCCTCCTCGGAAAGGATTCCTTCCCATGCTGGCATCGCACTCTGCCAGGGCATCGACTCATTCGGAAGCCCTGGTCCACCTTTGGCGATACGCCAGAAAACATACGACTCCTGAAGTTGTGCAATCGTCCCCACATCCTGAAAATTTGCAGGTCTGGGATCCAGAGCATTGGCAAAGGGCCCCTTGCCATCCAAAAAATCACCATGGCAGAAATGGCAGTTTTCATAATAAACCTTTCTTCCCGACTCGACGTGTTCTGCAAAACGCTGCTGATCCTTTTTCTCATAGCTCCGAAAAGGATTGCTTGCGTTACGCAGATCCATCGTTTTTCCTTCGAAAATGAGTTCACCCGGGGGTGCGGGATGTACGACACGAAGTTCCACAGGAGCCTGGTTGGAGGGCAGTAGTGCATATCCAGAAGCGATCGCCGCCAGTGCGGGAATGGCCAGCATCACCATCCACCGCAACAGACCCAGCCGTTTTTCGGTAAGCAGCAATTCGACCGGTTTCCAGAATTCTTCAAGATTCCTGGTGGTGGAGGAGACGAAAAGAACCAGTCCTACAAGCAGCGCGATCAGGTAAAAGGAAAACACACTTTTTGGAATGACCGGAGTCACAGCAAACTGGAGCAGCAGCATGACTGCTACAACAATCAGCATGCAGATGAACAGGATGTTGGTGATAATCTTTCTTGTCATCGCTTCAGGGAACTTGATTTCATTTTTTTCTCTAACCGTCACTTCAAAAACTCGGTCAAATGATCAATGTCCTTAGCCAGGTGAACCATCGGAGGCATCAGTTTGGTGTCCCGCTTCGGGCTGTAGCCCGGAGGGTATTCCGCACGGAGCACACGAGCTTCCAGCAGTTCCCGGGAAGATCCACGGACCGCAGGACCGATCGTTCCGACAAGAGCAGGATCCGGATTGTGACAGGCGATACAGAGGGTGTTGTAGACTGTTTTGCCCTGCTCAGGATTACCGGGGGCGGGCGATGCAGCCACCGGTGCTGAATCAACGGCAACAGTCTGTACTTCCGTTGCCGTTGAAACAGGCTTGGTGGTATCGCTTCGGACAAGCATGGCGGCCTTCACGTCATCCGGAGCGATATCCACCTGGGCACCAAGACTCTGCAGGTAAGCCACAGTGACCATGATTTCACCTGGAGTGAGGATGCTTCCCATCGGCGGCATTAAAGGCCCGTAGCCTTCGACCAGGTATGCAGAGGGCTGCAGCAGGGACTCCAACAGATATGCCTTGGCGCCCTGATCAGGTTTTCGTGAAGCGGCACGCAATCCCACCCCGTTGAGATCCGGACCCCGCGAACCCGTACGACCAATGGCATGACAAATACCACAGGTACCCTTGCCGGAATAAACCCGTTCTCCAGCCTCGATCATTTCGTCTTCACTCAGATCCGCATCAAGACTGATTTTTTTCGGTGGATGGGATTCCGTCTGTGGAATGCTGTTCGCGTAAAATGCATAGAACCCCACGACGAGTAACCCGAACGCGATCACTTTCAGCGTGTTCATAAACAAACGATGGACGACAAAGGGTTAAAACTTGCCATCTCTTAAATTGCGGTTTGCAGTTTTTCCTGCTTTTTATCGGCAAGCGAACCAAGCCAGAAGATGAACATCACCAGACCAAGGAAGATCACAACGCACACCGACACAACATTCGCTGCAAACCCGAGGGTAGGCGCGAAGGCGTCAACCGAAGTGTCTTCCATCACTTTGTATACATGCCAGTGCTGGCGGATGGCTGAACGCGCGTAACCCATCAGACCCATCAACCAGGTAAAAGAGACGGCAATGAAAATCAGGGTGTATTGGGAACGCTGAGGCATTCGCCCCCAGTCGAATTTACCGATCGTACGCGCCCCTTTGAACAGGAAAAAATCTATGAGGGTGGTGGAGACAATGGCAAACAGCACGGCAAGCACCTGCCACACCGAATACTTATTGACACGGATGCTGGGTTCAACAAAATAGCCATCCACACCAAGGTAGAGGACGTAAGCGGCGACCCCGGCAAAGATGCCAGCCTGTAACCCGTTGAGCAACCGTGCATGAGGCACGGTTGCGACTTTATTCGCACGCCGATAAAAAAGAAAGCCGATGGCAGAGGTTAAAATCATGAAGTTCAC
>Ga0066864_10000356_pt1 | contig 17282 bp, 12 predicted proteins | sample ETN02SmetaG_4_FD_66432 | JGI IMG/M metagenome (GOLD analysis project Ga0066864, IMG submission 66432) | Marine microbial and viral communities from oxygen minimum zone, Eastern Pacific Ocean - ETNP2014F10-02SV251 | ecosystem: Environmental > Aquatic > Marine > Oceanic ... | reverse complement strand
CCCTCTGCTTGGGTCTGCGATAAAAACCTGTTTGGTGGTGGCTTTTTTCCCTTTTGTATAAACGAGAGTGTCCTTTTCCACTATAAATAAATCAGCAATTCCAGCTGCCTGCTCTAAATATCCCCCGCTGTTGTTTCTTAGGTCAAGCAAAAGTCTTTTCATTCCTTTTGTTTTTAGTCGTTTAATTGATTTTTCTACTTCCTGTTTGGTTGTTGCTGAAAATCTTGTGAGGCGGATATATCCAGTAGAGTCATCGATCATTGTTTCTGCTCTGACGCTATAAATTGGAATATTGTCCCTTACAATGGTAACATTAAATAGCTTTTTGGTTCCTATTCGTTTTATGGTTATATCGACCGGCGTACCTTTTTTTCCTCTGAGTTTTTCAAATACCTGTTCTTTTTTTATTTCATATGCGTCCTCTCCGTTGATTTTGACAATTTTGTCTCCCGGCTGTAGGCCGGCGCGCTCTGAGGGGCTGTCCGCCACCGGTGTAATGACAGTGATGTATCCATTTAAAATATCAAACTCTATTCCAATTCCTTGAAACTTTCCCTTGAATTTTTCATCGATGTCCTCCAACTCTTTTGGGGGTATGTAAACAGAGTGTGGGTCTAGTTTTTTCATAATACCGTCAAAGGCCCCGTCCATTAATTTTGCCAGATCTACTTTTTCAAAGTGATATTCATTTATATACGTTATGATTTGATTGAGAACCTGCATTTTTCCTTTTAAGGATTCATAGGTTCCTTTTCCTTGGCCATAAATAAGCTGATAAAAGGAGGAAAAGAGTACGAGAAAAAAACCTGCGCATATAATTAGTGTTGTTTTTTTTATATTTAAAAAATATTTCACAGTTCCTCTGTTCATATTTAGCCACAAATCTATCTCAGAATTGGCAAAGCATACCAGAACTCATTTACTAATAATCTCTCCCGGGGTTGGGTGTTTTGATTTCCAGATTCGCCTAGAACAACATAAATTAGGATGTTTTCCATTTAAGAATACCAATAAAGACTTGTCGGAAACGCTGTGCGCCAGTAGGGTTTTCGTTACAAATATATTTATAACATATCAAAAGTTTGCAACAGAGAGGTCCCTGCTTATTTGATCAATAAACTTTGTAACTGCTATCTTTTTTTTATAAACTTTTTCTACCTGGGAACACGCATGTATAACTGTGGTATGGTCCCTTCCCCCAAAAAAAAGTCCGATCGATGTCAGGGTGTTGTTTGTTAGCTCCCGACAAAGATACATTGCCAGGTGTCTTGTTTTTACAATTTCTTTTCTTCTTGATGGGCCCACAATGGTTTTTAATGGAAAGTTCCTTATTTCTGAGACTTTTTTTACAATATCTTCCAGGCTAAGTTCTAAAATCATTTCCTTCCCTAGTTTTTCTCTTATAACCTCCTCAACCAGCTCTCTGTTTATTTCTTTTCCGTGTAGCGATGAGTTTGCAAGTAGGCGGATGATAATACTCTCTAAAACGCGTATGTTGGTTTTTATGTGGGTGGCAATTAATTCAACAAGGTCATATTGAAGCTCTAGCCCGCTCTGCTGTGCTTTTTCCAATAAGATAGCAACCCTTGTTTCAAAGTCGGGGGGCTGGATGTCCACAGAGAGCCCAGATTGAAACCTTGAGACCAGTCTTTCCTGAAGTCCCCTCATGTCTCCTGGATAGGTGTCTGCAGAAAGAACTATTTGCTTATTGAGTTGTTGTAATTCATTAAAGGTATGAAAAAATTGTTCTTGTGTTTGTTCTTTTCCTTTAAAAAACTGAATGTCGTCGATAAGCAGCAGATCTGTGTTTCTATATTTTTTAGTGAATTCTCCGTTGGTGTTTTTTTGTATACTATTAATGAACTCCTGCGTAAAACGTTCGCTTGTCTCAAGTACAACCTTTTTACTGGTTCCACCTGCCAATGCGTGGTTACCTATTGCGTGAAGCAAATGTGTTTTTCCTAGTCCAACACCTCCATATATGACGAGAGGATTATAGTGAGATTCTCCTGGGTTTTTAGCAACGGACATAGCCGCGGCTCTTGCAAATTGATTATTAGCTCCTTCAATAAATGAGCTAAATCTGTGATTTTTGTTTATAAAGTTTGGTTTGGGTGATATATGTTTTTGTTTTTCTGTTTCGCTATCACTGTGGTTAGTGATAGTAATTTTTTTTGTAGACACGGTATACTTAATGTTTAAAGGGTGGCCGTTGTTGTCAACAGCCTTTCTGTTTATTGTGTCTTTGTAGTGAGTATCCAGCCACTCATAAAAAAATTGATTTGGAACTTCGAGAATGAGCTCCTGTTCGTTTAGGGCTACCGGCCTAATAGGTAAAATCCACGTATTAAATGCCTGACTCGGCATTTCTGTTTTAATAGATTTTTTTACTGCTTGCCATACTGATTTGTATATTTGTTTTTTATCCACAGGTTATCCACATTTTGGTTTTTAGGTTCTTCGCTGTAAAGTTAAACATGATTTTCTGTTTTTTCCTAGTGTGAATGTATCAAGTCCGTTGTTTTTTTGTTTCTATAAAAAATAAAGAGTTATTAAAAACCTATCTAATAATTTTGTTTTTTTATATAAGGTTGGCGTATCTTTCCCGGCTAAATAATAGGGTTTTTTTATGAAAAGAACATACCAACCTCACAATAAAAAAAGGAGACGTACTCACGGCTTTAGAAAAAGAATGTCTACCAAGGCCGGGAGAAGGGTTTTGTCCCGCCGTCGCCAGAGAGGCCGACGGTCCATTACTGTATAAGGTCGGGTGTTTTTTTCAATAGCTGCTAGGGCTGTCGACAAAACTGTTCTTTTGTTTTTGTGGGCGACCATTAAGTTTTATAAAGTTTTTCTATCTCCAGTTTTGGGCTCCCAGTGTCGGTTTTCTCCTACATGTTCGTGTTATGCTTTGTTGTCAGTAAAAAAACACTCCTCTTTTGTTGCTTTAGTTAAAATTATAAAAAGACTAATTAAGTGTCACCCGCTTCACCCTGGAGGCTATGACCCGCTGTAAAAATGGATAGACGAACTCTGTTAGCTATGTTTCTTATTGCCCTTGTGATAATTTTAATGCCCTATTATTTTCAGGTAATATCTCCCGACCCTGAGTCCCCCTTTCTTGTTTCTGGGTGCACAGACCCTGGCGCAAACAACTACAACCCAAAGGCAGCCAGTGACGACGGAAGCTGTATATATGTGGCGCCCAAATCAGGAGAGGCCCCTGGTCCAAAACAAAGAGCTCTTTCAATAACTGAACACGAGGAAAAACTCGTTACAATTGACACCCCTCTTTATACCGCTCTAATCTCTTCCTCTGGTGGTGGCTCTATTAAAAGTTTTGATCTTAAAAAATATCTAATGGCCGACTCTTCCCGGGTAAATCTAATTTCTGATATTAACTCAAACAACCTATTAATTTCTTTCCAAAATGTATATGGTCAATATGTTTCAATGCAGGACCCGTGGCTAACGAACGAGCCCAGGAAGCATATTGAGGTTTTTGGGGGGCCCTTTCTCTTAAAATTTTCTACTGTATATGAAGAAACCTCAATAGAAAAAACGCTCACATTTGAACCAAACTCTTATGTGATTAAGGTCACTACGGATATGACCAACGCCTCTGATAGAGTTTTGGGTGACTTTTGTTCAATAAACTGGGAGGGGGGGCTCCCCCCAACAGAGCCAAGCATCAAGGACGACGTTACATATTTCAATGGCTATGTATATCAGGCAGGGGACAATTATCAATTTAAAAAGGTGGCTCCCGGTATTGAGAAAAACCAGGGCGGCTCTATGGAGGCTGTTCGGGGTAAAACGGATTGGGTAGCAATACGCTCTAAATATTTTGCCTCAGTTTTTTTGCCTAACGAGGAAAGTGATGTTTGTTGGGTGGGACTAAAGGAGGAAAATGTGGGGTCGTTGCCCGTACCTGCCTATAACATGGGAATGGGCTTTAAAAAAAACCAGCCCTCTTTCATCTCTTTGTATCTTGGGCCACTCGAGTATGATACAGTAAGGGAGGTAAGTGAGGGTCTTCCCAGTATAATGAACTTTGGGTTTTCCCTTATCCGACCGATATCCTTAGGTGTTTTGTGGCTTTTAAAGTTTTTTCATCGCTGGTTTCCAAACTATGGAGTGGTTTTAATATTATTTTCTATTGTCGTTAAGATCGTGGTCTTTCCTTTAACTAAAAAGAGCCACCAGTCCTCCAAAGAGATGCAGGCCCTCCAGCCAGAGATCGCTCAGCTAAAAGAAAAACACAAAAACAACCCGCAAAAACTAAACCAGGCCACAATGAACCTATATAAAGAACATGGGGTAAACCCGCTTGGTGGCTGCTTGCCTCTTTTAATTCAAATGCCTTTACTTATTTCTCTTTTTCAGGTTTTTCGTTCTACTATTGAACTGCGCGGGGCATACTTTTTTGGGTGGATAACTGACCTTTCCGCTCCAGATGTTGTTTTTAGGCTTCCATTCTCTATCCCCTTATATGGAGACGGTTTCGCGATTCTACCTATAATAATGGGAGTAACTATGTTTATTCAACAAAAAATGATGCCAACACAGGCATCGGGACAGCAAAAGTTTATGTCTTACTTTATGACTGGATTTTTTGTTCTCTTGTTTAATGGTTTTCCCTCCGGTCTTAATCTATATTACACTCTTTTTAATGTTCTTACAATCCTACAACAAAAATACCTTACCCCCTCTATTGACGAGAAAAGCTTAACAAAAAAACAATGACCCCTTCGGATACTATTGTTGCTGTCGCAACCCCACACGGTTTCGGCGGGATATCTGTGGTTAGAATAAGCGGGCCAGACTCCAAAAATATCGTAAAAAAGATATCCTTAGAAAACAAGAAAAAAGGGGTGTTCAAACATCGGGCTGTTACTCTTGTTAATATTATTGACAATGACGGCCGGGCCTTTGAAGAGGGTGTCGTTACGTTTTTTAAAAAACCCCTCTCATATACCGGTGAAGACACTATAGAGGTGTCTTGCCACGGAAACCCCTCAGTTGTAAATCGAATTATTTCCTTATGTTGTACCTCTGGAGCTCGTCCGGCCGACCCTGGAGAGTTTACAAAAAGAGCCTTTCTTAATGGGAAAATGGACCTGGTTCAGGCAGAGGCTGTTGCCTCATTAATTCACGCTAAAACCGAGGAGGGTGCCTTATTAAATTTTAAAATGCTTCGTGGTGAACTATCAAAAAAAATGAATACCATAAAAAACGAATTAAAAGCCCTTTTGGTAATGCTTGAGTTTGAGATAGACGTCAGCGAGGAACTCTTACAGCCCAACCTTACACCCGATTCCCTGTCGTCTCTTAAGGCCATCCAGGCAACAATAAAGAGCGCCCTGGAAAGCCACAACTCGGTTCGAATGTTAAACGATGGGGCAAACGTCGTGATTTGTGGTGCGCCAAACGCAGGAAAATCAACGCTCCTTAATTGTCTATCTGGCGTTGATAGGGCGATCACCGGCCCTGAGGCAGGGACAACCAGAGACACAGTTAGGGCCTCTATATCATTGGGGGGGACTCCGGTTACGCTTATAGACACGGCTGGCCTTCGTGTGTCAAAAAATAAAATTGAAAAAGAGGGAGTCTCTCGGGCAAAAAAAGAAATAAACACCTCAGACTGTGTCATTGTGCTTACCCCGGCAGACGAGCCCATTAAGAAAAAATATCTTAAAATATCTAGCGGCCCAACTGTTCATGTAATAACCAAAGCCGATTTATGTACCAAGAAAGAAATTTCTTATTTCAAAAACAAGTTTCCTGACGCATGTATTCTCTCGGCTAAAACCTCTTTTGGCGTTCCGGATTTATTGGGTGCCATTCAAGCACATATGGGGCTTTTTTCTTCCCTTAGCTCTCTTGTTCCTGTCACTACGGGAAGACAAAACTCTATTCTAAAAAAAATAAACTGTTGTATTCAAAAATCAATAGACATGATTTCTTTTAAAGGAAACCCCCCACTCGACCTTGTGTCGTTTGAACTTCGCGACGCGCTGGAACAAATAGACGCGGTTCTTGGAAAAACATCAACAGACGAAATTCTTGACAGCGTTTTTAGTTCTTTTTGTGTTGGGAAATAGTTTCACGTGAAACCCCCGTCTCCGTTTTTTGATGTTATTGTTGTGGGCGGCGGACATGCCGGGGTCGAGGCATCTTTAATTTGCGCAAAGCTCGGGATTTCTGTTTCCCTTGTAACGATAAGCCCGGGGGCGATTGGTAGAATGTCTTGCAATCCATCGATTGGGGGACTTGCAAAGGGGCAGCTTGTTCGGGAAATAGATGTTCTTGGTGGTATTATGGGAAGGGTTTCTGATCTTTCTGCTCTTCAATATAAAATGCTTAACAGGTCCAAAGGTAGGGCGGTTTGGTCACCAAGGGCCCAGGTTGACAAGAGAGTATACGAGAAAGAAGTGTTACACAGGGTCTCTTTGTCTGGGGGTCTGTCTGTTTTGCGGGGAGAGGTTGTAGAAATAAACACCTCCCGGGGGGGCGTCTCGGGGGTTGTTTTGTTGTCTGGAGAAACGCTGTTTTGCCGTGCGCTTATTATAACCTGCGGCACCTTCTTAAATGGGCTTATTCATGTTGGAGAACAGAAAACAAAAGCCGGAAGAATGGGGGAGAGGCACAGCCGTGGGATTACAGAGTCTCTCCGTTCTCTTGGTTTTTGCTCCTCGAGACTAAAAACAGGAACCCCTCCGCGAATAAAAACATCTTCAATAGACTTTTCCAAGTGTTCGGTTTCAGTTGGGGACAAAGATCCCTCTCCTTTTTCACATTTTACTTCAGCTATTACTTCACCAGACCTGCCGTGCTATATAACAAAAACAAACACAGTCTCTCATAAAATAATAAACAAAAGCATGCACCTTTCCCCGATGTTCACCGGGGATGTTTTGGGGCGCGGCCCCAGATACTGCCCCTCAATTGAGGATAAAATATGTCGTTTTCCAAAAAGAGACGAACACTATCTTTACCTTGAGCCGGAGTGGCATAATTCAAATCAAATTTATTTAAATGGCTTTTCTACAAGCCTTCCCTTGTCCACGCAAATAACCGCCCTAAGGGCGGTTCCTGCCCTCGAAAACCTTGAGATTTTGCGACCCGGCTATGCAATTGAGTATGACTTTTTCCCGCCCTCTCAGCTCAAAACAACCCTTGAAACCAAAACCATCTCTGGCCTGTTTTTAGCAGGACAAATAAACGGGACCTCTGGATATGAAGAGGCCGCTGGCCAGGGGCTTGTTGCTGGCATAAATGCCGCCATGTTTGTTTTGAATAAAAAACCTCTTCTTTTGTCTAGGGAAGACTCTTATCTTGGGGTAATGCTTGACGATCTTACAACAAAGGACACGCTTGAGCCTTATCGAATGTTTACCTCAAGAGCAGAATACCGGCTGCTTCTTCGATACTCTAATGCGGAAAATCGGCTCATTAAGCATTCAGAGAAACACTCCCTTTTGACAAAAAAAGAACTTTCTCTTCTTCAAAAAAAAACAAACCTTACCAGGGCCGTTGTAAGCGCTACCCATACCTCCCTGGGCCCGAGGGCCCTAAACCGTGTTTTACAAAAAACCGGAGAGCCCCTAGTTAAACAAAAAAAACCAATAAAGGATATTTTAAAAAGGCCCCGCGTTTCTATAAAAGACTTTAAGGAGAGCGTTTTAGATGAACACCTTAAAGACACAACTCTTTTTTCTCCGCTGGCCGAAGAGGCCGTCCTTGAGGCAGAAACCATTGTCAAATATGCTGGATATATAAAACGCCAAAAAGATCAAATAAAAAAACTATCATCAATAAACAAAAAAAAGATTCCAGATAACTTTAACTATAAAGGGGTTGTTGGTCTTTCCCTGGAAGCAAAAGAAAAACTATCATCAATCAAACCAGAAACCCTTGGGCAGGCCATGAGGATCTCTGGCGTTAACCCCTCTGACGTTGCGGTATTGTCTGTTTTTCTTTATAGGTAGTTTATGGTTTCACGTGAAACAGGCCTTTTTTCAGTCGACAGCTTTTTACGTTTATTTAAAAAAACAATTTTAGAAACAAAGGGTGACACTGTGGGCTCTCTTTCTTTGGAGGCCGCAACAATGGTCTTGCTTTCCTCTTCGACGTCTGTTGATCTTTTTGTTATAGTTTCTCCGGACGAAAAAACCGCAACTCGACTATATACAGCCTCCTACGGGTTGTGTCCTGACTCTTCGTTTCTTTTGCCATGCCTAGACCAAAAAAAGGACCGCGTTCCTGGGTTTGCTTCAGAGAGTCAGCGATATGTAGAAGAGGCCCTGTCTGTTTTGTTTTCTAGAAAACGAGGTGGAAGGGTTTTTACAACTATTTCTGCCCTTGAGCGGACCCACTGTCCCCGCGTCAGTGCGCGCGATGAGGAGCTCGCTGTTCAGTTAAAACAAACACTAAAAATGAGTGATCTTATTCATTTTTTAGACCGCTGGGGGTACCAAAAAACTGATCGAGTGGAAAGCCCATTAAGTTATGCAGTTAGGGGCGGAATTTTAGATTTTTATCTTGTTCATTCAAGAAACCCAATTCGAATAGAGTTTTTTGGTGATGTAATAGAATCTGTTCGGTTGTTTAATCCTCAATCACAAAGAACGGTTGGGCCCCTGAAGGGGGTTGTGTTGCTTCCCCGGCTTATTAAAAATAAAAAGAAAGAGAAAACCCTTTTATCTTTTGTTTCTTCTAATGATTCAATCAATATATACAACGCTGAACATGTTCCTGGCGGAGGATATAGGGTCTGCCTTGGTGGCCCGGGCTCTTTTTCTGTGCCTTTGGGGTCTGAAAAGGTTTCCCAACACTCTATAAACAGGCTCATTAAGGAAAAGCCTTCTGTGCGTTTTTTTTCGTTTTCTGAGCACAGCTCTTGTGTCGATCCTCCCTCTTTTTTGCCTGCCCATTACACCGCGAAAACAGTTGGGGCCTCCCTAGAAAGGGGGTTTGTTTTAGCGAGTGCTGGTATTGTTGTTTTTGGGTCTGAAAGCCTTTCGGGTTTTTCTAGGGGCGCCAGGTCCCGCTGGGCCGTGTTTGGGGCCCCCGAAGAACAACAGATCGAAATTATTGACATTTCAGACCTCGTTTGGGGTGAAAACATTGTACATGAGGAGTTTGGAATTGGGGTTTATCGTGGAATAGAAAAAACTGGCGGTAGTGATTGTATTAAAATTAAATATGCAGATGGTGGCTCTGTTTTTGTTCCTCCCCACAGCTTTAACCGGCTGCATCGGCTTGTTGGAATCAAAGAAGGTTCTGTAAGGCTTTCGTCGCTGGGGGCCGGGTCGTGGAAAAGGAAAAAGGGGGAAATAAAAAAACATGCTCGCTCAATTGCCAAAGACCTTCTTAAGGCCCATATGTTAAGACAGGGTTCTCGTGGTTTTGTGTACCAAAAGAAAGGGGCTTTTTATCGGGCCGTCTGTGAGTCTTTTCCTTTTCAAGAGACTGCTGGGCAGGGCTCTGCCCTGTCCGACATTGACTCTGACATGGAAAAAGATCTCCCAATGGATAGAATGGTTTGTGGAGATGTTGGGTATGGAAAAACGGAAATAGCTCTCCGTGCAGCAATAAGGGCGGTTGAAAGCGGTCGTGTTGTTTTTGTTATGGCTCCAACAACTATCTTAGCAAACCAACACTATATCAGCTTTGGGCGGCGGCTTTCTCCCCTTGGGGTTAATGTAGAGCTTTTGTCTCGATTTAGAACAAAAGGAGAACAAACGAAAACTGTTGAGGCCCTTGCCGGAGGCCTTGTTGATGTTCTTGTTGGCACCCACCGGCTAATGTCGGAGGACGTTTACACAGAAAACCTTGGGCTCATTGTTGTTGACGAAGAACATCGTTTTGGTGTCAAACATAAAGAAAAAATTAAGTTATTGAGGCCCACTGTTGATGTTTTAACGCTCACAGCAACTCCAATTCCAAGAACCTTAAAACAGTCTCTTGTTGGGCTAAAAAACATTAGCAATATTAACACTCCCCCACAGTCTAGGAGGCCAATTAAAACGTTCTTACATTATTTTGACTGGAAAAGAATATTTAACATAATCAAGAGAGAGGCCAGCCGGGGTGGGCAGGTTTATTTTGTTAATAACAACATTGAGTCCCTTCCTTTTTTAGTAAAAAAAATTAAAAAAAAGTTTCCCGGTCTTAGCGCTCAGATTGCCCACGGGAAAACAAAAAGCAAAATACTCGAGTCTGTTATGCTTGGTTTTTTTAAAAACGAAATTGACGTTCTATGTTGTACCACTATTGTCGGTTCTGGCCTTGATATTTCAAATGCAAACACTATTATAATAAATAACGCCCACCGGCTCGGCCTGTCTCAGCTCTATCAGCTAAGGGGGAGGGTTGGCAGGGGCGAGCGCCAGGCCTTTTGTTATTTGTTTATCCCTAGCGGCACGAGGCTAGAGGGGGCCCCTTTTCAGAGACTGAAAACCCTTGAGCAAAACACGCGTCTTGGCTCTGGTTATAAAATCGCACTGAAAGATCTGGACATACGGGGGGCTGGTGATCTTTTTGGAACGAAACAAAGTGGGGCCGTTTCCAGTGTTGGTTTTCATATGTATAACAAAATATTAAAGGACGCTCTGGACGAAGAGAGGGGAATTAAAAAGAATGTATCTATACCAATTATTAGTTCTGCTTTTGACTCGGGCTTGCCTGAAGACTATGTGTCTCTTGTTGAGGACCGTCTATATTATTATCAGTCCCTTGCAATGGCAGACTCAATAGAAAAAATGAGTGCTATTGAAAGTGGGCTTCGTGATCGCTTTGGTCTCCCTCCGCCTGAGGCCTCTTTTCTTCTTGAAATATCAAAAATGCGGGTTCTCTTTACAAACACCTCCCTAAAAAAGCTGTCTCTTTTTAAAAACACTATTGTTTTAACCGTTGTGTCTTTTTTCCCTTTTATGTCGTTTGGGGACTTTAATAGCGCCCTGTTAACCCTTTTTAAAATAACAGAAAAAAACCTCTCGTTTAAAACAAATAAAAACAAAAACATATCTATTTCTATCAGCGGTACGGACGTAGGATATTCTTCTATAAAAAAAATCTCTAATTTATTAGAAAGTCTGTTTTTAAAATAGGATGTGCGCTAATTTCCAGTGTGTTTATAGAGAAATATTGTCGTTTTTTTCTGCCAGTTTTCTGTTTTTTTTTGTTCAGCTGTTCTACAAAAAAACCTGGGGAGGGTCTGTCTTTGGTTGCCTCTGTTGGTAGCAGAACAATTAATGTTGATGGCGTCTACAGTCAGCTCGGCGACAGTAAAAGAGACAGCCTGTCTGTTTATCGTTTTTTATCAGGGTGGGTGGAAAAAGAATTGTTATATCAAGCTGGTCTTTCCTTGGGAGTTGAAACGGAGAAGGTTGTTTTACAAAAAATCTCAAAATATAAAAAAGATGTTGTGGTAAAGGCTTTTTTAGACATGAAGGTCGGGAAGCCGTCCGTTATGGAAAGTGATATAAAAAAATACTATACAACCAACAAAGAAGAGTACAAAAGAAAAACAAAAGAGGTTCTGGTTTCGTATTTTTCCTCTCAGGTCCGCTCTGAGGCTATAAAAATCAAAAAAGAATTAAAAAAAGATCTCACAAAAAAAACATCTAAGGCCTTCTCTCTGTATAATGGAAAAAGAAGAGTTTTTTCTTTTGGAGACCTTCCTTTAAATATTAACGACAGTATTTTTAATAAAAAAAACTTTAAAAATGGAAACATTTTAGGCCCATATTTTGTTGATGATATTTACTATATATTAAAAATAGAAAAAGTGTTTTATGTGGGCTCTTTTCTTGAACTAGATGCTGTCTACGACGAAATACATCAGCAGCTTATAAATAAAACAAGCATATTGAGGCGAAGACAGCTTGTCGACAGCCTGTGGGGAACATTTCCTGTAAATATTGACAGTCAAAAAATTGGAGGTTTAATTAATTAATGAAATTATTTGTTTATCTTTCGTCTTTTGTTTTTCTTTTAGCGCAGGAAGGACTCTTAGAGGGGGTTTCTGCTGTGGTTGGTAATACTGTAATACTGAAAAGTGATGTTTCTCAGCTCGTTTCTATGACTGCTCTACAAAATAAAATTGACATAAATAAAAACCCTTCTGTTTTAAAAAAGCTTCAGGTGCGCGCACTAGAAAACCTTATTAATCGACAGATTCTTCTTGAAATGGCCAAGCTGGACTCTATAGAAGTAAAAGATAAAGATGTAAACGAAGCCCTAGACAGGCAGGTCGAAAACATTATTTCTCAGGCGGGAAGCGTTGAAATAGCTGAAGAATACTTAGGACAGTCTCTTCGTTCATATCGTCGTGATTATTGGGTGGACATACGGGATCTCCTAATTACTGAACAATACCAGTTCTCTCTTATTAACCAAATAAATATAAACAGGGACGGCGTTGTTCGCTTTTATGAAGAGTACAGAGACAGCCTTGGTTTTCTTCCAACCCTGTATCGCATAAATCATATCCAGCTGTCTATAAAGCCAAGCAATAAAAGCCTGTCGGATGCTCTGTCTAAAATCAACGATATTAGAAATAGAATTATATCTGGAGAATCCTTTCACTCGCTCGCGGCTGCGCACTCTGAAGATCCCGGAAACTCTTCTCGCGGAGGAGATTTAGGTTATGTAGAAAGAGGGGCTCTTGTTTCTGAATTTGAAGCTATTGCCTTTACCCAGGAGATCGGCCTTGTTAGCAATCCAGTACTAACAGAGTTTGGTTATCATATTATTGAAACCTTAGACCGTAAGGGTGAAAAATCAAAAATAAGACACATTCTAATAAAGCCTAAAATAACAGAGTCGGATGAAACTATCTCTTTCAATTTTGCTCTAGCCTTGAAAGATTCAGCAGTTAATTTTAATGTATTTAAAAAACTGGCTGGTCTGTATTCTGATGATGAGTCAACTAAAAAAATTGGTGGAGATTTGGGCTGGGTAGATTTATCAAATTTCTCCTTGCCCGAATTTACAAAGGTCATTCAAACAGTGTCATCTCTTCATTCCTGTAGTTTTCCAATAAAAACCGCTGCAGGGCATCATCTTGTTTGGATCTCTGGTGTCCGCCCGGGCGGAAAACCTAACCTTGCTGATCACTGGCCCGAAGTAGAAAAGATGGCGCTTAGCCAAAAAAAAGGTATTTGGTTTGAGGGGTGGTTAGAGCAGGCAGCTTCTCGCTTATTTATATCAATTAATGAAGAACATTAGTTTTTTCCACACTAGTTTTTAACAATTTTATGTTTTTCATTAATTTAAAAATTATAAACAAGAACTCAACAGTATTTACACCCTGCATTAAACACTATAAACATAAACAATTTCTTTAACTGAATTCTTTTTCTTAAAACAGTTTAAAATGTAAAGGTTTAAAAAATAAGTTTTCCACAATATTAACCCTATTACTACTACTATTCTTTTTATTCTTTTGTTAATATTATTATAACTAATCATTTTTCAAGGGACATAATCATATTTAAATTTAAGGATTGAATAAACAATGAAATTCACCACAACTAAAACAGATTTACAAACGTCCCTCCAAAAACTGTCCAAAATAATACCTGGAAGATCTACTATACCTATTCTCGGAAATGCTCTTATTACCACCGACAAAGGTACAATTATTATGAGAGCGACTGATCTTGAGCAAACAATGATTTTAACAATACCAGCGAGCATTGAAAAAGAAGGATCATCTGTTGTTCCTATTGATACCCTTTTAAATATTTCAAACGAACTCCCAGATGGAAGAATTACTCTATCCGTTGATGCAAAATTAAATGTATCGATTAAAAGCGAAAAAGGAGACTATGATTTAAAAGGCATGGTGCCGGAAGAGTTTCCTGCTCTTCCGGAGTTAGAAGAACACAATGCTGTTACTGTTCCATCTGAATTATTGAAAACTATAATAAAGACAACCAGCTTTGCTATTAGCGGCGACGATTTAAAGCCAGCCCTAACAGGAGTACTTTTTCAATTTAAGGATGGAGGGTTTACCACAGTAGCTACAGATGGTCACCGGCTAGCGCGCTACCATATAAAAGAATTTGATTCAGGAGGTTTTTCTGGAGATATAATAATACCAAAAAAGTTTTTAAGTTTATCACAAAACCTTTTAGGGAAAAAAGAGACCGTCGAAATACAGATAGGAAAAAACCATATCACGGCAACATTTGAAAATGACACGGTCCATTCTCGCATAATAGATGAAAGATATCCTGACTATGAAAGCGTTATTCCAACAAACAATGACAAAACATTTATAATTGATACCCAGGACATAATCTCTGCGGTAAGAAGGGTTTCTATATTTTCAAACAGAACGACCCAACAAATTGCCATAAAAATGGAAAAGGAAGCCCAAGAGATAACAACAGAAGATCCAGAAAAAGCAACCAGGGCAAAAGAAAGACTAAAGGGTGAATATTCAGGGGACCCTATCACAATAGGCTATAACGCTTTGTATTTAAAAGAGCTGTTATCATATATACCCAACAAAAATGTTGTTCTAAAACTTAATACCCCAATCAGCGCCACAGTCTTTTATCCAGAAGAGAAAGAGGAAGGAAGAGAAACAACGATGCTCTTAATGCCAATTAGACTAAATGACTGACCAGTCTGTAAGATAAAAAAACAATTTTCTATATAACAGATATCCCTTTTAGAGTAAAGAACACCCATTCTGTATAAATTGAAGAACGCTCTATGATAAAACTAAAAACAGCCCTAGAAAGCACATTAAAAGAAACCGGCTCACAGGAAATGGTGATACAGGGAAAGGCAATAACTCTCTGGCCAAAAGCCGCAGGGAAAGAAATAAGCAAAGTAACTGAGGCCACCGACTTACAAAAGGGAGTCATGTTTATAAAAACAGAAAACTCTTCATGGAGAAACGAACTTATGTTTCAAAAGGAAGAAATAATAAAAAAAATTAACACCCTACTTAACAATAACATTATAAAAGACATTAAGTTTCTCTAATGCCAGAAAAAAATAAATCAACATATAGCGCAGAAAAAATAACAGTTTTAAAAGGACTTGAGGCTGTTCGCAAGCGCCCAGCAATGTATATTGGGGATATTGGAAAAAGAGGGCTCCACCACCTGATTTATGAAGTGGTGGACAACTCTGTTGACGAGGCCCTTGCCGGACACTGTACAAATATAGTTGTTATTTTTAACAAGGACGGCTCCGTTTCAGTGGAAGACAACGGAAGGGGAATACCCGTTGACACACACAAAGAAGAAAACAAGCCAGCTCTCGAAATTGTTATGACCCTGCTTCATGCTGGCGGAAAATTTGACAAAGGAACATATAAGGTTTCAGGAGGTCTTCACGGTGTAGGGGTGTCTGTAGTAAACGCTCTTTCCGAATGGTTATATGCGGAGGTGCACAGAGAAGGAAAGAAACACAGACAAGAATACAGAAGAGGCAAAACACAAACCGAAGTTGAGGTAGTAGGTAAGACAAAAAAGACAGGAACAGTAATAACCTTTAAACCCGACAGTGAAATTTTTAAAACAACTAAATTTGAATATGAGATTATAGCCGACCGCTTAAGGGAACTGGCATATCTAAACAGCAACCTTTCAATAGAAATACACGACAAGCGCCAAGAGGAGGTTCTTTCTGAAACATTTAAGTTCGAAGGAGGACTGAGCGATTTCGTCAAGTTTTTAGATCAAAACAACAACCCTATCCACAAAAAAATCATAAAGGTCTGTAAAACAGACACAGAGGTTCCAGTAGACCTAGCGATTCGCTATGCAAACACATATAATGAGAACATTCTCTCTTTTGTAAACAATATAAACACAATAGAAGGGGGAACACACCTGTCGGGTTTTCGCTCTGCACTTACACGAGCAATGAACAACCACGCAGCAAGAAACAATCTGATTAAAAACAAAAAGAATGAAAAAATTAGCCTTAGCGGAGACGACTTTAGAGAAGGATTAACGGCAATTTTAAGCATTAAGGTTCCAGAGCCCCAGTTTGAGGGACAGACCAAAACAAAGCTAGGAAACGGAGACGTCAAAGGAACCGTTGACAAGATTGTATACGAAGGCATTCTTGATTTTTTGGAACAAAACCCATCAATAGGAAAGCGAATCATAGAAAAAGCCCTTCTTGCTGCCCGAAGCAGAAGCGCAGCAAGAAAAGCCCGGGAGCTTATAAGAAGAAAAAGCGCCCTGGGGGGGTCATCTCTTCCAGGAAAGTTGGCAGACTGTTCAAACAGAGACCCCTCTTTTTGCGAGCTATATCTAGTTGAGGGCGACTCTGCGGGGGGATCTGCAAAACAAGGAAGAGACAGAAGAACCCAGGCAATTCTACCTTTACGGGGAAAAGTAATAAACTCCGAAAAAGCAAGAATAGACAAGCTTCTATCTAATAACGAAATACAGTCTATTATAACAGCCATTGGAACAGGATTTGGAGGAACAGGCGAAGAAAAAGAAGAAAGAACAACAGGAGATTTTAATATTGACAATCTCCGCTATCATAAAGTTATTATAATGACAGATGCCGACGTAGACGGGTCACACATACGCACGCTACTTCTCACTTTTTTTTATAGAAAAATGAAAGAAATAATAGATGGAGGGTTTTTATATTTAGCACTACCCCCGCTGTACCGGGTACACCAAGGCAAAAAAGAACACTATGTTTACGATGACAACGAAAGAGAGAGAACAATGGAGAGATTAAAACAGGGGAACAAATCTCAAAAAATCGGAGTTCAGCGCTATAAAGGACTGGGAGAAATGAACCCAGAACAGCTGTGGGAAACAACAATGAACCCGGAAAAAAGGACGCTCCTTCAGGTCACAGTAGAAGACGCAGAACAGGCGGTTAGAACATTTCAAAACCTAATGGGCAGCGACGTTGAGGCAAGGCGAACCTTTATAGAAACTAACGCAAAGTTTGTTGTTAATCTGGATGTATAAAAAAAAGAAAGAATATTATGGTTGACCAAAACAGAGACAACACCCTTCCTCGCGACATTGTAGAAGAAATGAGGGAGAGCTATCTCAACTACTCTATGTCAGTAATTGTTTCTAGAGCCCTCCCTGACGTGAGGGACGGACTAAAGCCCGTTCACAGGAGAATTCTTTATGGCATGAGCGAGCTGGGGTCTCACTGGAACCGCCCATATAAAAAATCTGCTAGAGTAGTAGGAGATGTCTTGGGAAAATATCATCCCCACGGCGACTCTTCGGTGTATGACGCCCTAGTAAGAATGGCTCAAGGGT
>Ga0066864_10000233_pt1 | contig 20701 bp, 17 predicted proteins | sample ETN02SmetaG_4_FD_66432 | JGI IMG/M metagenome (GOLD analysis project Ga0066864, IMG submission 66432) | Marine microbial and viral communities from oxygen minimum zone, Eastern Pacific Ocean - ETNP2014F10-02SV251 | ecosystem: Environmental > Aquatic > Marine > Oceanic ... | reverse complement strand
TTCAGGCTGATTCCGGCACCAGCGAGGAGTGATGGGATTTGATTTTCCATCTACGAAGTCGCCTATCTCGCTGGCGTTCACGCCCTCGGGCAGGTTCCAGAAGTGAACTACCATATCCAGAATCATTCTTGACAAATACAAAAGTAAACCTGGCCTTCTGGGTTTTGCCCTCCAGCGTAAAATTGTAAAGGCCAGTGTTGAAGGCAGACGTTTTATCGCTAACTGGACTCTCTGTAATAATTTCTACTTCCACGGCAGATTTTAGGAAGTTCTCGAAATATTCAAGTATAGGGCCTGAACCGACGCATTCCCTGTCTGAAAAAGTTCCCAACAAGAGACCATCCTGTGCGTAGAGTCCAGTGACCTGGCGTGGATCTCCGCTCTGAACTGCATTAACCCACTCCTGCAATAGGTCGGATGCCGTTAGAGCGCTCATCGTTGCCTAGAAGGGCGTGTGTACATAGGCATCGCTGATGGATGTACAAGTACGTGTGCAAATGGAAACGACACCACTACAGAGAATTCTCGGAGTAGACAAGGATCAGTGTACTACCTGAGCAACGGTCCGAACCTCTACGAATCGGTAGGTGAACTAGCCGAATTCGAGTGAAAAACGAGGTCAGTAAATCTAGCCTTCCATTTCGCCTTCAGCCCCACAGTTATCACAAACAACTAGCTGCATAGTTCCAAGACGTGGAATCTTCATGTGAATCCCGCAGGCAGGGCACACGACGGTGATGGTTTCTTCCTTTTTCATCTCGAATTTCCTCTTTTGAGATCTAAGCGCTCCAGCTCCAAAAGTCGCGTATTTACGGTAAGCGTAGTATCCCACGGCAAGCAGCAGGATAGCGGTCGGGAAGAATATCCTGAACAGGGGATTATCAAGGAAGGTAAGAGAACTGGACTCGCTGACAGTCACGACTGTCTCATCAAACCCGGTAGCGCCATCATTGTCCGTAACACGCAGAATCGCCATGTACGAACCCGCAGCATCATAGACGTGAGAAGCAACCCCGTCCGAAGCGCTGTAATCGAAGACACCGTCCCCGTCGAAGTCCCACTCATAGAGGGCTATGGTCCCATCAGCATCTACCGCCGTGCCGAAGAACACTGCCTGCGAACCGGGAGTGATTTTCAGGTCCGGTCCCGCGTCGGCAACAGGGGCTGTATTGGAACCAAACACCGCGAAGACAGAGAAATTTGTGAAGTGTCCCCAGACAGTACCGTTCTCTAGGTCTATGCCGCCTGTTTCCGATGCTTCCCACCCACCCTCATCGGAATAATGGTATACCTGTAGAGTGTCAGCAATCACACCATCAGGAAGGAGTTTAGTGTCAAAGTTCAGAGTTATATTGGCATAATCCAAGGAGTCCTGGATGGTCATATCCATCGATATGGAAACATAGATTCCGACATCCTCCAGGATACCATTATCCGGCAGGGGCGGAGTTACGTCAACGGAAGTGACGGTGACGTTTCCAGACGCAATGTCTCCAACTACGAGTTCTAGCAGCAGCCCCATATCCTCCCAAGTGTTCAGAGTAACGGGCGTTCCGGGGGAGATATCAACTTGCTGTTCCTGGCCAACACTGGTTAATGCCGTATTTTCGAAGGCATAGACTTTGTCGCCTGTGGTGCCGGCAGTGAGGTACTCACCGTCAGCTGATATGGCAACCGCACGCGCAGGGTGATCTGTATCGTAATTCCAGAAGGGAATACCACTGTCTTTATCGAAGAGGTAGACCTTTCTATCAAGTGAACCGGCAACGATATACTTGCCGTCAGCCGAGATGGCAACCGAATACACAGTATCCCCTGTCTCGTAGCTCCAGAGTGGTGTGCTACTGTCCTTGTCGAAAAGGTAGACCGTGTCGTACCTAGAACCGGCGGCGATGTACTTACCGTCCGCCGAGATTGTGACAGAAACCAGTTGGGGCGAGAGCCCAGTAACGGTGTAGCTCCAGAGCGGGGTGCTGCTGCTCTTATCGAGGAGGTGGATCTGGCCAACATCGTTACCAACTACAATGTACTTGCCGTCCGCCGAGATGGCGACACAAGATGCCACAAAGTCGTAACAATAGATGTCACCCTCAATAGTGTAGTTCCTGAGCGGTGTGCTGCTGTCCTTGTCGAAAAGGTAAACGTTCGTGTCACCCTCGCCGGCGGCGGCGATGTACTCACCATCAGCCGAGATGGCCACCGAGCTCACTCCACCCCCAATCTCGTAGCTCCAGAGCGGCGTACCGCTGTCCTTGCCGAAGAGGTAGACCTTTTTGTCATAGGAGCCTGCAGCGATGTACTCGCCATCTGCCGAGATGGAGACCCTCCCTACATCGTCGGCAGTATTGTAGCTCCAGAGTGGTGTGCTGCTGTCCTTATCAAAGAAATATATGTAATCATCCTTTCCTCCTGCTACAATATACTCGCCATCCGCCGAAATGGCCACCGAGTTCACCGAATCCTCAGCAGTGTAGCTCCAGAGGGGCGTGCTGCTGTTCTTGTTGAAAAGGTAGACCTTGTAGTCATCGGAGCCGGCGACGATATACTCGCCGTTCCCCGAGATTGAGACTGAGTTCACATCATCCCCGGTGGTGTAATTCCAAGGAAATTCATTTTTATCTTCAATCTCTTCTTCGAGTATCATCAGGTTCTGGTACGCGTAATCCGACCACGAGCCATCATCATCCTGAACCCTGAAGGAAATCGTGTGGGCGCCCACGGAAAGTGTATCGGAATCGAAGCTCTTGCTTGTACTCAGCAGGCCGTCTATATCTGAAGTCCATTCGAATGCCACGACGTCGCCATCGATATCCTCCGAATCGCTATCGAAGTAGACCCGGACGTTCTCGTAGGCAGGATTGGGTCCTACGTCGATACTCCAGATTTGCGGAGGGTCGTTCTCTGATTCGTCTCCTGATGCCGTATTTTTGAAGGTGTAGACTTTGTAGTCGTGGGAGCCGGCGACGATGTACGCGCCGTCCGCCGAGATTGCAACCGTATCCACCTGACTCCCGGTAGTATAGTCCCAGAGGGGAAGACTGCTGTCCTTGTCAAAGAAGAAAATATCATTTCCACCTGAAACAACAATGTACTCGCCATCGGCCGAGAAAGCTGCCGAATTTACATTACCAGCAATAGTGTGGTTCCAGAGGGGGGTGCTATTGTCACTGTTAAACAGGTATAATCCGTTACCATCGTACGTTACCGCCGCAATGTACTCACCATCAGCCGAAATGGAAACGGAACATCCCTGGTGTCCAACCCTGTAGCTCCAGAGCGGTTCGTTGCTGTCCTTGTCAAAGAGGTAAACATTGTAGTCATCTGATGTGGCAGTAACATACTCGCCGTCTGCCGAGATGGAGACTGAGCGAACAAAGTCACTTGCAGTAGTGTAACTCCAGAGCGGCGCATCACTGTCCTTCCCGAATAGGTAGACCTTACCGTCAAAGGAACCGACAGCAATGTACTCACCGTCCGCCGAGATGGAGACCGAAGGCACTTCTGCCTCGGTGCTGGAGCTCCAGAGGGGGTCGTCGCTGTCCTTGTTGAAGAGGTAGACTCTGCCGTCAGCGGAGCCGACGGCGATGTACTCGCCGTCCGCCGAGATGGATATTGATTTCGCATCACTCTCTATGAGGTAGCTCCAGAGTGGCGTGTTGCTGTCCTTATCGAATAGGTGGACATATTCATTGGAACCAGCGGCGATGTATTCTCCGTCTGCTGAGATGGCCACCGACCACACAGTATTCCCGCTGGTGTAGCTCCAGAGCGGCGTGCTGTTGTCCTTGTTGAATAGATACACTTTCTGATCATCAGAGCCAGCGACAATGTACTCACCGTCCGCCGAGACGGCAACAGTCCGCACGCTATTGCGGGTGGTGTATGTCCAGTGTGGCATAATGTTGTCGAAGAGGTAGACATAGTTGTCCCAGGAGCCGGCGGCGATGTACTCACCGTCAGCCGAAATGGCCACTGAGTCCACAGCGTCCACTGCGGTATAGCTCCAGAGGGGGGTGCTGCTGTCCTTGTCAAAAAGATAGACCCCGCCGTCATAGAATCCGGCGACGACGTATTCACCGTCGGCCGAGATAGCGACCGAGTGCACATACTGTATACCCTCGATGCCGTTATAGCTCCAGAGAGGGTTGGCGCTGTCCTTGTCGAAGAGGTAGACACTGCAGTCATCAGAGCCGACGGAAATGTACTCACCGCCAGCCGAGATGTCAACCGAGCGTATACCGCCGCAACCTTCGCAGTGACCGCTGGCCCAGCCCCAGAGCGGCGTGCTGCTGTCTTTGTGGAATAGGTAGAGCCTGGCGTCGCCGACCAGTCCCGCTGCGACGATGTACTCTCCATCTGCCGAGATGGCCACCGTGTACACCTCACCCTCGGTGGTGTGGTTCCATAGCGGCGTGCTGCTGTCCTTGTCGAAGAGGTAGACTTTGTAGTCATCAGAGCCGGCAACGATGTACTCGCCATCCGCCGAAATGGCCACTGACTGCACACCACCCTCAGTGGTATAGCTCCAGATGGGTGTACTGCTGTCCTTGTCAAAGAAGTACAAATTGTTGTCCCGAGAACCGGCAGCGATGTACTCGCCGTCCGCCGAGATGGCGACCGAGCGTACAATATCGCCAGTGGTGTAGCTCCAGATGTCGCCGTCCCCGTTGACAAGGTAAACTTTGTTGTCATCGGAACCGGAGGCGGTATACTGGCCGTCTGCCGAGATGGCGACCGAGTGCACAGTACCTCCGGTGGTATAGCTCCAGAGTGGCGTGCTGCTGTCCTTCTCGAAGAGGTAGACCTTGTAGTCGTCAGAGCCGACGACGATGTACTCTCCGTCTGCCGAGATAGCAACAGAATTAACCCCAGCTCCTGTCTCGTAGCTCCATTCTGGATCTATCGCTTCAGCTCCCTCAGAAACAAACAGAAACACCACCGCAAGCAACAGCAAAACAGCGAGTGGTAGTCTTACGAAGCGGGCGCCCACAGTGTCCTGCTCGAACCGAAGCTGGCTAAAGTGTTTATGTTTCTTACAAAGAAACATTAAGTAAAGCCCTGAGAAGGCCGGAACCGTGTCCGGGCACCGCTTACTCCTGGCCGGGTTATCCTGCTGCCTGCTAGTCATCCTCCTCTCGGGGCGAGGGACTGGCGAAGAGTGGAGTGGAGAGCTGGTCGAGGACGCGGCGCTCGCGGATACTACGGTGACTGTTGCCGGAAACCTGACGATTCAGGACGGTGTCACGGTCGTTCTACGCAACTCGACCCTGGAGTTCGCTGATAATGCATCATGGCTTGCCGTCGGCGAAAGTGCCAGCCTGAGCCTGTGGGATGTCGAGTGCCGCAACCTGACCAGCATTGAGGTAGATGGCGGGAGCCTGTTCATGTCGAACATCACGCTGCCGGATGCCGAACTCCTGGTTACGAACGGTAGTGCTTCGCTCGTAGCGAGCAGTTTCGGTACCTTGGTGGAAGAAGGGAGCAGCGTTAGTTCGGGCTACTGGTTGAACACGCGCTTTACGACACCGTTCGGAACACCAATCAACGGAGGAAACTGGAGTTTCACTTCTGACAATAGCAGCTGGTCGGGAAGCATTGACGAAACGGGAGAGTCTGGCTGGGTAGCCATTCTGGGCGAAGGGGCAGATGCCGGACCAATCAACCTGACGGGAGCAGTGGATGAAGTCCACTTTGGCCGATGGGAAGGCAATCTGATACTGGAAGCGAGTCAGGTACTTGAGGCACAACTTGAGGTTGGGCTTCTGGTCGAGGGATTCCAGATTGTTGGGAGTGATTCGCACCTGACAGACGAGCCGTTCGAGCTGATGGTTTCAGTCAGGAACACGGGTACTGCCAACCTCAACGTCAGCGCTACTCTTAGCGTGGTTGACACGCGGTCGCTATCACCCTTGAGTGGGACAGGGGGAGAACTGCTGAGCACGACGGAGATACTGCATATCAGCTACGGCGAGTCGCGCACGATGTCGCTGCCGAGTTCAGGAATTCCCTCACCCGGTTCCTATCTCTGCTACTATCGCATCTTTGCGGAACAGGTCATCAGCAGCCCCGTCAATGGCGAAGCAGAAATTCTCAGGAGTCAAGTCGGCAGCCCGTTCAGTACAGACGATGCGCTTGTGCTGGTCAGTAATGATGACGGAGTAACTACCATCCGGGCACCCCATCAGGGCATCCAGAAGGAACTGCTTGTCAGCCAGAAAGAGAATGTCACTGCAGGTCAGCAACTGATACTGGTCGAGCTTGACTTCGGTTCCAGTTCCCGCAAGATTGACATTGCCAGTCCTCCTTCCGAGCCGGAGAAATTCCTCGGGATAGAGTACCGCTACTGGATGTTCATTCTGCCGCTTAGTGTCCTTGCGGGAGCCTATGGTCGGGAGCGCTACAGGCTCGGCAGCTACCGAGTCGAGGAGGTATACCTGCTCGACAGTATTGGCCGGGTCATCGCCCATTCAGGAACTTCTGATGACTCCGGAATCGATCAGGACATCATGGGTTCTATGCTCCAAGCCCTTTCGGACTTCGTTTCGGAGTCTTTCCAGGCTGATGAATCCAAGACCCTGAAGAAACTCGAGCATGGCGAGCTGCTGCTGCTGATTGAACGCGGCCGGAATGCGGTCCTCGCGCTAGTCGTCACAGGCAAAGAGAGGCCCGAGATTCGTGAGCAGCTAGCCGGAGCGATAGACATTATTGAAAACCAGTTCGGGAGCGTCCTCGATAACTGGGACGGGGACCTGGGTCGTTTCGAGGGTGCGGGTGAAATCATAGAGTCACTCATTGTTATCCGAGAGTCAGTTACGTGGTACGTTAACCCTATGGCAATTGTCGGTAGCACTCGCGACCGAATTGCCGGCCTCTGGCATCGCTTCTTCTGACGCTGCAGGCCCCAATCCCCTTTTAGTGGCAGACAATCCACCCGCATGGCACGTACATCTGCCGTTCCCGGTTTCTACAAGCTCTCACCGGCAGAACGACTTGAAATCGTGAAGGAGTTCGCCAGTCTCAGCGACGAGGAAGCGAAGGCGCTGGGTGGATTCGGTGCGCTTGGTGGTGAGACTGCCAACCGCATGATTGAGAACGTTATCGGCAGCTTTCCAATGCCACTGGGTGTTGCAGCAAATTTCAAGGTGAACGGTGAAGAGCTTTTCGTACCTATGGCACTGGAGGAGCCGTCGGTTGTCGCAGCTGCATCAAACATGGCAAAAGGCACGCTGCCAAAGGGGATTGCTGTAGACTCAGACGAACCGGTGATGATTGGGCAAATCCAGTTGGTCGATCTGGACGACGCGTTCGCCGCCAAGGCTACCGTCGAGGCGGCAGCAGACGAAATCGTCGCACTGGCAAACGAGCAGGACCCCATACTGGTGAAGTTTGGGGGCGGTTGCCGCGGTATCGAGGTGCGCGTGCTAGATTCAGCGGTGGGGCCGATGGTCATCACGCACCTGCTGGTCGATTGCCGTGACGCAATGGGCGCTAACGCTGTCAACACCATGGCAGAGGCGGTCGCACCGCGACTTGAGACGCTTACCGGCGGACGAGTCTACCTCCGAATTATCTCCAACCTAGCGGTTCACCGCAAGACACGCGCCAGTGCTATCTGGCCGGCAGAATTTCTCGGTGGGGAGGAAGTAGTCGACGGCATCATCGCTGCCTATGCGTTTGCGTGCGCAGACCCATTCCGTGTCGCGACACACAACAAGGGCATCATGAATGGCATCGACCCTGTGGTAATCGCAACCGGAAACGACTGGCGCGCCATTGAGGCAGGAGCGCATAGCTATGGTGGCTGGAAGGAAGGTGATAACTCTTTCACAGACTGGGAGAAAACGGATTCAGGAGACCTGCACGGCAGCATCGAATTGCCAATGGCTGTCGGCCTGGTGGGCGGAGCGACCGCAACACACCCTACTGCTAGAGCATGTGTCAAGATGATGGGGCTCGAAATCCCTGGTGGTGCAGAGAAGCTGGCTGGCATCATCGCTGCCGTGGGACTATGCCAGAACCTGGGTGCACTGCGCGCACTGGCTTCAGAAGGTATCCAACGTGGCCACATGGGACTGCACGCGCGCAACCTGGCGGTCGCGGCTGGTGCCGAGGACAGTGAAATTGACGCAGTTGCAGAACGACTCAAGCGCGAAGGAAAGGTACGCGCCGACCTGGCTGAGCAGTTCCTGAAAGAACTGCGCGAAGGCTAATGCCGGTACTCAGCGACGAGGCCATACTCGCAGCGATTGATGCCGGACAGCTGGAAATCGAACCGTTCGACGTCGCGAACCTGACGCCTAACGGCTATGACATGCGCATTGGCGAGGTGGCCTTGGCCGGCAGCGAGCCGATATCGGAAGGCACGCTCAGTGTGCCGTCACAAACGCGCTTTGCGGTCTCGACGCTCGAGCGAGTCGCCTGCGGTCCCGCGCTCTGCGGACAACTTTGGTTGCGAAGTACCTGGGCGCGGCGAGGTGTGCAAGCGAGCTTTGGGAAGGTTGATGCTGGCTTCGATGGTACGCTGACGCTTCCAGGCTTAAATTCGGCGGCGGAGCCACTAGAGTTACCTGTCGGTGAAACCTACTGCCAGCTAGTGCTCGAGGCGCTGACCTCACCTGCATCCGGGTCGTACAGCGAGCGCAGCGGTAACTACCAGCACCAGCGCGGCGTCACCTGGTGATGTGTGCAACCACTTCAGCGAAACCGGCACCACCGTTTGATTTGGTAACGTAATGTGGAGGATGCTCCAGCAAGTCGCCGTAACTAGTTACTGACGCAACTCCAACAGACCGTTCGAAGGCGTGGAACATTGGCGCGTCGTTCGGGGAATCGCCGACGTAGATGCACGCCTCCGGCAACAGCTCGAGTTCGGCCAGGAGTCGCTCACTCATCGCTAGCTTGTCCCAGTCGCCGAACCAGCAGTTGACATGGATGCTGGAGACCGCGGCGCGCGCTCCCTGCGCACGGACAAACTCTGCCACTGCGCTGGCCCACTCCAGTCCCAGACTGACCTCCTCAGCGAAATCTATGGCGAGGTCGTGGGCGCGCCAAGGCTGGTCGGTCGCCTGTTGTGCGTCCGGGAATGCTGCATACACTGCATCCCACAACCCCGCCAGGCGGTTCACCGATTCTTCTGCGGTTTGCCAGTCACTGCGCTGGAGCCTGCTATCGATCAGGCGCATCACCAACGCGCCGTTCTCCCCGACTACGCCGTCGAGCGGCCACCAGCGTGCCATGAGGTCGCACCAGCCAGCTGGGCGACCGGTGACCGCGATTGTGCGCAGACCAGCGTTGCGTACCGCGTGGAGCGAGGTATAGGCACTAGCACCAAGTTGTTCATCGATCAGCGTGCCATCAAGGTCGAAAAGCAGCGCCCTGACGCCTTCGACAGGTAGCTTGGAAAGTGGTTGCATGGTCAGCTGAATAGCAGCAGGCTTAAGCACCTTCCATTCGGCAAATGACGTTGGACTCACTTTTTTATGGATGGCCGTCGTCAAGGAGTTCCCGCCCAGGCGAGAAAAACTATGACTCCCTCACTTTACGGTGCAGTCAAAAATCGGGCCAACGAGGCCCTCGTGGAGTCCTTGGACTACTGCAAGTGGGCGCTCCAGTCGGTCTCACGCTCGTTTGCGCTGACCATTCCACTGGTTGAAGATGCGCTTCTTGCGCCCATCATGGTAGGCTACCTCGAGGCGCGCATCCTCGATACTTTCGAGGACGACATCGGCAAGCGCCACGTCTCTCTCGAGGAGCGTGTGCGGGCGATGAACGCTATCATGGAAATCCTGGAGCGACCTGACTCGGAAATGGCGAACAGGAAGGCGCAGGAGCTCGCTTCACAAGCAGATGAGTGGGTGCGAGATGAACACTATCGCGGGCTGGTCAAGAACTTCGACAAGGTGCTGACAGTTCACCGCTCGCTCGATAAGCGCACCAAAGCAAGCATGGTCAAGTGGATGCATGAAATGAACGCCGGGATGCAGAAGTACCTGCAACAGCCAGTCTATTCCTTCGAGGATTTGAACGAGTACTGCTATTTCGTTGCCGGAACGCCTTCTGGTTTCCTCACGGAACTTATCCGCACCCGTGCCAAGCGCATCACACCTGAGGACTCGCAAACGCTGCACGACAATGAGCGTGACTTTGGCCTCTTTCTACAGAAGGTAAACATCATCCGCGACTTCCGCGAGGACATCCTACAGAACGAGAAAATTTTCTGGCCAGGATACTTGTTCGATAAGCACAGCCTCGAGCCTCAAGAGCTACTTGACCCTGGTAATGAGGATGAAGCGATGCAGATGCTGGACGCAATGGTCGATAACGCCACCGAGCATGTTACACCCGTACACGACTACCTGACGGCAGTCCCTGACGAATATGCTGGCTTCCGACAGGGCGCGGCCATCAACTTCGCGATGGGCGTTGCCACCCTTGCCGAGGTGCGCGGTAACCGCCAGCTCTTCTACGGAATGCCAGTCAAGATTTCACACGACACCCGCGACTCTATTCTGGCCGACCCGCTCGGTTTCGTCGCCTCCTGAGCCTTTAATAGCGGTTCTGTCTGCAAAAAATAATGCGATTGCGGTTGCTGTCTGGTATGAGCGCCGGCCTCGCGCTGCTCCTGCTACTCACACTGCCATCTGTCGAAGCGGCTCCCTCAACCGGTACCGTCCAGATAGCGATACTGCTGGCCGATTTCAACGATGCTACATACGACAACGACCACGACAGCGATTGGTTCGAGGCACTGGCGTTCGGATCCAGCGACTCGATGGCCGACTACTACGACGAAAACTCGCGCGGCAACCTCACCCTCGATGGTGAGGTTTTTGGCCCCTACACGCTCGATGGCGATGCGGCCGACTGGGGTAACGAGGACTCTGACTTCGTCAGGGACACCATCGAGGCGGCCGACGACGACGTTGACTTCCGCGAATATGACGCTGTGATGGCTGTGCACCCCGGCCCAGGCGAGGAATCGAGCGGAAACAGCGATGACATCTGGTCAATCCACTGGTCCGGATTGAACATCAACACTAATGACGGAAACCACCGTATTCGCGAGGTAACTCAGGTACCGGAAATCGAGTACTCCAGCGGAGAGCGAAGACCACTAGGAGTATGGTGCCACGAATTTGGCCACGAGCTGGGACTGCCCGACTTCTACGATACAGACTACTCCTCGGAGGGCATCGGTGACTGGGGTGTCATGGCGTCCGGCTCCTGGACCGACAACGGCGAGACGCCAGTGCACTTCAGCGGCTTCTCCAAGGCGGAGATGGAGTGGCTCGAGCCAGTTATAGTAACAGGCGACCTTCTTGATGTGCGGCTCAAACCCGCCTCGCGCGGAGGTATGATTATCCAGCTGCCTATACCTGGCAACTGGTCCGGAACGCGAGAATACTTCCTGCTCGAGAACAGGCAGAAGCTCGATTACGACACCTACCTGCCAGGCGAAGGACTGCTTATTTGGCACGTCGATGAGGACGTCTCAAACAACAACGATGAGTCGCATAAACGGCTCGACCTGGAGGAGGCGGACGGCTACGACGACCTAGACAACGGGTGGAACTCGGGTGACAGTGACGATCCTTACGGCGCGGGCGATGAATTTACCGATGCAGGATATCCCAACTCGACCGCCTACAATCTTACCGACTCAGGCTGGCGCCTCAGCGACATCCGCAAGGATGGGGACGACATCCTGCTCGACATCCGCTTCCTCTCGAAGCCGTATGCAATCTCCGACGCGGCAGAAGCGGCAATCGAGCTCGGCGAGCAGCTACAGTTCTGGGGGCACGACTCGTGGGACGAAGACGGTAATCTGGTGAACTACACCTGGGACTTCGACGACGGCAATTTCGCCTGGATTGAGGATCCTCTGCACACCTTTGAGGGCTACGGCACCTTCGATGTCACACTCACGGTACGAGACGACGACGGGTTGGAAGCGGTGGCAACGTTGACCATCTATGTCAACGCCCCGCCGGTGCCGGTTATCGATGCCCAACCATTGGAACTGCTGGCAGGTGAGAGTGTTAGCTTCGACGGCTCCCCTTCGTGGGACCCTGACGGTACCATCCAGTTCTGGCTCTGGAACTTCGACGACGGCGCCACATCCGGAGATCAGCAGGTAGAACACGTTTACGTGCAGCCGGGGAGCTACAACGTCTCGCTCAAGGTATACGACAACCTGAACTCTATAGCCACGACGTGGGTAATAATCACAGTCATCAACCTCGAACCGCAGGTCGATTTCGCAGTCACGCCCGTCAGTGCGAATACTACGGTCACCTTCAGCTTTGTAGATAACTCAAGCGACCCAGATGGCAGTATCGTAGGGTGGACATGGGATTTCGGCGACGGAAATAGTTCGAGCGAACACAGTCCGCAATATCACTATCTGCTGCCAGGGGACTACAGTGTAACGCTTACCGTGCAGGACAATCTGGGAGCGCAGAACTCAACGACACGGTTGCTTGCAGTGGCGAACGCACTCCCACTGCTTGAGCTCGATATTCCACAGGGTGTCCGCGACAGCGCGTACTGGATTGTCCCGGCAGAGCTGGAAATTGAGCTTGACGGTGGTGGCAGTAGCGATCCAGAGGGGCTGCCTCTCGAGTTTGCATGGGAAATTGATGGCGAGACCTATTCCACACCTGATATCGCGGTAATCCTCGGAACTGGTATCCACGCAGTGTCGCTCGCTATCACCGATACGCACGGCGCAACCGTCAACGGAAACTGGACCTTAATGACTGTAGTGCAGCCACTACTCTCTCTTTCCCCACAAACCGTGAATGTACTCACCGGTGAAATGACCTCTTTCAACGCAACAGCGCTGCAGGGTAGCGTAACGACTTGGGAGTGGGACGGCAACCTAACTGTCGAAGGTGGTGACGTGTTCTCCTTCGGCTTCGTCCCTGAAGCGCCGGGCAGCTATGAATTGCGCGTGCGTGGACTCACGCCGGGAGGGCTGCCGTCGCCCTGGGTGATTACAACGCTCGAAGCGTTTGAACGGCCACAGGCAGTGCTGGAAATCGAGGGTGAACTGCTACAGGACGTCTGGCTAACGTTCAACGGCTCGCAATCACAGGGCCTTGACCTGACATGGCAATGGAGCCTTGACGGCACTCCGCTACCCAACGCGACCGCGGTTGCACTACAGAGGGTGGAAGGGGGGGGGATGCACGCCATCACGCTAGATGTGCAGCAGCAGCCAATCGGCAGCGCCCAGGTGACCGAGCAGTTCTACCTAAATTACCTACCGCAGGCGTTGCTCGAGAGCCTCGACCCGGCTCGGCCGCGCATCGGGCAGGAGTTCAGCTTCACTATCGTTGCGCATGACCCAGACGGCAGCGCGCAGATGCTTGCCGTCGCATGGCCAGAAGGCTTTGAACCACTAGATGATATGCTCGGCAACGACAGCTACTCTGCGACCGCACTGATGGAGGCGGAGACGTCGTTTGGCCTGACAGTGACACTGCAGGACAGTAGCGGTGCACTAATCGAGCAGATTGTAGCTCTGAGCGTCTACGGGTGGCCTGACGGGGTGTTGCAGGCGCTGGAGTGGCGCGGCAGCTCCCACACCAACGAGAAAGGACAATTCGCCGCTACCGTTGCTAATGATGGTGCCGACAAACTGGCGGGCACCGCGACACTAGAGCTAGACGGTCTGGTACTGCGCACATGGGAAGTGACGCTCAACCCAGAGGAGAACATCACCCTGCTGGCGGAGTGGACAACGCAACCTGGCCGGCACGCAGTCACCCTCTTCCTTGAGCTGGAGCAGGATGAACTGGAACTGGCTAACAACCAGCTGGCACTGAACCTGACTATCGAGAATGCAGAGCAGGGACTACCGCTACTGGCGCTGGCGACAGTTGCCTTGGGTGTGATGGTAGTAGCGGTAACTGCCTTTTTCTACTGGAAACAACCGTCTAGAAAGCAGTCTGGAGATGAGGTGCAGCTGCCATCCTCGACAGGCAGTGGTGTAGAGGAACCGGTCGAGGCAATAGTCGTGGAAGACGACGCCTGGCGCCGGCAGGACTAAATATCGGGGAACCGGTTGCTCCATGATGGCGACAATGCGCCGCGTTCCCAGTGAGCAGTTCTTTGACCTGCGGGGATGGCAGGCTGATCACGCAGAGGAGTATGGCGAGCAGCCGAGCATGCGTGTCCAGACACTGCAATTGGACCGGCCGGAGCAGGTCGGCAGTATCACCAGCGAGCTGCACGATGGCAACTTGGTGCTAGTGGATTATACTCCGCTAGAGGGAGACCAATCAACGCTGCACAAAGTACTCGCTGAGCTGGAGCGCGCAGTAGCGGATGTCGATGGCGATATCTGTGGCGTCGCGCGTCACTGGCTAGTTGTTGCACCGCGCGGAGTGCGAGTCGCCCGCAAGCGGCTAGGTGACTGAGCGCGCTTAAGCTACCGGCCGTTGGTATGACATGGCGCGGATAGCTGTACTAGGGAGCGGACTGGTCGGCTCGTTCGTAGCGACAGAACTGGCACGTAAACATACGGTCAGTCTATTCGACCCAGACAAGCTAGCGCTAGAGCGGGTGGCACAGCACGCTCCAACAGCAGAACTGCATTCCGAGCGTTTCTCTTCCGCGAAGCAATTGGAGGGCTGCGATTTGGCACTGAACTGTCTGCCGGGCAGCGCTGGCCATACTGCCCTTATGCAAATTATAGACGCAGGCGTTGACTGCGTTGACATATCCTTCACCGAGCGGGATCCACGTGTGCTGGACAGCGCAGCGCGCGAGGTGGGCACCACAGTAATCCCAGATGCCGGGATTGCACCAGGATTCAGCAATCTGCTTGCGGCCGAACTGGCAGGGCTGGCACCACAACAACTTGAGATTTTTGTCGGAGGACTGCCGCTGCGGCGCGACCAGCCCTGGGAATATGCGGCACCTTTCTCACCAACGGACGTCGTTGCCGAGTATGAAAGACCAGCGCGGCTGAAACGTGACGGTTGCGCTGTTACGGAGCCGGCACTGTCGGACTGTCGCCCTTTCCAGTTAGGACCAGGACTGGTGCCCAAGCTGCCAGACGGGATTGCACTGGAGGCTTTCCTGACTGACGGCCTGCGCAGCCTGCTAGAACTCCCAATTCCCGAGATGGTGGAATACACGCTGCGCTACCCCGGCCACGCCACTCTTTTCATGGAGCTTCGCGATTCTGGAGCGCTGGCAGGCGAAGCACGCAACGCTACCTTGGCTTCGCTATTCGAGGCGTGGAAACTGCAGCCGGGCGAATCGGAATTCACCCACCTGCAAGTGCTGTCGACGCTCGATGACGGCTCGCAGCGAGGCTGGCTGGTGCATGACAACGGCGCCGACGGCTGGAGCAGCATGGCGCGCACCACCGGCCTGACGGCGTGCGCGTTCGCGGAGCAGCTGCTTGCGGGTTACCTGATGGGTCCGGGTGTCCTGATGCCGGAGGCGTGCCCCGGAGCATTGCCTGCGGTGCGAGAATACCTTCAGTCGCGTGGTGTCACCGTCGAGCGCGTCGCGTAGGCGGCGACCAGTGTACCAGCCAGTGCCAGCAGCGTCCCGGCACCGAACACCTCAGTATACGTGAGGGTACGATGCAGCTCGCCCGCCAGCAGGGCGCCGCTGCCGGCACCGAGGAACATGCAGGAATTCAGGACGCCGACGCCGCGGCCGCGCAGCCGGTAGGGCACGCGGTCGGCGACCAGCGCTGTCGCGGAGACGTCGAACGCCATCCAGATGGGCGGCAGGAACGCGGCGATTACCAGCAGTGGATGCGGAGTGAGTGTATAGGTCGCCATGCACGCTACGAAGCCGAGGCTGACCAGTCGCAGCAGCTTTTCGCGCGGGTGGCGATCGGCCAGTCGGCCGAACCAGGGCGCCGTAACACCGTGCACCAACCCCGAGGCAAGCATCACCAACCCCATGCGAGATGTGCTGCCGGTCAGCGTGGTGAAGAAAGCTGGCGCGAAGGCGAGGAAAAAGTAGTAGCCCACGAACAGCAGCACGGTCGCGACCCAGAGTGGCCAGAGCCTCCAGAGCATCCCAGTCGGTGGCAGTGGCACTCCCCCGTCGGGCACCCGTTCCGGCTGCCCAAGCTTCACGCTGCGCTCGCGCAGCCGCAGCAGCGCTGCCACAGCAAAGATGCCGAGCGCGCAGTTGATGAAGAAGGCGGCGAGCACCGTCGAGCTGGCGCTGCCGTAAGCGCTGGCTGGCACCAGCAGCCCCCCGAGCAAGCCACCAGTCCCCCAGCCGAAGCCGGCGGTCATCTGTAGCCGCCCCAGTTGCGCACCGCGCGCGTTCGCATCCAGCTCGGCGAAGAGTGTGTGGAGGTGGACCACGCCGCCGCGAAAGAACGACTGCAGCACGCGTAGCGCAATTAGCCCCCAGGTCCCGGCCAGCGGCATCGGGAGTGCCAGAAGCGACGAGAGCAGCATCGCCAGCAGTACCACCCGCTTGCGGTTGCGCCAGCGATCGGCCATCGCGCCCCAGAAAGCAGAGCTGCCGACCATCATGAACATCGGAATGCCGACGACAAGGCCAACGGCGCGCGCGCCGCCCAGCGCCTGCGCTTGCAGCAGCACCAGCGTGAACGAAAGGCCAATCGTGGCGTGGTAAGCGAGGGAACCGACCAGCGGCAGCACCAGCGACTGTGCTGGCGCTGTCGCGCTTCCAGATTCCGCGTCCCCGGTCATCACGCGGGCAGCACGTCCGCTATTAATGGCGCGGCGACTGTACAGTCGTGATAATCCGCGCCGTGACCGGTTTCGCCCCACCTGGCGAGGGGGCGCTGCGCACGATGAAGGTCGCTGAACACCTACGTAGTTGCGGCCACGAGGTGCAGACTGTACGGCTCGCGACACCACCATGGGAAGAGTGGTGTACAGCTGAAGAACTGCCAACTCGGGCGCGCGAGTTGGAACAGACAGCACTGGCAGCCGGAATAAACTTCCTGTCTCTGGGTCCGTGTTCCGCTGAGAACGTTTCGGCCGTAGTAGATGCACTACTCACCACCAAGTCAATCTTCTGTGGGGCACAGCTCAACGGAAACGGCAACACCGCCGCTGCCAGCGCGATGCTACAGCTAGCACAGGCAGACCCGCAGCACAACTTACGCTTCGCGGCTCTGGCTCATGTAGAAACCGAGACTCCTTTCTTTCCGGCTGCATTCGCTCAACGCGAAGGATTTGCGCTGGCGATGGAGCTGGCGCCGCAAGTGCTGGCTGTGGGTGGCAAAATCGCAGCTCTTTCGCCGGGGCTAGAAGCGCTAGAGCGCGACGCCCGCGCAACAAATGTGCCATTTCTCGGCATCGATCCCAGTCTGACGCCCGGGCTTTACGGCGAAGGTTCTATCGCACGACTGATGACGCTGCTGGGATCGCCAGTCGGTTCACGTGGCGCGCCAGAGCTCGTGGGGCAGCTGACTACTGCACTCCGCGCGCTGCCGGTCGAGCAAGTAGGCTATCGAGGCGTCATGTTCGCCGTGATGGAAGACCCTGGTCTGGTCGAGGCGGTCCGGCAGCGCGAGCTCTCCGTTAGCGACCTGCTCGAATATGCAAGCCACTGTGGAACCGGGCTCGACACAGTGCCCCTGCCAGGCGACATCGGAGTGGAACGGCTGACGGCGCTGCTCGATCGCGTTGCTGCGGTGGCTGACACGCACGCTAAACCGCTCTCAGCTCGGCTCTTCCCGGCACCGGGCGTCAAGGCAGGAGAAACTGTCGCAACTGGCTCACCCTACCTTTTCGACTGCCCGGCTATGGAGATACCATGAACTTGGTCAAATGGGGCGGCTCTCTCATCACTGACAAGACGGCTGTCAGACCGGCGCCGAAGCGGGAACGCATCACCGCGCTGGCCGAAGCGCTGGCGGCTAGCGGAGAGCCAGCAGTGCTAGTGCACGGAGCGGGGTCGTTTGGGCATCCACTAGCAAAGCGGTTCGGACTGGCGCAGGGGAGCGACGGCTCGCCCGAACAAGGAGCGGCGGTAGAACGGACCCGGCAGCAGGTACGTACACTCAATGCATTGGTATGCGATGCACTAGCCTCGGCAGGAATGGAACCATATCCTGTCCTGCCGTCGCAAACGCTTCACACCGCCGGTCCGCAGAACATCGTGGATTTCCCGACCAGCAGCTTCGAGGCGGCGCTGGAAGCCGGACGTATACCGGTCACCTGTGGCGACGTTACCGATGATAACTCACAAGGCGTAGCCATCCTAAGCGGTGACACGCTAATGGTCGAGCTGGCGCGTGCTCTGGATTTGCAGCGCGCGCTATTTGTCATAAATCATCCTGGCGTGATGGATCGTGACCCAGCCGAACCGGGAGCACGACTGGTCGAACAGCTGGACGCGGCCGCTCGTAAAGTGATGCGTACGCAACGGATGGACGTGCCGGGCGCCGACGTTACCGGCGGGATGTGGGGCAAGCTGGATGCAGCTGCCGCCGTTGCCCTAGAGTGCAAGTGCCGCATTATTGGTGCTAGCGACTTTGCCGCTGCACTTACAGGGGACCCAGCTGGAACGCTGGTGCTGCCGTGAAAGAGCCCGGCCGCGGTGAGGTGGCACAGCTTTGGCTGATGCTGCTCCCGCGACCACTAGAACTGAACACGGCCGCTACTGTGACTGGGTTAGAACCGACACTGATTGCGAACCTGGCGACGCAACCAGAGGCGACAGAGTTCATCGCGCAGGTGGTCGTGGACGAGGAGATGCAACTGCGCGCGCGGCATGGATGGTTGCTCGAGCGGATGCGCGGACAAATGCGACTACGCAAGCACGAATGGAACCTGCTCGAGAAACGACTACGCCACCAGCTTGGTCCACATGTCGAGCATCACTGGTCTGAAGATGGCAGGATAACACGCGACCTTGACTTGCGGCCAGCGGGCGAGTGGGTGCTAACCGAATTGAGTTTTACCGGTGGTTTCGCGCTCTGGTTCCGCGAGAACGAGCAGGAGGATGGTGCTGACCTGTCAACGCTCGCATCACAGGCTGCTGGCGCACCGGTCGAGGCGCGAGGCGAGCTGGAGTTTGACCGCAGCCGGCTAGAGCTGCTCGAGGGGCTGCCGCAGCGCGTCCTGCGCGCATTGACCAACATGTCGCCAGCAGGGAAGCTTGCCTACCGTAGCCTGGAGTTGGCGGTGATGAAAGGACTAGCGCAGGGCAGTTCGACGGTAGAGCAGCGCATGCGCGAAACCGCAAGGCCGTGGTGGAAGTTCTGGAACTAGCTATTGCTCCGCCATCAGCGTGCTAACCATCTCTGGCAGCCAAGGTACTGTGCGGTAGTCACGCAGCGCTTCCGGCGCGACCCACGCAAACTCGTCGTTCTCCCAGTCAAGCCGTACTTGGTCGGTCGTACAGAGGTAGAGGAACGAATACACTTCGAAAACCTGGCCGGGCTTCTCGGTAAGGCGAGGCGGAGCGCGCGCCAGCAGCTCGAGGCTGGCACGCGGGATGCCGGTCTCTTCTTCAACTTCGCGCTGCGACGTTTCGAGCGGCTCTTCACCCTGCTCGACGAATCCGGAGACGCCTGACCAGTAGTGCTGGAAGCTGCCGACTGCGGCCGACCGCTTCAGAATTAGGATGCGGTCGCGATTAAGCAATATGCTGGTAGCAACGCGCTTAGTCGGTCTGCTCATCTGCCGAGACCTGTGTTCCCGGCTTGAAAAGCGCATTGGTCTCGGAATCGCGCTTCTGCGGGTCGGGCAGTCGCGCCAAGTCGCCGTTCAGGTCCACAAAGTAGAGGTAACCTTCGTCGCGATCTACCATCTTGTCAGAAATGCACTCCTTACTGCCACCCTGATGCTTCCAGACGGTGCCGTCGCGTTCGACGAAGTAGAGAAAACCTTCTGGCGGTGGCAGTCCCAGCTTCTGGACCACTTCCGCCATCAGCTCGCCTCGCTGACCTCAATATGACACGGTGTTGGAAGCTTGTGCGAAGACTTGCGCAGCGCATCTTTGGCGGCGTCGAGAAACTCACGCGATGTGCGCAGAGTGATGATTTTCTGCCCCGCCTTGACATTGGCGGCAACGCCGACAGACTTGCCAAACGATAGCCGCATCCCCTGCGAAACACGGTCGGCACCGGCGCCTTGAGCGACCTTGTTGTGCCGCAGAACCTGGTGCGGGTAGACGCGTATCTTGAGGTGGTAGCCTTCTCGTCCTGCTGCAGTCATGATATGCCGGTTGGCGGTGATGCGCGCTGATTCAAGCGCATTGTGGCGAATTAGGCACTTCTCGTCGGCGCTGAGGGTTAGAACGACCTCGGAGTCGAACTTTGCTCCGGGAGCGCCGACGTCGAACTGGGTAATCCGGCTGGTAGGAACTCCGCCGATATATTCTCGGCGCGTGTAGGCTTTTGTCTGCCCACGAAACATGTGCGCCGGGTTCTTCTTCGCCATGGGGCCGGCGCAGGATGTATGTTATTTAAGTCTTAGCGCCATCGAGCTTGTCAGCTTCTATAACTTTTTTTCGAATGTAACCAGCTGGCCCGGCGATCCTCTTTCCAGTTCTGTGGCTTTCGATTCCTTGACCCGCCATTCCCACCAGACGACCCGCCTCCGGAAGCTTTGGGACTCCCGCGTTTCCAGTTCTGCGACTTGCCATTAGTCGGTCGGCCCTGTTTCCAGTTCTGTGACTTGCCATTAGTCGGTCGGCCCTGTTTCCAGTTCTGTGACTTGCCATTAGTCGGTCG
>Ga0066864_10000143_pt1 | contig 25362 bp, 22 predicted proteins | sample ETN02SmetaG_4_FD_66432 | JGI IMG/M metagenome (GOLD analysis project Ga0066864, IMG submission 66432) | Marine microbial and viral communities from oxygen minimum zone, Eastern Pacific Ocean - ETNP2014F10-02SV251 | ecosystem: Environmental > Aquatic > Marine > Oceanic ... | reverse complement strand
CAGTGTCCAGTGGCTCGAAACAGTGCGCTGTGACACCATTCGAGGAGAGCGTATCTGCGAAAATGTATCTAGACAACGCAGAAGTTTAGTTTTTGTTCAGCAATGATAAGAATGTGGTGGGTGGTTATGTGGCCTGCTGTGGGATCAGGACAGTACGCACGCTAATCCGGTTCAGAATCATGAGCATACTTTGTGGGCATGTGGCGTAGTGATCAACGTCTGCCTATTAGTTGTGGAATTACGGGGGCAAGACCGCAGGCAACACCCAACAACAGCGCTTTCCAGCCTGGCAAGTGAAGCCAGTATTTGGTCAGCAAGAAGGGAACGAGCACTAGTGTTGTGTAGTACATTCCTGGATCTATATAGTCGACCACAAAAGGGTGGTTTCCTGCAAACAGCATGCCGAATGCTATTCCTTGGGCAACAAGAAAGGCGGCTAGTGCTACGACAATGATTTTAGCGTAGAGTTTTGGGCTTTCTCTGCCAGACAGGACAAAGAAAACCGCCAAGCTCGCTACGACACTATACGCGGCTTCTTTTGCATAATGCTCCCACATACGATCCTACTGCTTCGTATTATATTTATAAGTATTGATTCTGAGTTCTGCGCCTTTACCTTCACCGCATGAACTGAGTGTTTTTCACATTCACACAAAAGGGGGTGTGCGCTTTTCGCTTTCATTTTGTCGGGTCGTGGGCCCTGTTTTTTTCGGAGGATTTAAATAATCCTTAAGAGACCAAGGCTCCATGCGTAGCGCCTTGTTTATCCTCCTATTATTTTGTGTGCCGGTAGCTTACGCAGGGCTGTTTCATGTTGGCAGTGGCTCGCCTCAAACGCCCACTACGAGTGTGGATTGTTTGCTCCAGGACGCAGGAGTGTGTAAGACCATTTCTTCAAGGGCAAAAAGTAAGTGTCCAAGAGAAGAATATCGACTTTTGGTTCGCGTGAGTGAGGGTGTGGCCCAGACGAGGGTGGTCTCGACTAGTGTTTGTGGAAGAGGTTTTGATTCTGGTTTTAAGAATGGCATTGTTAGTGCAGGCACTTTCCGATGTATGGGTGGTGGGGGTAAAACTTGTCAGTGCAACCAAATCCGTCGTAGCACCTGTAGTTTTTCTATTAATCTTATGGGTGACAATCGCATGCAGTTGCTTGTTAACCCTAACGATGGTGGTCCAGCCAACACGCCCATACTCAACCTCCAGCAGACAGAATGTGTCTTAGACACAGAGCGGTGCCAGGGTAAAACGTTGTTCCGATGCGAGCGCACCTCTAAAAGTGAGTTTTCCGAAGTAAATAAAGGAAACGTACTTGGTAAGTGTGGTGTTACTCCACAATTCATGTGTGAACAACGCCAGGGAGGAACATTTTTAGAGGGTTTTTGTTGTCAGGGTAGCAAAAGTTTTAACGTGAAAAGCCCTAAAGTGGTGTGCAAGCCAGAAAAGTTTGTTTTCTTTGGCATAACACTCTTTACAAAAGACCGATGCAGGTCTACGGGTGGAAAGACTTCTTGTTTTATTGGCAAGCCCATTCCTGAGCGAGGGGTGGCGGTTTCCAAAAAGGTGTTTAATCTTGGCGGTAAGTTTGTGGGTTGCGGAGGCACGTCTGATCTTAAAAAAATTATTGATGCCAAGAGCGGGGGTGAACTTATAGCCTTCCAGCCTGCTTGTACTGTGCTCGACTTTGGCCACACGGAAATGTTGTGCACCCAAAAAGGCGTGTGGGAGACCATCAAAAAGAAAGAAGAAGGCAAATCTTTCTTACAAAGGAGGCAGCCCACGCTAGGTAAGGCAGAAGCAGGCACGCAAAAATGTTGTCCTATAGATAAGTGTTGGGACGGAAACTCCTGCGTGCCTGTGGGAACTGAGATAAAGGTGAGCGAGACCAAGCGCATACGCTGTGAGCTTACCACAAAATCTTTCGACTAAACACGTCGATATATTTAAATAGTTTAAGACTGGACTCAACTCTGTGGAAAAAGAGGTGGCACGGGGGGTACTGCTAGTATTGTTTACACCTATTGTGTTGTTCTTGTCCGCTCCCTCGGTCACGGCTGTGTGCGGCGACGGAGTGTGTGAGAACAGCGAACAAAATGGAGGGTGCAAAGCAGACTGTTCAGGAGCTACTTTTTTTGAACTCTTCCAAAAAGAAAGCTTTGCTAGGAAAATAAAAGGTTTCTGCAGACAACCTGCCCACTGTTTAGTCACCCCTGTAGGTGCGCTTGCCAACACGGGCAAACCCGAAAAATTCTTTGACGCTAACTCAGCCATAGAACAGCCAAGATGTGTTTTTGACGGCCAGTTCATCCTTGACCATTACTGTCAAGAGGGCAGCTGGATCACAAGAACTTCGAGCGTTTTTAGCATCATGCACAATAGCGTTCCTGCCAACACTGACTTCCACATCTTTTGTGGGAGACACGAAGAGGTGGCAAATCGGTTAGACCTCAAATTTAGAGGTAAACGTCTCAAAGAATACCTCAAAAGTTGTGTCAAAGGACAGGCAGGAAAGGTCGTTGACTGCGTGAATAACCTGTGCGTGCTCAAATACCAAGACCACGTAACGTTAGGAACATCGTATAACGTACCCTTAAGCAGTGATAGAGGTTTCTTAGGTGCTCTTGGCCAGTCCGCCAGTGCATGCAACGGCGTCAAGGACGGCACCTTTGGAAAATGCCTCACCACTCCCGAAGGGGTAAGCATTTTTGCCCACAAAGGCCTAGATCTTGTATTTGCCTCTACTGATCCGCAAGGGATAGACGGAGTCGGTGTTGGTCTTGCCACTTTTATCTCGCAAAGAAAACTGTTCACCGATTTTGGCAGCTCTCGTGACCCTCTCTATGACGGCTTCTCACGCATGCTTCACTTCAATAACTTAATCCACCTTCGGAAATCCGTAGGTTCTGTTCTTGGTGCGCTAGAGCGCAACGTCGAAGTGGACAGTCGAGACATGGCCGGCCTCCGCTACCAAAACATTCAGTTTAACCAAGAAGAACCGCCCTGTTTAACGTACGTCAAGCCTCTAGACAGGGTTGCTCTTTGTGAAGGACAGGAAGACGACAACGACTTCATCATCGTACGTATAGGACCAACAGCACCGCCACCGTCACCAGGTGGCAGACCAGCAAAAGGCATAGTATCATTATGGGGGGATGCAGGTGCTAAGATCCGATGAGAGGGCAAATAACCATCTTCATCATCCTCGGAATAATAATCCTCACCGTGGCAGGTGTAGGGGTTGTGGTGTTCCGGCAGGACGCCAGCACCACAGAAGCCAAACCACGCACAGACCTCGTGATAGCGTTTGTACAAAGCTGTCTCCAAGTGGCAGGAGAGGAAGCCCTACACTTACTCAGCGACCAAGGGATCATCGAAGAAAGACAAGGAGGGCAGCAGTCTGACATGGACGACGAGACAAGCACCATACTAGGACAAGGAAGAGTGGCAAACTACATACTTCTCCAACCAGAATTCAACATCCCCGGACCTCCGCTAGTGAGGAACGCGCCCCGCAACCCTGACGGATTGCAATACAAGCAGCTAGACGACTATCCTTGGAACACCTTCCCTATCATCAGCCTTTCCAGTCCTACGGTCAAAGCATTCAGAGCGTTGAGCGTGTTTGGCTGGGCAAACGTCCCCCCTACCAACACCAGCTTCAAACGAAGCGTGGAAGAATCATTAGAAAGCTACACCGAAGAAAGAATGCTCACCTGTCCTCTAGATGCTTTGGAAGAGCAAGGCGCAAAAATCGTGGCAGAGGATGCTCCAATAGTGGACGTCAAGCTCACCGAAGAAGGGACCGACCTCTTCCTTAACTGGCCGCTGAAAATCATTGATGCGTCAGGCACCACCCGCCAACAAAATTTTGCCCAACATTATGACATACGATTGAAGCGATTACTCAGACTGATCCGCCTCATCGTTGACAAAGAAATCACCGACCTCAACTTTGAGCTCCACCGTCAAGCAGGCGTCAAGATAAACAACGTACCTACCGGCACGGTTGTCACGATTACTGATTCCAAAAGTAGACTGGCAGGCAAGCCCTACAACATGTCCTTTGGTGTTCCCAACCGAGCTCCTGTGCTCTTGTATGTGGACCAAAAGAAGGTAGGAGATATCCGAGCATGTCAGAACACGCGTTTGCAAAGTACAGGAACACAACGCTCCCCTGGAAAAGTCCAAGAAAAGTTGCGCATCAGTGGCGGGGCGTGCAATCCGAATAAAGCCATCCAGATAGAAGCCATAGACCCTGATGACTGGCAACCGCTCACCTTACGCTACACGCCTGACAATTTTGGTGGAGCAAAGCAAGGCATAGGTGTTGTGCAAAACTTCAACCAAAGACTTACCGGGACAGAAACGGGCACCACCGTACCCTGCCTCCACCTACTCATAGAATCTACAGACGGTTCAAGGACCGACGGACAGTTGGTAACACTATTCAATGGCGACCCGGCATTATGTATTAACTAAACTGGCCTTGGCACTGATTGTGCTGATCGTGCTAGCTATGCCTGTGCTGGGCCAGCAGCTTAGCTGCTGTTGTAAGGATGGCATCGCTAACCCCAAGAGTCCGATCTCTGAGATTGATGGCTGCCCACCCGCGCATGAACGAAAAGCAGTCACGAGCATCATCGATCCCAATCCACAAACCTGCCCCACCCTCTGTGGGGAGGACGAACAGGTAGCAGAGTGCGGCAACAACGACATAGAACTAGGAGAAGAATGCGAGCCAGGGCTCAACATAGCCATTGCTTGCGGTGACGTTCTAGCCTTCAATAAAGGCCCTTTGACGTGCATCGCAGCAGGCCAACCAAACGAATGCCAGTTTGACACCAGTCAATGTGTCTTAGATACTGACCAAGGATGTGACAATCCCGCCTTCAACCCTCCCCCACAAAACTTGAATGTGCTCCACGTGCCCGGAGAAAAAGAAGTCAACATCGTCTTCGATGTCTTATGCACGCCAGAACTGATCAAGCTCAGCAGATGTGCAGGCAGCCAGTGCTCTGACTTTGAGATTATACGCCAAGGAGTGTTCACTTCCTTCAACGACCAAGATCAAGAACTCTTGTGGGAAGAGTCCTATACCTACCGTGTCGTGGCCGTCTTCAACGGCAAAGACAGCGAACCTGCCTTACAAAGCATAACTCTAGGGGACATTCTATGCTGGAAGCAGACCAGAAAAGTGCCGTTCTGTGTGAACATCGCCAGTTTTCTTGAACCAATAAGAAGATCCTTCCTAGAACAAAACGGTCTAGGTATCATCCCGCCAAGCGCTTTCCAACCCAACGTTTTCGAGACAAATGTCCGAGAATTCTTTGGTCAAAAACTAGAGGCAGCACACACGTGCAACTCGTTCAACAGACTCAGCAAGACAGATGAGTGTGGGGTCAACGCATGTGTTAACACTCTAGTGAGTACGGTCTGCGCAAACACAGACCCTTGTGCCACCAGTCCCTTCGCTCTCTTCAACAATGAAGCAGAGTGTGAAGGGGCAGCCAACAGAAATTTCTGCTTCTTCAACAGAGGTATAAGCGTCGTGGATGAATGCACTCCGTGCAAGAACACCATGAGGTGCCACGACTACAAATCACAAGGTGCCTGTGGAAGGGATCATTGCGGCATTGGTGGAGGCCTCTGCGAATGGCGAGATGTTATCGGAGAATTAGGCGTGGGAGCATGTATACATCTTGAGGAAGACAACTGCGGCAACTGTGTCTCTGAAGGAACGCTTGCACAGTCTATCAGGGCTACTAACAGACTCTTCGATCAATGTACTGAAACCAAAGCCACACAGCTAAGTTCCAACACCGACCCGTGTTTGTACAACCCAGAACTACGGATAGCTGTGAGTTGCAGAGACGCAACCTGTTCTGACCACAAAGCAAGCCAGTGTGGAAGTCCTAGCGGAGGAGTCCAACTTGACGGACAAAATCGAGTTATTGTAGGCAGCACTGCCAACACCTGCGGGATTAACGTGTGTCAGCTCAACCCCTCAACCAGAAGATGCTTCAAGAACGCCGATGGCAATAGCAACGTTCCCATCCAGGATTGCTTTGGAGACAGGGAATGCGAAGAAGACCTTATCCCTCCAGAGACCAAGCCATTCTTCTCCAAGGCCCGAGGTATAAACACCAAAATTAACTTCCAAGTGTTTGATAATGTTACGCGATCTGGCCTACAAAGAGAGATCACCCAAGCAACAGATCACACCATCTTCCTCTGTATCGAGGGAGAAGGGCAAGATTGTGCCAACGCCAGAACTTTCCCCATCGCCACCACCAAGTCCAGCTTGATCATCAACAACCTGCTCTTCCAAGATGGCGCAACCAAGCTAGCAGACCTCAAAGAAGGGTCCAACACTCTACACTACTACACCAAAGACAAATCCCAAAATCTGGAAATCGTACAAAAAGTCACATTCAACGCTTGCGCAAACTGTCAAGGACCGGTCGTGGCACGCGCGCAAGTCACCGGAGGAACTGCGTTCAAAGGCAAGCTCTTCACTGCAGACACGCAGCCCACCTTCACCCTAGACTTCAATGTTCCTGCAAAGATCATAGAGGTTAAGCTTTTCAATCTCGACAGAGAGGTACCACTTTCGCCCGACAACCTACAAGTACGACCATCCCACCAAGTCTTCACTCTTCCCGCAGGCGTGGAAGGAGAATTCACCTTGGACGTGTTGGCTGAAAACGAACAAGGCGTGCTCAGTCTCGAAAATTTCCGCGTAGGGGTAGTGATCGACCCTGATCCTGGAGAGATCTTTGTCCAGCCCGATGAGGACACCAGCAAGAACGACATCAGCATCCGCGTGACCGCCACCAAGCCAGTCCAGCTCACCGAACTCATCGTTTCCCAGCAAATTGTGTTCAACAAGTTCATCCAAGACACCTTTGACCAAGACATCACTGAAAACTACACGTTCAGCGAGAGCGGAGTGGTGTATGACCACGTTGACAAGAAGAGAACAAGAGTGGATGGTGCAGTGACTGTGTTTGCCGAGGCCGAAAGCGTGCTGGGAATCACCCTCGATGCAGAGAGCACATTCTCTACTGGCAAGGGTGCAGCAGAGATCGTTCTATTGAAACCCTTCCTAGGAGCAGCGCCTTCACTCACGTTTGAGATGGTTATTGGTACTACGAGATCCGCAGAGTGTGGCTTCAAGGTCAACGGTCCAGCTCCTGACCCTCGAGACACCAAGTTCTTCGACGAGCAACTACCCAGATTAACTAGCAAGGGAGGCGTGCTCCATTCCAAGACGTTTACCTTGCCTAACACTGACGATAACGTAGTACACATACTGTGCAAGTCTGGCAACAAGGTTGTAGCGGTTCCGTATGTGATCCGTGTGGACACCACCACTCCTGCCATTGTTGAGAAGTTCGCCCTCCCCAACCCTGTTGTGGAGGAAACAGCCACCGGCAATGAATTTGCCACCAACCTCATCGTCATCACAGATGACTTGGCGTTCTGCAGATTCTCAGAGAAAGACCTACCTATGTTCACTGCCACAGACGCAGAACGAGTAGACATTCGCGCATTCAACAATGGGAAAGTACCTTCAGCAGAACGAGAGAAAGGAAACAACGGAGATTCCTTGCCCGCAAGAAGACACAGCCAAGCCATCCTAGTTGAGGGTGAGGGAACCCACTCCTTCTTCGTAGAGTGTAAAGGAGCGAATGGCAACGTCAAAGACACCATACAGTTCAACGTAGCTCCAGAGCCGTTAGCCATCACCGTACGCACCCAAAGATTTGTGCCAGAATTCGTGATACCTGTCAACATCACTACCAACAAGAACGCGTCCTGCAGTTATCGTGAGGTATTGAGCCCAGAAACGTGCTTCTTTGTGGCAGACCCAAAAGCCAGCACAAGATGTGTGAGCGACGAGACCAGCGACAAGCGAATCTTCAGCAGATCTCACCTAGCACTCAAAGACGTCAAGACGTTCATAGATACCGTCATCGAAGTCAACTGTGTTACCTTACTAAACGAACAAAATCGCACGGCGTTCCAAGTAGCAACAGGAGATACCGGAGATGCCCAACTTCTTACGGTGGAGCCTCAAGAACTCCAAACGAGAAGCTCTGCAAAGGTAGAGGTCTTCAGCGAAAGACCCTTTGGATTGGAGACGCTGGTAGTCATTGAACAAGAATTTTTGAACAAATTCGTCAAGATAACCACCAACCAGACGTTCACTGACGGTTTCAAATCCAAACCTGCCAACAAACCGCTCTCATTAGAATTCAGCATACAAGCCACCGACCTAGTAGATGGCCTCAAACGAGTACGAGCAAATGGTGTTGACTTCCTCAAACGCGACGTCAAAGGAACAGGCAGCTTCCGTGTCGCATCCGAACCACCAAAGATCGTGATGCTTCGCCCCAAGTTTGGCACAAGCACGAACAACAACCACGACATCCTCCTAGAAACGAGCAGAGATGCCGCGTGTCGCTTCAAACTAGACGGGGATGCGCCTGCCACTGATGAGTTCCCCAATCTTCTACGCTTTGATACGACAGACAACCTCCAACACACAAAGGTGTTGACAGTGGCCGCAGGAGACCACACCCTACACGTTATCTGCGCAGTGAATGATGGAAGGAGAACCTTGTTCGGACAGGAAAATTTCTTGTTGACCGTAGACACCACTGCCCCAGTCATACTCTCATTCATCGCAGATCCAGATCCTGTGGCTGAAGAAGAACTCGCCGGAGGATTCCTCACCGAATTCTTCGTCGAGACAGATGATGTAACAACCTGCAAATTTGGAGAGGCAGACCTCGACTTTGACACGCTTCCAGACTCTTTCGGGCAGGTGCCCTCACGCACCCACGATGTGGAGGTGTTGGTGCCTGATGACTTGTCTACCTTTGAGTTCTTTGTACGTTGCAAGAATGTCATCAACCTCACTAGCGAATCCAAGAGGGTCACCTTCAGAACCGACAGCACCATTCCCTTTAGCGTGGCGAGTCGTACTGATGCAGAAGTTTTGGGATTAAATGTGCCGATAAAAATACGCACTAACAAGCGAGCGAACTGCCAGCTAGCCTTGCTCAACTGTGAGACTGCAGAGCAACTCAGCGCTTTCACCTCCTTTGGAGAGTTTGGCAGGAAGCACACCACGATTGCGGAAGTAGATGACGTGGGCCAACAATGCTTCTCTGCTCAATGTGAGACCCTCGCAGGAGAACAGGCAAAAGCGGACTTCAGTGTACTGGTGAAAGATCGCTTCACTTCGGGGTTGGAGATCAACCCTAGTGATCCACAAACCCGAACACGCGTTAGTGTTGTGGTGAACGCCACCCAACGCTTCAGCCTCCAAGAGGTTATGCTGAAGGAACGCAAATTCCTCAGTCCCTTCTTTGTTGTGGCCACACAAACTAACATTATCGATAGCTTCAAAGGAAGAAGCAACGATCGTACCTTCACCTCCAACATCAACCTAGAACCTGGCTTCAAAAACGTGAGTGGAAGCGCTCTAGACTTCGTAGGTGCATTCTTAGGTGGAGAGGGACAGTTCGACGTACTCAAAGGAGATCTGAAAATAGTGTTCCTCGAACCCAGCTTTGGCATCACAGGGAAAGACCTCACGGACATTATTGTTGAGACAAACCTCCAGAGCGAGTGCGTGTTCGCCTTTAACCAGCCACTGCCACCCGTCACAGTGGCAAACTTCGATTCTTCTGCCCTTCCCAAGTTTACTACTCTAGACAACTTTACCCACCGCAGACTTAACTTCCAAGGTCATGACGAGTTTGCCAAACAATTCCACGTCATCTGCAAATCCAACCCCTTAGAAGGCATAGACTCAAGGTTAGGGGTCCAAACATACTCCCTACGCCTGGACACCACCGACCCAACCATTGATATAAGTGCAGCTCCTAACCCCATCGCACAGCGTCTTGTTCCCGATCTCGACATCTTTGCCTCCAACCTTATCGTAGAAAGCATCCCTGACACCCCTGGAGAAGAAGCAGATCCTATCTTCTGCAACTTTGACACTACTCCTGGAGAATTCGTACAGCTAACAACGCCATTCCCCGGCTCCAAAGTCAATCCTCGACAAGTCCTCACCACGGAAGTCAATTTCACCAACGACCTCAGCGAGACAAAGATATTCATTGCGTGTCAGAACCCTGCAGGTTTGAACAGCACCCTGGAGAACATCACCATACAAGTAAACACCACCATACCCCTTGCTTTCATAGCAGTCCAATCACCTATTGTTTCTGCAACCAAAAAGGTAGACGTACGTATCACCACCAACAAGCGCACCGATTGTAGAGCGCAAGAAGTTGGCAAAGCACTCGAGTCGTTTGGCAAGTTTGGCTTTGTCCACCAAGAAGAGGTAAGCCTAGATCGTGGAGCAAGCGTCATCAAAATAGAGTGTTCCACGCGAGAAGGAGAGCGAGTAGAACGAGACATCGACGTTCTCTTTGACAGTTCTGTCCCCCGAATGAAAACCGTAGATACTGCCACAGGTCAAGAAGAACCGCAAGTAAGCATCAACAATGACAAGATCAAAGTAGCCTACCTAGGGGAGGATTCGGAGAGTCCTATCGTCTCTTATGTTGTCACCGTCAAAGAATGTGAGGTGAAGTCTTGCAGAGGCAAGAACTTAAGTCTCATACTAAGAAAGACCGAATTCGTGTTTGATGGTAGCTCCCACTTTGTGGCTGCCAATCTTGAAGACGCCACAAACTATCTCGTAGAGGTAGAGGCAACCAACCGTGTTGGCTTGATAAGCAAGCCCAAGGCAGGTAAACCAATACTAGTTGATCTGAACACAATACCTCGCAGTTGCAGGGACAACCGCAGAAACAACGATGAAACCGACAAAGATTGCGGAGGACCCATATGTTCTAGTTGTGAAGTAGGTTCACGATGTAAAGAGGACAACGATTGTGGTACACGACCGTGCATCAAACGAAGTGCAAGTGCTGCCACTGGAAAATGCCAAGAGCCCACATGTGACGATGGTGTCACCACATCAGGATTCGAAATTGGTGTAGATTGTGGAAATAACTGCCCACCATGTCAGACCGGATGCAACGCTGACGCAGACTGTGGCGACGGAAAGACCTGCGAAGAAGGCTTATGCATAGGTGGACCTTGCACAGAAGACCCCGATTGTGACGCGGGCTTCCTCTGCACGGCAGGAACGTGCACACAAGGATGCAGACAGAACACCAACTGTCCTCTAGGACAAGTATGCAACAACAATCTTTGCGCAACATTAGGTTGCGTGAGAGACAGAGACTGTGAGAGTGGCTTCAGCTGTGTGTCAGGATCATGCAAATCAGGAAACTGTGGAGATCGCAAAAGAAACGGCGACGAATCAGACAAAGACTGTGGAGGCAGCTGCCCTAAGAAGTGTGAGGATGGACAGAATTGCAACGCCAACACCGACTGTGAAAACGCCGACTGCGTTCTCAACACCTGCGGAGGGTTTGATCCTGGCGGCGACGATGACGCTGATGGAGTGCCTAACGGTCGCGATCGATGCCCTAACACCCCAACAGGAGTCCCTGTAGACTTCTTTGGCTGTGGCACGATAGATGAAGACGGCGATGGCATCTCTGACGACTTCGAGACCCATTTTGGATTGAATCCTGCAGATGCGGGTGACAAACTAGAAGACGTCGACGGTGATGGGTTGAGCAACATTGATGAGTTCCTCCGAGGAAGCAACCCTATCAAAACGGACATTGATGGAGACCGAAAGAAGGATCCTATAGACCGATGCCAACGGACGCCAGCAGGTGCCCGCACATCCAGAAATGGGTGTGGAAGAACAGACACGGACGGGGATGGATTACCGGACGACTTTGAGGTAGAGTTTGGTTTCGATCCTAACGATGCTGCAGACGCAATTCTGGATGCCGACGGAGACGGAGTCTCTAACATCTTAGAATTCCTCAAGAACAGTAACCCTCGAGCTAGAGATACGGATCTGGATGGGGTGGAGGATGCGCGAGATAAGTGTCCAAGAACGCCTGTAGGCCAAACCATCGATGCCGATGGATGTGGCACCCTAGACTCGGACGCTGATGGTATTCCTGATGATTGGGAGCTCTTCACCGGTCTTGATCCGAACGATCCGAATGATGCCAACGAAGACTTTGACGGAGATGGTCTACCGAACGTAGTAGAATTCCTTATCGGTACTGATCCTCATTCTGAGGACACAGACCAGGATGGTGTGCCAGACGCACGAGACCGATGCCCGCTCACGCCTCCCGGAGAAAAGGTGGACAAAGACGGATGCTCAGATAAAGATACTGATGAGGATGGTATTCCTGACGAATGGGAACTCCAATTCGGTCTCAATCCTAACGATCCAGATGACGCCATGAAAGACTTTGATGGAGATGGTGTCCTAAACATTGACGAGTTCCGTCTAGGCAGCAGTCCTAATGATGCGGATACAGACGATGATGATGTTCCTGACGGCCAAGATCGTTGCCCACACAGTGCGGCGGAACGCGTAGGGGTAGAAGGTTGCAGCCTCCAAGACAGTGATGGAGATGGCATCCCTGATGAATGGGAGCTCTTCTTCGGCCTTGATCCTAACGATAGGAATGATGCCAATGTTGACTTGGATGGAGATGGCCTGGTAAATATCGTAGAATTCGCAAAGGGATCGAACCCCACCAAGGCAGACACGGACGGAGATGGTGTTGCAGATGGTATCGATCGATGTGCGTCCACCACGCCTACAGGAACCACGCCTAACAGTAAAGGATGTGCAGACCAAGACACTGACCAAGATGGACTACCGGACGAGTTCGAGGTCTACTTCGGTTTGGATCCTAACGACCCATCAGATGCCAAGCTTGATCTAGACAGAGACGGCCTCACTAACTTGGAAGAATACCTCATCCACAACACGGTACCAAACGTGAAAGACACAGACGGAGATGGAGTGCTTGATAGTGTTGAGGTGCAAGAAGGTACTGATCCTCTAGATCCTGAAGACTTCCTTGTAGGACAAAAAGGAGGCACGCTAGTATTCGTGATCGCAGCGCTACTCGTGCTCTTTATGCTCGCAGCAGGCGGAGCCTACTTCGTCCTCCACAAAAAGGGTAGGACCCCCACAATCATGCCTTCCTTACCACCCAAGAGGAAGCCCTACAAACCACTCCAGAAAAAGGTGGTCAAGACACTCACCAAAATGTCCAAAGCGGACAGGCTCAAGAAACTCAAGAGAAAAAGAGACGCCATAGAGCGACTCAGAAAGAAGAGCAAGCCAGGTCTGCATGGCGTCTCTAAAGTCAAAGAACAAGACACCAAAATAGGCAAGCTTTCACGCAAAGAAGGCAGTATGGAAAGACTTAAAAGAAACAAAGGGCGGATGCCATCCGTAAAGAAAAAATGAGAGGGCAGATATTCACCCAAGTGTTGGTATTCTTCATAGCTGCATTTCTTTTCGTTCTTATCGTGTTCTTTGGCTACAAAGCCATCTCAGGGTTTGGGGACAAGCAAGAACTCATCGCCTACACAGACCTAAAACTAGGTATTGAAGCAGGCATTGACCAGCTCAAGACAAACCACGGCAACGTAGACACCATCACCATACGCAGTCCTGCAGAGGAGATTTGCTTTATCACGGCTGAATTACCAAGTGATAACGTCGGCAAACCCATACTTAAGCCGACCTTCCGAGCAAAGACTGGCAACATCATCCTCTTGAAAGATGGAGCCATCTACAACAAATTCTACAGTCCCGACATCATTGTGGTGGAAGATGCAAGCGTGGAGCCTCCACAAGGAACCTACTGTTGCTACAAGACAGAGCGAGCGATGAAATTACGCCTGGAGGGATATAAGGGTAAGGCCGTGATTTCCAGCTGGGACCCACAACTCAACCCTTGTGACCAATGAAAGGACAAGAGTTACAAGCACACCATATTTTTGTTCTTGTCGCAGGAGCGTTCATTCTCAGCTTTTTTGTGATCGTGGCACTCAAATTCCGCGCCTCTTCTGAGGCTAGGGCAGACTTTCAGATCAGCACCAACCTTCGTGGAGTGTTTACCAGCGCGGCCCAAAGTTCAGGCAGTGCTCTCAACGCCACCCTACCCAAAAAAATGAGGTACGAGTGCAGCAGAACGTGTGATTGTGGCATCATCACAGGATCGAAACGGACCAGGATGGCAGAAAGCTTTTTCGCACCAAATCTCTTTCCCACGATAACCGCATTCCTATTTTCCCAGCCATGGGGGCTTCCACGGAGCACTAATTTTGTTTTCCTCACCAGCCCAGACTATTACTATTATGTTTTCCACAACGATGACCATCAAGCAAAGGATGCGCTCAAACAAATACCTACCGTGGTCCGTGTCCAAGCGCTCAAGCCAGGCAATGACCCTGAATATCATGGAGAAGAACGCAGTGTGTTTGTCTACTTATTCACGAACCGAAAGCAGGTTCCTGATGACTTCGACGAGGTTATCGAAGTAGAGATACAAGCCAACACCGCCATCTACTATCGAGAGCGAGGCAACGGTCAAACCGTCTACAACCCTGACCAAGCCGTCCACCTTGCAGCCATGTTTTCGGAAAACGAAGACGTACTCAAATGCAACCTACGAAAAGGGTACGCGCGCATGGAACAGGTGGCAGAAGTCCTTCAAAACCGCATCCAACTGCTAGGTGCGCAAGCAGAACCCGAATGCATAGGGTACGATGATGCCCAAGATCAGGTGATGTTCATCCAAGAGGAAGCCAGAACCCTCAAACAAAACGAAGGCGACACTACCGCTCTTGCACGCTTAGACCAGGCCCAACAACAACTCCAAACGCTTAACGACGCCTTAACGAATGCAGGATGTCCCCAGGTGTACTAATGAAAGCACAAATCAACATGTTCGAGACCATCGCTGTTCTCGTAGTGTTCATGTTCCTACTCGGTGTGGGATTGGTTGTGTACGCAGGCATCCACAAGAGCAGTCTGGAGAAAGACGTCAGCCAAGCTAGAGACGTGCGTAGTGTAAGAATAGCAGAAACTGCTTTTTTCATGCCAGAACTTGATTGCACCTTCCGAGGCGTACGCCCCCCGGGGGCATGCTTGGAAAAACTAAAAATTGATGCCTTAACCACCATCAACTCGGATCCCCTGAAAAACGCCAACTATTTTGAGCTGTTTGGCACAAGCAAGATAACCATCACCCAACACTTTCCTCCTACAGATGACACTGGCGCGGTGTACGTACGTGTTATCTACGATGCTGGAGCTGAGGGCATCGTAAAGATACATCGCACCCCGGTATTGCTGTTGGACGTCACCAAAGGACCTACTGCGTACAGCTTTGGCGTGATGGAGGTGGAGACGAGCTTTGAAACGTAGTCAAACAGAGATATTCGGACTAGCCTTCATCGTCATACTACTCACCATGGGGATCTTCTTTGGATTGTTCTTCTTTGTAGGCAAAAAACCTCCACCATCTAAAGGGGTGGAGAGCGTGCTGGCAGCAAACTGGCTCAACGCCGCATTAAACACGGTGGATGAGGAATGTCAGGATGCAACATTACGAGAATTGTATCAAGCGTGCGCACAAACCAACACGTTGTTGTGCAGTACCGGAGACAAAGCATGCCAACGAGCCGCTTTCGTGTCACAATCCATGCTGGACAGCACGTTCGGAGAATGGAATCGACAGTTCAACATACGCGTGCGTCAAGGAGATAATCAGATTCCCGAACTGGACGATGTGGGAGAAGCTTGCACGCTCAGACAGAGCAGAGAGACCAAGACACAGTTCGTCGCCCTACCTGGACAGACACCGTTGAAGGTACGCCTGGATCTCTGTCGCTAGGCTTTTAAGCCCACCACTTGTTTTCCTCTTGTGAGCCGTCTCAAGACGCTGTGGGGAGATATTCGTTTTAGATTAGGGGTCATGGTGGCGGGGTTAAGCACGGCAGTATTGTGGAGCCAGGCAGGCCCTCCTATTATCCAAGATGGTGGGCTGGATTGGTATTCGTTCGCGGATTACGCAGCCAAAGGATGGATTCTTCCTGTTGTCGCATGGGGAATGGGCTGGACTGCTTTGCGAGGCATTTCAAAAGAACGAGAGGCGCAACCTAAAGATAAATGGGTGGTAACCCATCCGGCAGCAACTGCGGCGATGGCAACAGGAGCTGCGGCTCTGGGTGTAGAAGCAATAATTGAGTCCATGGCCGTGCCACCAGACGCAATGGCTGCATGCCGCACAGTGATGCACACGTACTTCACTTCCACTGTCTTTCCTGTTGTTGCCTATCCTCTCTCCATGCTTAGCCAGTTCAAGCCCCCACACATCCTTAACGCGTATCGTGTTTTCCGAGAGGCAGGGAAAACCAATCAAAACCACGATGTTGTTCTTACGGCCGCAGCCTCTAAACAGTTCACCGCATGGCACGGAGCGCTAGAGGCTGCTGAAAGACAAGATCTTGAGGAAGCCATCATCCGCCATGATGCCCTACAACCAAAAAAGACGTGGTTCCACAAAATCCACCAAGCAACTTGCTATGAGCAAGAGCAGGACAAGGCAGAAAAGAGGTATGCGCAAGACCCCACAAACCCGCTACCGCTCATCATGCTCCAAACCCTGAACGTCATGTACGATGAGAAGGAGGAAGTGTGGAGATTATCCGAGCGACTGCGTCAAGACCACACTTCAGAGAGCATGATCGCGTGCCAAGCAGAGATCCTCAGCCAAGCAGGCTTTGACAATGATTTTCTCCTCGAACCGCTGCACAAAAAGTTGGCACGTCGAGCCCCTGATTCGTTCATAGAGGGTGCGACAAGCAAGGAAGTCTACACGCTCCAAGGTTCTGAGGCGCTGAAACGGTTGTATCTTGCGTACCGTGGGAAGGATCTCCGCGGCGTATGGTGGAAAGCGAGGACATGCAGCGAGGTTCTAGGGGTTAATGCGATGCGTCCATGGGGTTTTGTATCGGGTGATTGGGATACGATGTTTGTCCGACGTGTACAAGGGACGCCCGTCACGCACGACCATCTAGGGCCGATTCTCTCTGCCACAAAGAAATTGGACAGTGCCAAAATTTTCGGCTTCAATAAGCTGGACTACGAAGCAGAGTTCCGCCAACAACTCGCACGAATAAAGGTAGACTACAAACCCACCACTGCATGGGGGGTCTTATACCAACAAAACGTGGTACTCCATAATAACATCCATCCGCATAACGTTTTCCATGACCCTTTCAACCATCGCGTGGTGTATATTGATTTTGATGATGCCGCGGCGGGTCACCGCGCTATTGATACTGCCCAAAGCTATCGCACGCTAGGGGATGCGATAAGTTTTCCTAGCGAGGCAGAGGCTATCGCAGATGTATTCGTAACCGCTCGCCTGTTGGGAAGAAACAGGGAGTACGGAGAAGGGGATGCTGTCCAACTCGAAGCAAACTTTCGACAAGCAAGCGAGAAGGTACACAAATACCATCCTAGCCTTTGTTATGTGTAGGTGAGGCGAAGATGCAGAGCATCCATAAGGTTGTCAGAGATTTGCTTGGCAATCTCGTTATCTACCTTTTGTAGAGCGTGCCGAGCATGCCATGCTTTTGCGATATCTCCCGTCGAGAAAGCGTCCCTAGAACTTCTCACTACCTCTTCTAATTGTTCCAGACATCCCTCATCTTCTAGTTCTGCGAGCAATTGCTGGAACAGATCTCCCACCACTTCCAAGCGAGAGAGTATGGCATACGTGGCCAAACTTTCCTGACGAGTACCTGCTCCGGCGCGGGAAAGTAACCGCATCCCGTACATCACTAATTTGTTGAGTTGGTCCTCATGGACGTGTACGATTTTCCTCAATTCGGGATCCCTGCATTCGTTTGCCAGCACTACAAGAACGTTCCAGATGCGCGATAGCAACTTTGGCAGCTCGTCCTTTTTTGGAAGAGCAATTTCTTTCAGTAAACAATGATTTTTCCCTTGTTCCATCACTTCCATTCCTATCAGCGAGCCGGTGAGTTCTGCAATAGCTTGGTTGGTGGGTATTTCCTTACTTTTTTTTAGGTGGGGTGTCTCAAACTGAATATCGATGGTGGCGTGCCCTGCCATGTACGCTGCCGTGATGGTGTACCAAGCAACAGAATAATGTTCATCAGTAATGTTTACCACGCATGAGGTGTTTCCAGCAGGCTGGGCATTCAGCACGAGTTGTGCCTCTTCTTCTGATACGTCTATCTCATCCCCTTTCTGCAATCCGTATCGTTGTACGAATTCGTGTGGCAAGCTCACGCATAGCGTGGTGCGACCGAGCTGGACAAGACTGCGCCTCATGTGTTGGGCGAGCTGGCCAAACATATAAACTTATGCCAGTATATGTACTTTAAGGCAAAAGTATATGTTTCGGAGAACTTCCGATATATTCGAAGATGATCCGAGACCAAGACAGGAAAACCATCAGCTGGCTGCGAAAGGACGGGAGAATGTCGCTCACAGAGCTCTCCAGGAGGACAAGGATACCTGTCTCCACCTTGTTCGATCGCATGAAGCACCACTACCCTGATGTCGTACGGCACAGCTGTCTCATTAATTTTAGTAAACTAGGCTTTGACAGTCGTGCGTACGTGTTATTCAAGCTCCAAGACAAGGATTCTTTCATGCAGTACCTCCAAAAACATCACAACGTCAACACGTTATTCAGAGTGAATAACGGCTGGAACGTGATGGTGGAGTTCATCTTTCCTACCATGCACGCACTCGAAGCCTTCTTAGAACGGCTAGACAAACGCTTTTCGATAGAGGACAAGAAAGTGCATTACGTCTTGGAAGAAGTAATGCGAGAGCGTTTCTTTACAGAGCCAGAACTCATACCCTTATTGTATCCAAAACATTTAAATAACAGCTCCTCGGTAAAGAGCACATGAAAGCCCAAGGTTTACCCATAACGGTAATTATTGTGGCAGCACTCGGCCTGCTAGTCTTGGTTGTCATCGCAGCCATATTCTCAGGCCAGGTAGGCAAGTTTGGACGTATCGCCAGCGAATGCGCTGGCAGGTGCCATGTTGCAGACGAAGGCACAACTCCTTGTGTTGAAGGACGCGAGAGAGCCATCAGCGGCGTCTACATCAAGCCTAACCAACAGGTAAAAGCTGACAAGTTAGTAAGCTGTACGCAGTGCTGTGTAGCAATAGGATAATTTTTTATCTTTTTTTTTCGAAACCTTTAAGATCTAGTACGCTTGGAACCCTTCCATGAAGAAAGGCCAAGGCTTACCCTTACAAACGATTGTTATCGCTATCATGGTGTTGCTCGTTCTTGTTGTTATTATCGCTATTTTTACCGGAAAAATTAAAGGCTGGAGTGAGAACTCTGGAACGTGCCTCTCGGTTGGAGGCAAGGTGGTCAAGGTAGGAGAGTGCAATATTGACAACGGAAACTTTCCTTTAGGAAGGAACTTCCGTGAGTTTACCCAGCAGCCAGAAGCAAAAAAACAGTCTTATGCTGAAAATAACATCTGCTGTAAGGTGAAGAGAACCTGAAGCGCCCAAAGCACACAACCGACCTCGCCCGGAACCGATTAGTCATTAATCTACTCATTTTAAATACGAGTGACGAGCTGATAGCAGTATGAAAGCCCAAACGAGAACATGGCTCGTAACCGTCGTTATCATCATCATGCTCGTCTTGTTGTACATGCTTTCAAAGATTTTCGCCAAACTCGTACCATGAAAGCCCAGACACACCAACAAATGATGCTTCTCATGCTCGCCGTCGTAGCCATCGTGCTTCTTGGCGGCTTCACCAACGTACTCTTAGGAGCGACAGAAGAAAAAAGCAAGCGAGAAGCCTGCAAGCTGGGCATCACTGTGGCTGCCGGAGGACAAGTGCTTTCCTTCGGAGAACGAATCACCAGACTACCTTGTGAGAGAAACAATCTAAATTTTGATGACGAGGATGAAAAGACAGTAGTCAGAGAACTCGCAAAAAGACTACATCTTTGCGCGCTCATGATAGGGGAGGGCAAGAAAAACTGGCCCGGCTCGCCGTACTTTTCAGAACTCTTAGGAGGAAAAAACCTTTGTTTGATCTGTGACATCGTAAGCTTCAATAAAAAAAATCCAAAGCCAGACTTTCTCACACACCTAAGAAGTAGAAGACCGCGAGGGCAGGAACTCACCTACCAACAATACTTCATGTCCTTGGACAACCTTCCACATAAGTTTGCCACATTCATCGACGTAGACATCGACCCAAAGGAAACATACGCAATCTACGCTGTGGGAAGCAAAAAGAACAAAGCAATCAAATGGGCAGGCACCATAGATCCCTTACGTCCAGACAATTCTGTCGAACAAGCCCTGATCTTCCACCAAGTAAAGTATTTGCACCAAAACTGTGACGAGGTCCTCAACTAATGGGAAGACTAACTTGGCAAGAACTCACCGCAGCAATGCTCGCAGCTCTTTTCCTTATTCTTTGGCTAGGGTTTGGAAGCGGTTTTGGCAGCAAGCTCGAAGCTAGCGTCGACGCAAACAGATGCAAAGCAGATGTTTACGCAAACGCATTTGCAGCAGTAGGCAGCGCAAGGTTCAGCCAAGAATTCAACTGTCCCACCACAGAAATATTCATCAAAACAGAAGATCCCCTACCAATCAAGAGGACGGTGGCACGAGCCATGCATTCTTGCTGGGACACGTTTGGGTACGGAAAATTAGACTTGTTTGAGGGTGATGGGGTTTTCTGCCATCTGTGCAGCACCATCGGGTTTGAGAAGGAACAAGAAGTAAAAGGCATGCTGAAATACTTACACACGGCGAAGGTCCGAGCAGGAAAGACCTACGCACAGAGCATGTCGCCTGCCTTCAGCGGAACCGACGCTGCCCTAGACGCCTTAGGTGACCAAATCAAGCAAGGAGATGTGTTGGACACGAGCCAACAATACGCAGTTGTGTTTGTGTATGCACGAGGACGAGGGCTGGGCGAACTGGTAGCGCATTACTCCAAAAAAGGCCTTAGTTACGGCGTTGGCGGAACCATGATCGTGATAGGGCTGAAAACCTCTGCAGCAGGATTGGCCAGCGTGTTTACCGGTGTGGGAGCAGCACCAGGATTAGTGGGCATAGGAGGCGGAATCATCATCTCACTTGGAGGCGCAGCAGTCATCGCATGGAACGAAGTCTTTGGCGGAGAGGACTCGGATACTGCTGCCTACCTACAACTCATACCCTTTGAAAGCGAAGCACTCAAAGGTTTGCAGTGCAAAAGCCTCATTTCTACGAGGTAAGCTTTTATAGGATAGAATCCGAGGCTTGTCTATGAAAGGCATGACCGCAGAGAATTTGGTGTTGGCACTGCTGGCATTCACCCTCTTTATCACGGCTGCGTACTTGATCAATGATTGGATGAACAAGGACACGGCCACCGCAGCGCTCGACCAAGCCTTTGGATACGGCATGCTGTTACTCTGGAAAAAATGAGAGCACAATCAAGCATGAAGCTCATCGTCACCCTGATCCTTTTGTTCGGTCTGGTTTTCTTACTCACCAACGCGCAAGGAACCATACTCAAACTTGGTAAAAGCGCAGGAAGAATCGCCAAATTGGACGTTCCTTGTGAAGAAACTGGAGTCACCCATGAACAATATCAAGAGCTCATACGACTCGCCGCAGTGAGTTGCCATTCGGCAGACATCGCAAAGTACGTCTCAGAGATAAAATACTGCTATCCTGATGCTGACATCGTGCTTCCCAAGCTCAAAAATGTCAACACCTACTTCCTCCAACCAGGAGATCACGGAGCAGTATGCATCCATGAGGACTACTTTGATGATGAGCGAGACACGCTAATCAAGGACTGCTATGACGAACAAACAGAGATCCGGGCACTCGTAGGGAACTTTTACGACGCGATACGCTTATCTCGATGCATCTTTGCTCACCTAGAAGAAAAAGAACTCATGAGGAGGGATGTGGCCGAAGGCAAGTGTGGCAAATTCGTACCCATAGGACACCTTGATAATCCTGGCACGGATTGTCTAGAACCTAAATTCGCGAAAAAATACGACAAAGATTACCCGACGGTTACCTACACTTTGCAAGGAACCTGCCCCGACAAGTTCAAGGAGTTAGCCTCCAGAAAAATGTTCGAGCTAGGCCAAGCCTCAAAATCAACACTTTCGGTACTCGAACGTGTGGACGAGCTTCCCCAAAGTTTCGACTCCATACAAATACTACCCCGAAGCGTGATTTACGAGGAAGTGTATTTTGAGACCGAAAGTGATAAGTTAGGCAAAGTGTATTTTGAAGTCCAAAATACTGGAAAATTCGGTCTCAACCCCGGTTTGTTCCTTGCAACAGGAGAAAGTGACGTGGTTGTAGTCGATGCCACCTGGAAAGGGAAGACGCTCGGTGGATCCAGCGGCAGGCTCACTCTTGCTCCAGGAGAAATCAAAAGAGTCACCGCACACCTTATTTACAAAAAATTGTTCGTACCTTTCACGTTGCACTTACATATTGATTTTTTCGGCCAGCACATACCTGTAGGTGCCATAAAAGTCCCTGCCACACCCACGCTCTTCATCCGACCAGGCTCGGTGCAAATTAATGAAGCAGAACGACACCGTATTATTTTGGAGGCCACCAATCCCTTCAACGAACCCGCAGTATTTTCCCCCCTCTTTACCCTTACACCTGACCTTGAGGTCGTAGCCCAAGACTTGAAGCAATCCACGATAACGCCCGATGAGACACAATTACTATCGCTGACCTTTGTTCGAGATGGCTACACCGGACCGGTCACCATCAAAATGTTTCCAAGCCAGCAAGCCAAACAGAACGATGAAGCGTACCGGGAACCGTTCGTCGTAACACAAAACGGTTTACCATCAGGTATTGACACGTTATTCATATCGGAAGTAGATGGCCTCACCGAAAATAATGCGCCTGCTAACGTCCAAGGCCAAGTACAACAACGCCTCAGCAACAACCGAGACAGGTTCGCAGTAGGCGAAGACCTTATAGTGGCTCCACGGGCGCCAGCTCGTTGTCCTGCTGATGGTACTCCAAAAAGAAAAATCTCCCTCCCTTCGTTTGGCTCCTCGTAGCGCAACGTTTATAATACTGAAGACTAGCCCACCCCTATGCGTGCCGAAACAGATCCTCTGAAAATAATTATTGGATTGATCATCATAGGCATTGTTGCCATCATCGTTGTCAACCTCATCTTCAAAGGAGGTGGCAACTTCGCCTCAGGCATTCAGTGTGAAGGAAAAGGCGAATGCATACAAAGAGATACGTGTGACGACCGAGGAGGACAAAGATCATCCTTCACGTGCCCTGGAGACAAAAAACTAATCTGTTGTACAAACACCCAATTTGGGGGTAGTCCATGAGTCAGGACCCACTAAAATTTGTCGTCAGCACCATACTCGTGTTATTCTTTATGGGATTTGTCATCTTCGCTTTACAAGGCGGTCATCTTACTAAATTAGGAGCCCGTTTTGGCGGTACTGCCGATAGCCTATCCAACGCTCTTTGTTCAGATTTTCCCAGTTTAGGATCTTTTGTGAACGATGAACGACCACCCGACCTTGATGGAGATGGACATCCTGATGCATGTGATATCTGTCAAGGAGGAGATGACCGCATAAGCAAGGATGGAGACGGTATTCCTGATGATTGTGAACCTGAAGAGGAATCCAAAACTTCCAACGCAAGAACCGCATGCGTCCAGAAGTGCAAGGAGCTGGAGAAAAAAGAAAAGTTAGGACAGTTCCCCACCCCGGATCGCTGCTGGGACAAGGACAACTTTAGGTGCACCCTACCTTGCGTGTTGGACAAGACCTGTCCTAAACTCAAAAGCGGGATTAGTATAGAATCATGAAGTCACAAACATCCATGATGTACCTCCAGGTGGCCCTGCTCCTACTCATGGTGTTGACCACCTATGCAGGGTTCAAAGGACTCGCCCGATTTACCGGTGTGGCTGAAGAGACAGACAAAGAAGGTGCGGTAGGACAATTAAAGGCAATAGAAAGCACGATACGCGGAAAAACTACTCTCTTAGATAAGGAAAACAAAGACGAACTAAACTTTCCTCTTCCTGTGGTGATAGACAAGAATCACGTTTTGGTGTTTTTTACAGCAGATCAATTTAAGGTTGAGGATACGTGCCAAAACGAGAAAGGTTTTCTCAACCGCATTAACCCACTCCAAGCCGCAAAGGATCAAGGAATTGGTCTAGGTGCCTTCTTTGCACCCACGGCCGCAAGAAGAGCCGCCTCGGCCCTCATCGGAAAGAGATGCTCAGATAAAGAGTTCATCTCCCGCGATCCAAGATGCGGAAAGCGATCCTGCGCTTGCATCTACAAGTATAATTCAGATGGCATTCTCGTCAACCATCGAACATGTTTTGCCAACTACGAACTCGTAGATTGCCGACCCTTGCCAATAGACACGCTCAGCCTTGACAGAGATCTTGCCGTCACCTATGGAAGATGTCAAGAGATCGAGACGAGCGTGATAGAATTGCAAGTGTCGCTCAAAAATGAAGGAGACCTAAAAATTGCAGACATGACCTCAAAGCGTCAAAACACTGGCTTTCAAGTGAGAGACGTGCTGGGTTAACCGAAATCATTTTAAGACGGACAGCTTAAAAACCAGCCATGAGAAGCCAAGCCAGCATAAGGCTCATCCTATTCGTCATGATCGAGCTCATCATGGTGGTGATGTTTTCGGTGGCAGTCTCCAAAACACTCAAAGATGTGGATGACATCTATCAAGAACGGTTCCTAGCAAGAGATATTGCCCTACTAATAGACAGCTTCGCAGACCATCCTGTAGTCTTCCTCTACGGTTTTTACGAGTACGACAATGATGCGGCTGTAAAAGCGTTCAATACCGAATTCAAGCGAGCCGCCCTAGGTACTGGGGGAGGTGCTGCACTAATGACCCGAAATCTTGTGACGAGAGCAGCAGTCTTCGCCACATACACTGCAAGTCTGGCAGCTACTGCGGTAGCAGCACCTCTAGAGATACTCGCCGCGTGGGGTATAGGGAGGGGTTACGTCGCAACACTAGGAGAGGACTCATCCATTCTTCAAACTTTTACCATAGAAACTGGAGAGTTGGTTATCGTTCGAAAAGGAACAAACGCAGGAGAGGTGTATCCGTATATACAACAAAAAGGTTTTGAGGCCAAAGGCAAATCCTTGTTGCGATTTGTCTACGAACCAGGACAGCTAAGACTGGACACTCTTGAGGAAGACAAAATAGTGTGGAATCCCTACAGAAAAAACTGCAAGCCCATCACGAGTAACATCAAAAAAATAGCCCTGGACGGCACTGCGGATATGGAAACTCTGCTCCTCAACCTAGAGGCACGACTCAAACAAAAAAACA
>Ga0066864_10000141_pt1 | contig 25402 bp, 8 predicted proteins | sample ETN02SmetaG_4_FD_66432 | JGI IMG/M metagenome (GOLD analysis project Ga0066864, IMG submission 66432) | Marine microbial and viral communities from oxygen minimum zone, Eastern Pacific Ocean - ETNP2014F10-02SV251 | ecosystem: Environmental > Aquatic > Marine > Oceanic ... | reverse complement strand
ATCTTTTGATCCTATCTCTAAAGACTTTACAATTCTCATTAGTACTAAGATGACTGAAGAGCAAATAGCAGATATTAAAAAGAAATCTGGTAATAAAAATAAATATACCTATATACAAAATTCTGGTATAGAAGAATATTTTCCTTCTAAACTTCAAAAACTTTATTATGCTTTTTTAATTAAAAAGGCCCAGTTTTCTCCAGAGGACTGGAATGCCTGGGTTGATGACATATATATAAGCGGACAATTAGAAATATTTGATGAAAGCGGTGAGATAAAGTTATTAACATGGCGGAGAGAGCTTGGCGACCTTCCTAAAAATATAAGAAAGAAAGTAATAACGTCAACAGTTCCAATACGTCCCACAAGCACATTATCTCAAGAAGACCATACAAAGCTCCTTGAGTCAGAAAGCTTAGCAGTAGAAAGTGAACTTGGTGAAATTACACGTACTGTAAATCTAAGAGCTGCTGCTACAACAGCATCTAAAATACTGGGAAGACTTTCTAAAAATATGATAGTAAAAATTCTTGCAGTTGAAGAATTTGGAGAAAGTGTTATTATTGCTGGCAAGAAAAAAGGTACGAAATGGTATAAAGTACTACTTCGTAAAGAATTTAATATTATTTCTTCGTTTGCGCACAATCTATTCCAGGACTTAAAAGAGGTAGAAATAAAACCTCCATTAGAGGATGGATCTATAGGTTGGGTTTATAGTGATTTTCTTTTCGAATTACCAGCAATTCCGACAGAAGAAGGTCAAATAGAAGTATATAAAGAAGTACAGGAACAGGCGAAGCATAAAGTAGATAAAATTAATGAAGGTTTGGCAATTGTAGTAGCTAAGGATGATAGTGGAGAGCGTTTAGGTATAACGGATCAGGAAGTAGAGAAAATACTTACAGAAGGAAATACTCCTGTAGGTGAGAAAGTAAGACTAGATCATGAAGATAAAGGTAAGATAGCTGCAGAACTGGCTGTCTTACGCAATGTAGCATATGCTGAAGCCAATGGTATTTTATATATTGGTGATTTACAATTTTCATTACCTCCTACTTCTATGCAATTTAGTTGGATTAATCAGTCATCAGTTATTCCTACTTTAAGAACAGAGGGGGATGCAGTTCTTTCCCATAATAATCATATACCAAGAGTTAACATAACTTTATATTTTAGTGATACAAAAAGAATTAATGAAGAACTTAGGCCCCTTATAGCAATGTATAAATATATGCCATTCTCTACTGTACAAAATGTAACTATATTTGATTCATGGGTATCAAGACAATCTTTATCTGTAGAACCCGATGCAGAAGACATAAATAGATTTCAACCAATATCCTGTTATCTTGAAAATATAACTTTTAGTACTATACCGGGTTTTCCAAATTCAATTCAAGCTACTTTATCAATAGTTAGTGCAAGTAAAGCTCCATATTCTTTATCTAATAGATTATATAGGCACTGGAAAGATGCTGAAGATGCTGCTAAAAAAGAAGCAACTAAATATGCTCTTGATTCTTCAATTATTGCTGCATCTGCATACAAAGGAATTAAACCAAATGATATGGATGGTTATACGCAAGAAACAAGAATAGACTCAGTAGGATCCAAGGCAACGATGAGACATTATAATACTGCTTATAAAGCAATGAACAGCTTTACTGACGATAAAAAGAATCTAAATCATGCTGAACCGGATAAGGCTCCATTTTATGATACTACATTATATCCGCAACTTTCAGAACCTTTTAAGAAACAATATAGATATAAGTTAAGCGAAGAGCCTCATCAGAATGGAAACATAAAAGTTAATTTTGAGGATGGGACAGTTTTTTGGCCTAAATATAAAGCTAAGGATAATAAAAGTTTATATTTAGTATATAGAGCTCCAAAAAAGTTTGACACTCCATATACTATTTTTGCAGACAGGCTCAGTGTTCTTAATGATGTAGCAAGAAGAGTACAAAATCTATCTTGGTCTCTATTAGCAGATCCTGTATTTGCTAAAGACTTTAATCCAGATACTGAAGATACCAAAGACAAACCATCGTCTATGCTTTTAGAATTTGAGCTAAAAGATGTCTGGGATAATTATATAGAATGGATGGGAAATATGTATGCTGGAACACAGGTAGTACATATAATTAATAAAATGTGGGATAAAATATTAAAGGACTTAACTGCAAACTTCTTTTCATCTACTACCACAATAACCTATGAAAATCTGATATCAGGTGAAGGTGGACAAGCTGGAGAAATTATTATTAACAATATTAATGTTCTTGGAGACTTTGACAGATACGACTATGAAAAAGGAGAAGTTGTAAATGATCTTGCCATTGCATTTACTTTAATGTGGGAGCGTTCCATAGAGGCAATTAGAGAATTAGAAGCTAATGATCCCCCACGAAGTGAGGAAGATAGAAAAATAATGATAAGTGAAATTGAAAATTTTCTATCTCCTTTGATGGCTATATTTAAGGAGGATAGCCCTGAAGATTTATTTCCAGAAAAACCATCATCTCCTATAAACTATAATAATGTTGCTGTTGAATTTGGTTGGAATAAAAGTTTAACTCTTTTAGATGATCAAGATGTTTCTTTACATGATTTAGTTAATAAGAATACCCATAAATCTATTGATGGTAATATTGTGGGTTATCATGCTCCTTCTATTATAGATTCAATTACTTATAATTTTTCAAATAATTCTATTCCTAATTTTTTAGTTTCATCTAATCTTCCAGTTTATCAACACATGGGAATACCAAGTGCATCAGCTAGTATTATATTAAGGACCCGTGACGAAAGAATTCATAAATTATTAACAGATATGTCTGAAGCAACTAGAGCTATTGGAGCACAATTACTATCCGGAAATTATAAATTAGCTCCATTTGCTGCGGCAACTATAACAGGAAATCTAAGCTCCTCATCAACTGCCTCAGGAGGGGGTTTGTCAGGACATTTATTAAATTCTATCGGATTTTTTAATGCTAATATAAGAAATGTTAATTCAAGAAATATAGAAGGACATCCTGGATGGTGGGAAATATCATTAGATTTAATTGAAAATACCCAAAATATACGTATTCTAGAACAATTACATAATACTGATATTACAAGCATGCCTTCAGATATAGAAGAGTTAATGCAATATTTCTTTCCTGCTCATTTAGTAAGAAAAGCTATGCTGACTGAAGACGATTTATCCTATATGCACACCTACACTTCCCCTGACTTCGGGATGTCAGCAGATGAAAGGCGGAATTGGATGACACGGGTGCCGAATATGCAAAGTAACTATTCAACTCCACCTCCACCCCAAACAAGAAGAGTTAATAGAAAAAAGAAAGATTTCATTTTACAGCCAAATGAAGATATTATTATACGTACGCCTCCTTATATGCTAGAAGAAGGAGCTTCTATTCCAAACTACAATGAGATTTCTGAAATCTCTATTCAAGTAGAATATGGTATAGCCAGAGAAAGAAAAGAAAAATATATTAAAAATATATTAAAGGACGTTCTTGAACATCTTAATAATACAGTATTAAAAGAATTGCAATCTTGGGAATCAGATAAAAGAAAAGACGATGAGTGGGCAAGAAAATATCCTCCTGAATTTAGTCTTACTGAAACAGTAGCTTGGTATATTCAAGAATTTTTATCTCAGTTAATTTATACATTAAGAGATATGGAGATGGAAACAGATCCAAATACTATTTCTATAGAATTTTTATCACAAGAGCAATTAAATTTTTCATTTCCCAACGCGTTGGAAAGAAAATCAATAGATTTTTCAGGTGAAACTTTTTATCTTCAAGCTTTATTTTTAGACACTCTAACACGAGGCTTTATGTATACTCTTATTAGAAGACAAGATTTTAGAGAATTTCTTGATGACAAAAATATCTCTTTGAAAACTATTTATACAATGAAACGTATCCAACTAGATCAAGCATATAAAGCAGCACAAAAAGTTACGGAGATTGCAGAAGGAAATCCTTTACTTAGATTAGGAGTGACAGTAGCCAGAGCAAATGAGAAAAAGGCTAAAGAAGAATTAAGTGCTGCAGGTACCTGGGAAGCTCTATCAAAAAATTATATTAATAAAAAAGAGTGGATAAAGTTTATAAGTAGTCTAAGTAAATCTATAGGATCTAATTTTCCTGATTTAAATCTTCCTAACTCTACTCTTGAAGGAACAGGACATAGATATATTTCTCCGTCTTTTCCTTTTGTAGATGATAATTCTTATCTTGAAATTAAAGAAATGGCTCTTATGGTATCTGGAATCAAGCTACAAACATTATATGGATTGGCTGCTTTACGAGCAGAAGAGCATAGAGATAGATATCAAGAACTAATGAATGTTCTCTATAAAGATGTAGACGGTTTTTCGCCTTTTGAAAGTGATGACTCTTCAGCAGACTATTTTGAAAAAATATGGGGCGGAAATGCTGTTGATACCGTATTTGATAGAACCTTAATAGGCAAACTTGAACAGTATGGTATTGATGTAAACCATAAGATGTCTGCATTTATAAGGCCCGATCAGGATTCTGATGCTCTTCATGAAGACGGTGAATATATAGGCCCAAAAGTCAGTTTAACATTCTTTCATAGATATGGTAAAATGTTTGCTCAAAAATATGCAGATCTAGAAGCCAAAGGTACTATAAAGAATTTAAAATCTTCAGTATCTCAAAAAGATTTAATGAGATTAATGGCAGGAACTGCTATAATGGAGTTTCTTGTAACATTAGCGACTGCCAATTTACATCTTAGTAACTCAATGCCAAAGATACTTAAGTTGAAAGAAGAGAATCAAAGATTATTACATGAAGCAGCAAGACTTCGTAACAAGATGAATGTAGGCGATCAAGACATCTCATTTAGTGGCGGCACTGCTTCCCGGTCACCACAAATGCAGACGAGACAAGATTATGATGAGGTAGTAGAAGAAATTAAACTAATTCGCAAACAAATTACAGAAGAATCTCTTACTGCAGTAGACTCGGGTGCTATTGGTATTTTAAATTCACAGATGACACAAGACACAATGACAAAAACTGTCAAACTTAGTTATCAATCTGATCAAACAGCTAGACAAGCATGGGGCGGTATAGAAGTTACAGAAGATAACGATCTCACAGCAGGAACTTTTATGGCTGAAAATTTTATGGATCTTATAAATCAAAAATTATCTATGGCAGTAGCAATGAATAATTTAGCACAAACCGGACATTGGCCCTCATTTACTGAGTTTTTAGGACTTGGTAATATTGAATCTGAAGAAAGAAAATTTGATCTTTTAACTAAATTCAATGAAACATTAAATACTAAAAGATCAGGACACATGTCTAAAGCTTTTCCAACATTTAAGATATTTTTTATTGAAGAAGATAATAATGTATGGCATGCTTTTGATGACTTCTATTCATACGATGCTGTTCATGAAATAAGTATTGTTGAAAGCAAACATGCAGCTAGTAAAACTGCTGTAATTAAATTATCAAATGTTACTGGTAATTTATTAAAAGCAGAATGGGAAGGTTTATTTAATGAAAGAGACCAATGGGGTCCGATTCCAAATCAGGCTATGAGAATAAAAGTTGGAGCACAACTAATGATTCTTGTAGGGTATGGAGCAGACTATAGACATTTAAGAATGAAATTTAAAGGAGCAGTTACTGAAATAAATCCTGGAGCAATACTTGAGCTTACTGCACAAAGTTGGGGCGCCGGTCTTCTTAATAAAGTTGGATCTACTAATGTTATTTCATATCATTCTCTGTCAGGTGCAACTTCCTTAGGTAGTGCTGTTTATGATATTTTAGCTCAAACTCCAGGACTTAGTAAGCTAGGAAGATTTACAATTAGGCCACGAGAACACAATGATCCAACAAGAATAGCATCTACGACTTTCAAAAATATATATTATGCTCGAGCATTAAATTCTCTTACTGGAACGCTGGGTGATTTTATTCCAATCGACACCAATGTAGGAAATATAATTGGAGGTTATAATTCTAAAGGTGGACTTCCTTATACAGCAGATTTAGCAGGAGAAGCATACAGACAAAAAGATAGTGTGATAAGTCTTGTTGGAAATTCTCTATACGATAATATTATAATAAACACCTCATCAAGTGATGGGTATGGTTTCTTTAATTGGTTTGAAAAAGGAATAAATTTTATTCAGGAAGCTGTACAAGGCGACTGGGCGACACAGGGATTTAACTGGCATGTTGTTCGACAATCTTCGTGGGATTCATTACATGAAATCTCTTTATTTCTTGGTGACTATATTGTAACTACTCTCCCTTATGATGAGGGAGCAGATTTATTCAGTCAAATTCCTAGAGAAACATTATATTTTGGCCCACGAGAAGGTTTTTATAAAGCAAAAAGTAAAATTCCTCCAATAAATATTTCCTTCTTTCTTGATGAATTAAAAGAAAAAATAGAAGGTGTAAATCCCTTGCTAGATAAGTTTCGAAATACTGCAGGTGTACTAGTAACAGGTGATCTAAAAGTTAGTCCAATATCAGGTTCAGAATATCCAGCAACTGGTAAGATAGGAGGGGGAACTGATTCTAATAAAGAATATCTATTTTATTCAGATGCCTATACTGTTGATCCAGAGCTTGTTGATCTATTAAACCCAGATCTTACTACGTCTGATGAACATCCAGGGGCGGTCGTATTACAAGAACTATTACAAATAGGAAAGCACATGCTCTCTGAAGTACTTGATAAACCTGGTATTCGAGACGATGCCTTAAATCCTGCGGTTGACGTGGACACTGATGGGGTGTGGGCAACGGCTTCTATAAATAGTAGGATGTTTCGAAACTTTAAAGAAACTTTGGTGTTGCCCCATAATAATTTCTGGAGAACATTCTCTAATATAACAAGGGCATACCACATGGACACTGAAACAAAGAATGGGAAAATAAAAATAGTATATCCCAAATGGCTTGAGAGTGAAAACGAGTATAGAAAGGCACCAGGAGCGTCTGAAGTACTTTATACCGCGGCCGGAGCTATATGGATAGGTGCAAAGGTAGTAAGTGCTGCGACAGTTACTGGCGATCTTACAAATCTTAATCCGTGGGTATTTGGAGCTAAAGTGGGAGGAGTAGCTTTGGGAGCATATTTCTTAAATGAGCTTTCTGGAGATTTTATCGACGATGTAGCAGCCGGCGACTCAGGCTATGGTAAATATGATTTAATAACCCATGGAATGCCTGACGAAGTAATTCGAGAAATTTTATTAAACGATTTTGATCATAAATACCCTGGAACAACTGCAAAGGCTTATTGGCACTATAATGCTGCAGATCAAATAGCTATAAATAAATTAGAACACGGTTTAATCCATCCAAATGATATAGCGATTTATAATACGAATAAAAAAGATCCTAACTCTTTTCGAAATAGACATAAATTAAGTAAAATAACTAGTACAAAAGGAGATGACACATATAGATCTGCTTTATGGTATATTTTAGCAGATCCAAATGGCTGGCACTCTGTTCCGCAGTTCCAGATGAAAGGACTTCTTGTGCAAGAGACTTCGGAGGCACAGCTTACTATGGATAAATATATATTAATGGAAAAGGGAGGCACAATTCATGCATGGGATGAGCCAATGACTACTGACGCAATTGAAAGAGGCGGTCAGTTTTTCTGGAAAATATATGGAACTTATTTTTCAAAGCAAGATATTGCAATATTATTAGATACTGTAGATTATTTTGAACGATATTATAGAGATACGAACGAGGGAGTTTCAGGAGAAGATTTTTTCACACAGCCAGGGGCTCTTGAATTAGATAAAGCATTAATGAAAGTCTACGGAGATAGAATAGGCGGCCAACGATCAATAGCCGAAAGATCGGTGATTCAACAGCATTCAGTTAATAATTATCAAGATATTATAGATAATAGTATTATAGCAACTTCTGATCAAATGTATAATCATGTAGAATTATTGTATCCTAGTGGTCCAGATCCAGACAATAATCCTAGTGCTGCAGAAAATAAAGCTTTTGCTTATTATAGTTATGACCAAGACCCTGACTTTTTAAGAAGTTATCAAACTTATCAAAAAAATCTAGATCCAAATATATTTCTAGATAAAACTGCTGCAGATAATTATTTACATATATCTGAAGTTGGGGTTGATCCAGCAAACAAAAAGTATTCCGACGAGATGCAGTTAACTCCGCATAGAGTAGCAAATCAAATTCTCATGAATGTTATGCGTCCAATGTATCAAGGAACTCTTACAATTTTAGGAGATCCAAATATTAGGCCTTGGGATATTGTACATATACATGATGATATGACAGAAATGTATGGGCCAATAGAAGTAGAACAAGTAGTAACTACTATTTCTCCAACTTCTGGATATACAACAACAATAGTTCCTAATGCTTTAATATATCATAATAATTTTGGAGTTACGCTTGATAGAAATCTTTTATTATTAACTCAACAAATGAAAACTTTACTTACTATTTGGACAACAATAAAATGGGCACTTACAGGAGTTGCTACAGGAATAGCATGGCGTTCATTAAAAGTTCTAGGAACTAATAGAATAACTAAAGTGAATTCTTCTATAAAGTCTGTGGACAAAATATTTGGCAAAAAGGCTAGAGAGTTTGTCAGAAATAGTAGTATACTCACAAATGTGGGTAAAAGAAAACTTGCTAAGGATTTTTTAAAAGATTTAACTAAAAAAGAAAGAAAAATATTGCAAAAGCATATGACTTCAGCAGAAATAGCAGACTTAGAAACTATTCTGGCTCAAGGTAAGCATGATATGTCAATGGGCGGAAGGAAACCAGGCCAAAAAATATTAGCTCATCTGAGAAAAAATAGAGTTACAGTAGTTAATGGGGTAAGAAAAACAGTAAAGGTTAAGCAAAACCATGCTTGGAGGCTAAAAGCACAAAGACGGGTTGGTTATTTTATTGAGGAGTTAAAAGTCGAGTATAAAAATAATCCTGCATTTTGGAAGAAACCAGCTATTAAAAATGTATTAGCTGAAAAAACCAAATTCGATACGATGATGGCTAAATATGACCTATTAGGTCAGAAATTAGATGGACAAATAGCAGATAAAAATGGAAGATATAAGAAATTAAGTGGAGCTGCCCGTACTGCAGCTGTTAAAACAAGACGAAAACTAGCAACAAAAATGAATGATTTAATTACAGATGGGTCTGAAAAAATGAAAAAAGTCAAAGTAAACGGAAAATGGACATTAAAAGCAGTTGGTAGGAATACATCTATGGGAAAGAGTCTACTTAAAGTAGGCGATGAAGGACGATTAATTGCATCAAGGAACTATCATAAGAGAGTAAATATCTATAAAAAGTCACTTCTAGCGGGAATAACTAGAACTGGAGACATGGCACGATTTGGTTTAAAGGCACTAAATTGGATAGGCTGGGGTCTTACAATCTATGAATTTGGAAGTTGGATATGGGATAGCTACAAACTTTCAGCTAAAACTTCAATTTTACAGGCTAATTTACTAGCTGGCTCAAATCAACTTACAATTATTCCATTAGAACACCCGGCCGGCAAAGATTATGTGGCTGGATTAGAAGGAGTTATTGGTACTGCTGCAGGCTCTAGCCAAATTTTATGGGGTTTTACTTCTGGATCAACTATTAATAGGAGTATTCGAACTCAAGATATGGTACTTCAAAATATGATGGCTGCTACAGACTAAAAATGACATATCTAATTAAATAAGGAATAGTATAATGAATTTAAAAGATACTCTTAAAACAAGCGGGCTAGTAGAAAAGTATAACTTAACTTTTCGAGGGCCAATAGACTTGGTAGATATACCCGACAAGTCTGATTTAGATGATTCAATCTGGAATCAAACCGCGAAAATAGTCGCTCTCCCAGGTCAAAATGATCCTTCTAGTAGACATTTTTGTAAGTTAATTGGAGAAGTTCCTGGGTACAATAGTCCACAACCTGGAAAACACGTGGCTTATGAAATTTATAGAAAAGGTGTTGAAACTACTTTATCTACAAACAGAAAATTAGACCCTAAGAACCTTAAAGCAGGAACTAGAATAGATGGAATTTGCTTTTTAATGCTGAGTAAACCACAATCTCAATTTAAAGATTCAACCTTACCTGTAGGCTCTATTAAGCAAAGAGCAAGTGAAGAGGATATGCTAACTCTTGGTCAGGCCGAAGGACCTAGTATTCAAATGGATCCAGAATCTGGAACTGTAAAAATTGTTACTAAAAAAGAATCTTTTAATTTTGGTGCCAGCGTTGATTTAGGCAATTCACATATATTTGGGAATTTCGGAGAGTTTGAAAGTTACTTCACAATGCCTAATCCCATACGAAAATATATAGGTATTACTCTTCCAGATACTTTACCTTTTACTCTACTAACATTCGAACCTTTTCCAAATATACCCAATATAGCTTTTACTTATATGAAAGCTACTAGAATAAAAGATCAACTAACTGCTCTAAAAAATTTAGCAGATGAAATAACCGCAGCTCGTCAAGCTCAGAATACTTAATGAATTTAGCTTTTAATAATTACGGAGAAATAGAACTTAATGATGATAGATCATTAGCTGACGTTGATAATATTACTGCAGAGCTTAGTAAACTTCATATGTTTATAGATATTTTACCAGGAAGTTATCCATATCAAGCAATATTTGGGCTTCCATATGACTCAATAGTTGGTAAATCAAATATTTCTGATGAAGATATTAGCAGCTTCGAATTAGCTGTACAGACAGCATTAGCAGAGAATGAAATATTATCAGATTTTAATGTGTCTATTGAAAAACTTAGTAACTCTACATTATTAGTTTCTATATCTGGCTTAGGATCAGATATTACTTGGCTTTTTAAAACAAAAACAGGACGATTAGTTGATGTTACTAAAACTATTCCAGAAATAGAACGAGTAGACTTCATCGCAACTACAGAGTATATAGTTAGTACAGGGCAACTACGATATGATATAGATTACATTTTTAGAAAAAATAAAGAACAAAATGGTTTTGATTATGATGAATTCCTAAAGTACTCCTATAGAGTATTTTATACTGATATTGGAAATGAAGACATATCCTCTGAATGGATTTTTGTAGACTATGAAATTACAGAAGATCTAACTACTCTTATTTTACAAGAAGTGGTGCAGGCTAATAAATCAATAGTTATACAAGTTTGGCCCAGTCATATGAGTTCACTAGAAGCTATTACAAATCCATTTTTATTGAGGAAATAAATTATGACATATATACAACCCACAAAAGAAACATTAAAAGCTAGACTTACTGCTTATTTTGAAGCATCAGGTTTTCTAAATCTAGACCCTGGTACGCCAGAAAATGCTTTATTAAATATATTAACTGATAATTTATATATTCTTTATCTAAATTTATCAGACTCTTATTCAAGTTCTCTTCCATTAAATGCTGATAGTACTAATTTAGATAGCTGGTCTGGATTTTTTGGACTAGAAAGATCTACTGCTATTAATGCAGTAGATTTAACAACTAATAATGTTCATTTTTTTATAAGAGATACAGCTAATATAGCAGCAGATATACTTATTCCTCTCGGTACTTTAGTTAGCGATGGAGGATCAAAAGTGTATAAAACTATAGAAGACGTTACTTTACCTGCAGTTATTCCTAATATTGTTTTTGCAAAAGTAGAAGCAGTCCTCTCTGGTTCTTCCAGTAATGTTACAGCAGGAGAACTGACTACTCACGATCTTACTTATGACTTTATTGAAGTATCAAATAGATTTTCAATCTCTAATGGAACTGACATCGAGACCGATTCAAGTGTACAGCTATCTTTACAATCTTTATTTGGAAAACGTATAGGAACAAATATGGAATCAATTATAGAGTTGATAAGTTCGGTACCTGGAGTATCTCAAGCAACAATGTTTAATGCTGATAGAGGAACTGGTACCTTTTCTATTTTTATAGATTCTACCTCTCCAGTGGTAACTGATTCCTTATTAGCACAAGCACAGGCTGTTCTTGGCTCACTTAAAGCTATAGGAACTACAGGATATATTACTCGCCCAACTTATAAAGGAATTTCTATGAAAATAGAACTCATGTCGGTGGATGGTTCAAATATTACGGATTTGGTAGATGATGATGTAACATTATCTATTGTTAATTCTATCAATAATCTAAATAGAGGGGCTCAATTAAATGTTAAATCTTTAGTAAGATTAGTACTAGATCATGGATCAGTTTTAGATGCCGATCTTTCTGAGTTTAGTATAGGTGATTATGATGTCACACAAAATAAATTATTAAATATAGAATTAAAAACAGGAGGAAAACAAATACTTGGTCCTTATGAAAAATGGTTTTGTTCTTCTGATCTAATTACTTACTGTATGGTAAGCTATGGCTAATTATAGTTATACAATTCAAAGAACTTATCTTTATGATAATGTAAAAAGTCATAGAGCTTGGTCATCTCTCAGTAATCTTCCATTTGTTAATACAACTGTAGAATCTTCTTTATTCAAACTTTTAAATCCTCAGAATATAGAATTAGATAGAATAAGAGATTCTATTCGTGATTCTTCTTTAGAAGTAAATCCTGCTACAACAGATTATTCCCTTCCTGATTCTGTATATGTAACTCGTGCAATTATAGAAAATTCTTCGGATGAGGGCGTAGTAAGCAGAGATTATATGCATTATGGAGCTCCTACTTCTTTTATAAGTAGTGTTGATACTGTATATACTCCTTCCTATGATATATTAGATATACATTATTTATCTCCTGTCTTTTTTAAAGATAGTACAGGTAATATTGTAAGTCAGAAAGAGGCTTATTCTATTCTAGTTGATTCGTCTAATGGATGGTTTGGACAAGAAATTAAAATTGTATCTTTAGATTTTACTACTGAATATTATTCAACAGGTCTCCCTTTTAGTTCCCAGGATATGAATAGCTTAAATGATGAATGGATATCTTTAGATGAAGCTCACTCATACACTTTTTTACATTCTTATATACAAGAGACCTCTGTTAGATTAATAGATGCTTTAGCTTCTACTCAAAATTCAATTGCATATATTCCACAATATATAGAAAATTTAGAAGTATATGCTTGTGATGAAGATATATCAGGTCATACAACCCAAGTATTGTGTGATGCAGGAGCTGCAGAACATGCGAATGGGCTGCCTGGTCATTGGCTACCAACTCTATCACAGGTTTATAATATAACAGGAAATACAGTTACTATTTTAGTAGAATCTTACTATAATGTACAAATGATAGTTGAATATAATTATAGTCCAGCTTCTCAATTAAAATCATTTACTTATTCGGAAGAGCTTTTTAGTGTTCTAAAAAATAGTAGAAATAATAGAAATTTCTTATATCTTACTACTAGTGAAACATCTAGATCAATTAATTCTTCAATTTTAGAAAATCGTCTTTTATTTAAACAACATGAAATTCAAGTTGGCGGTGTTTGTGAAGGTACTGTTATTATAAATAAATTATTAACAGCCCCTGTCGATACTCAATTAAGTGAATCTATTGATCCATCTAATAATCAAATATCAGGCGTCTCTATAATTATGCCTACGGACTGGGTTCCTGGAACAATAACTAGTTTACTTATTGGAGATACAGAAACTTTAAAGAATCCAGCTTGGACTATAATTGAAACAGATACTAATAATGATTTTGGCTTAGAAGATGATGAGATATTTGTTTATAAATACGGCATAGATCCAATACTTTTAAATGATGGAACAGAAATTAATACAGGAGAAGTTATAGAAGTAAATATATTATATAATAAAGAGATAATTATTAATTCTGTAAATAATAATAATACAGCAATTGCTTCTGGAGATCAAGAATATACTATTCAAAATTTATCTTATGAATATGCAGAATTAATCATTGATGAAAGTGCAGAAGATATACCAACATTTACTTATATAAACGCAGATTTAACAGTAAATAGTAATCCACACCACTCTTTAATGCACTATCCATATATAGTACACTTTGAAGAAGAAGATTTTGGACTAGTATTAATTTCATTAAATCATTCAGATGCAGGAAGTTATATAGAAAAGTATAATTCTACTGGAGTAGTTCAATATAGAATTCCAGTTGATCTTGATTCTATTGCTATTGTAAAATATAAAACAGAAATAGCAATTTTAGTAGATACTGTGGATAACTTTCATATCGACTATTATAAAGTTGATGACTTATCTTTTGCTAGAACAATTAATTTAGATGAAACTAATGTTCCTGGAACATACTCTAATATTTGTTTAACTTTGTTAAAAGATCATACTATTAAATTAATTTTTATAGGAACAGATGGTGATAAAGAAATATCAATATGTAAACATATACCAATCTATGATCATAAATGTGCTGCTCCTTTTTCTGAATTAACACAATATGGTTATCCTATTGATCCATTATATAAATATTATTTTTATAGAGTAGAACCAAGTACTTCTTCTTTATATGATTCCTCCATCGAAGAGATTTTAGATCCAGATAAAGCTTTAGTGGAACATTCCTTAGATCAATGGGGAAGAATATTTGGAAATGAGCGTTGGGATGATGAATCATTAGTTAATTATTCAAACAGACTTACTAATATTTCTAAAGCACTTGGAAATACTAGTATGCAGAAATCTATAGATGGAATTTCTGCAACTTTTAATTTAGATACTTATAATATTAATAAACAATTAGTATATTCTCTAAATTATCCAATTGTTATTATTGAAGAAACATTATCTTCTGAAGTAGTAAATGAATTTTTACATCAATTTCATTGTCCAACTCTTCTTTCAACAACATTAGCGGATAACGGAATAATAAGTGTCCGACTAGATGATACAGATATTACTTCTGAATTTAATACGGGTGTTAGTACATCATTTATACAAGGAACTGATTCTCCAGTATTAGATTATACTAAATTAAACATTAATCCTTATAGTGATTTAGGGCTCGGAGATCAAACAAATGGTCTTACGACTTCCTTTGATATTAAAATTAAATATCGTCCACTAACTAGCTATACAGATAGTGATTCTAATGATTATATTATAGGAGATTCTAATACTAATTCTACTAAAATTATATATCAAGACCAAAGTAATTTTGGTTTAATAGAATTTGATAAAGACGAATTATTTTCAAATGAAAGTACGATTACTGTAAAATATTATACTAATCAACTTACTTCTAGTTTTTATGTAGAGTCCGTTTCATTAGTGGGACGATATTTTTATGTTGAAGAAGAAATAACTATAATAAATGAAGATACGTATGATCCGGCTTCTCATATAAAGATAGTTTCATTATTAGATAAAACAACTTTAGATTACAGTATTCCTACAGAATACCAAGCGGCTTTAACAGAAGCTACAAAGAGCTTAAAATTTAAATGGGGAGATGGAACAATAGCAAGTGAAAACCATGCATTTACGTGGGATGACTATTGGTGGGCTGATGGAGAAAATATACAAACTGGAATTCCAACTTTATACTTTGAGGATGGAATGACAGATACTGTTGATTTTACTGCAGGTACTAGTAATAAATCATTAAGTTTACTTTCAAAGAATTTAACATTAGATAATAAAATAAAAATACATACTGGCTCGTTTTATTATGATGATAGAGAATGTTTTTTATATCCAAATACAATAGCTATAGAGGAAGATATAACATATGATATCGAAGGAACCTCTTTAACAAGAGTTCCAATTGGAGCAAGTCCTTCTACTATGAGGGATGATATGCAAAGTACTTGGAATGTTTCTGGAGCAGCTCCTCCACCTCCATTTGGGCCCTCTGGTGAGACTATAAGACCTTTAGTCGATAGCGATATAATGGTAGAACAGTATCCTTATATAAATTCAACAGCTCAATTCATTAGACCTATGGTTAAATTTCCCGATACAATAGATATCTCTGATATCTCAAATTTAATTAATGCTCCAATGGATACTACAGATAATAGTTACTGGATCTTAGATCAAACTAATGATCTTCCAAAAATATTTACTTCTTATGATAATGGAGGTACATTCACTTTTATTTATGGAACCCATGATTCTCACGAAATTGATGTACCTATAGAAATTACACCTTCTCTTAATATAAATAAAAAGATATTATGTATAGGCGATGATGGAGAAGAGCTTACAGAACTAATACTTAGTGCCAGTCAGACACTATATTCTGACGAAGACATAACTAACAATAAAATAATTACATTATTTATACAAGTTAAAGATGCTGAACATGGGTATATGAAAAATATACAAATATCAACAGATATTACATCTGATTATTCATGGACACCTGACATTATTACCAACAATTCAGGCTTAGCCGTTAAAAAAATTGACATATCTACAGTGCCGGATATCGCCACCATAACCGATTTTACAGTGGTTGTTAATGCACTTCAAGTAGGTACAGGCACCATTTTAACTGAAAATATAACTTTAACTAAATTTAATACATAGAGGACACAATAATGGCAGACTCATATCCAATAATTCCTTCTGCTTCGTATTTTAGCACAACCGAGGATAACCTAGTTACTCCTGACTGGTTTAATATTGTTTTTACCAATATTAATACAAAAGCACAATCTAATAATAGATATACGAGACCAGTACAAATAGCTTCTAGTTGTACTTCAATAGGGTGGAAAGGAAATTCAGCAACAGAAGTAACAGAGATTACTCCAAGTATTATAAAACTTAAAGAACTTGGTCATGAATTTTTACCAAATACAAACTATACAGTAAGCCATTCCTGGACTATCAATGATACTGGTACGTCTATAGATTCTATAACTGTAACATCACCAGGCTCTGGATATGTTGTAGGAGAGCTTGTTGCAATTACTGGCGGTGGAGGCTCTGGTGCTACAGCTGAAATTGCTGGAATACACCCAGGAACTGGTGCTATTCTATCTATAACCATAACAGACGCTGGATCTGGATACACAAGTGTTCCTACAGTAACAATTACCAGTGATTTTGGCGGTTCAGGCGCAGTAGGATTAGCAGTTCTTGCAGGATCTTCAGTATCTGGATTCGCTTTTGCAGATCTTACTGGAAATAGCTTACCTGATGATGATGTTGCTGAAGTTCAAATTATACATTCCGGTACTAATATTCTTCCTACGGTAGAATTTCAATGCCAAGTGACTTATGTATTTGATGATGGAATAAATCCTGCTGAAACTCTTATAACTTCAGCAATATTTGGACTACCATGTGTACATATTGTAGACGGTTTAGATGCAGTCTCATCAACTATCCCTTTAATACATAGTCCAGCAAATCATCAACCATTGCTTTCACCCGGAGGTTATGCTGTATTTTATCCAGAAGATATATCATTATTAGTTCCTGGAGCAGCTGCATTAACTCAAGTTTGGACGCTTGCTCACGGTGGGTTAGATAAGTCCCAGTACATAGAAAATGCAACTACCGCAACACCCACAGTAAAAATACCAGAAGTTGGAAAAGAGTTTGTATTAACTCTAACTTTAAGTGATGCATCTACAACATCCATAATATTATCTACATATGATTATGGTTCTTTCTTTTTCTCATCTTGGGGCAAAGAAACACCTGTTGATGCGCCTAGAAAAGTTCATCTGTCTTCGACTCCAATATCTGATTCTTCTTTTGAAAAGCTTTTTCCAGAAAATAATAGTAAAATTACTGTAAAATGGGGAAGAGATCTTGATGAAGTAGCATTGACAAATGGCGGCTCTTCTGTAGGTTTTGTTTATTGTGTTCCTGGATATAGTACAACTGCTGCTATGTCAGCAGATGTACTAGCTATAATGCAAGAATATGGTATTGGTAGTGAGAATGTTGAAAATTATTCTCTTGTAAACATTAATAAAAATGAAGAAAACTTAATTGGTCTTAAATTCTGGGCTACAAATATGGAGAAACCTGCTGAAATTTTACATGAAGTAACTGATCCTAGTACTTCTTTAAATACAGCAACACTACATTATTTATTATCTGAAAATAGTGTATATCTTGTAAAAGGAGTATGTCCGTCGGGGCAACAGTCTAATATTACAGTAGGTCCTGGGGCAGAAAGATATTATATATGGCTTAAACATTTTAAAGGAGGAACTTATACAGGCGCCTATGATAGATATGCTGTTCTAACTCAAAGCGGTATAGCATCTCCTATAAAAGCTGTATTTAATAAATTACCTTTAAGTACAGATTTTAGAGCAGAGGTTGTTAGTGCTAACGGAAGTTCATATTCTGTTGCAAAAACATCAGAAGATCTGTTAACAACAGTAGGAACTACGCCCTCGACTATTCTATCAGTTGAAGCTACAACAGCTCAGTATGGGGTTAAGTATGATGTTGACACAGCTGTTGCTGCTAATGGAGAATCTCCTGTTGGATATATTGTAACTTATAAAGAATATGAATTAACTAAATCAATTCCAACGTCTATATCTCTTCCGTTTGGCCCAAACTATCCCAATCATTCTACCGTTTATAGTCCAAGTTCTTCTATAAAGATACCTGCTTCACTAAATACAAAAGTTATGGCATCGGTTAGAGCGGTTATGGCTGATGGAGCTTTATCAGATCCTGTAATCTCTGGTCCAACTACAGTAGCTATTCCTTCCGATTTATCATTAACTGGATTAAGTATGAATTTAGGAAGACACCACACTAGTGATTATATTGCAGAAGCTAGTTGGACTTTAGAGGATTTTTCATTGTTAGATACAACAACTCCACAAGAAAAATTAGTATACTATTCTTTTGGAAGAGATACTTTTATAGAAGCTTTTGTAATATATGTACATACACATCCTGTTAATCAAGCAATAGATGTAGTTTTAGAATATGACGGTATAAAAGATGCTAATGATCAAAAGATCATACGCATTCCCACTACACCATCAAATGACCCATCGAATCTAGCTTATTCTAAAATGAATCTTAGTATCCCAGTTCAAGCAGGTACTTTTATTAATGTCGGAGTCCAAAATACAGATTTATCTGACAATGATATAGCAGAATTAATAGACTTTACTATCAATATATATTACTCTCATGGAGATATTATTACAGTTACGTCATAATGTTAGAATTCAAATTTACTGATACTCTAGTAGATAGTGCTGGATTAGAGTCTGGCGTTGTTCCTATAAGTGCACTCATTCATAATAATCATACAATAGATGCTACTATTAATACTTCGTCTTTTTTTAGAGCTTCTAAACTTATACAGTTTACTGATAATACTACAATAGATACCGGGATAGATTTCCTTGGCTCTTATGATTCAACTCAATTTTTATTAGGACCTCCTGATAGAAATTTAAAAGTAACATCTATTGAAGAATCTAAAAGGGTTATATATGATTATGTAACTAAAAAACCATTTTCTGATTATGAAGTTTCAATAGAAGATTCTTCCACAATTTTTCTTGGAGCCGACACTTTTTCAAAACATATTTTAGTAAAAAGTGTTGATGGTATAATAACAATTCTTCGAGGCGAACCGCGTTATAGTTATACTAATGTATCAGGCTCTACTGTAGATGCTTCTGCTGATAGTTTACCTGGAACTCTCGTTCATCTAGTTAAAAATCCTTTAAATTCTTTCAATAGTTATATTGTAGCTAAAGAAGAATATAAATCATGGAAAGCAAGATTTAGAGTTTGTGAAGAAATTATTGCAGATAAAATAGTATCTATAACTGCTGGTACTTCCGAAAGTAATAGAACTTCTGTAGTAACTGACGAAAAAGTAAACATATTAAAAGAAAATTTAATACAAGCTCAAGAACAGAATATTGTTGCATGGCCAGGAGACACACCATCTGGCTATTATAAAAGTAACGATATTATATTCAATAAAGATGTAACATGTATTTCAAAAGATCTTAGTAGAGGATTAATTTTACTTAATAATCCCCCTCCTAAAGATTTAACTATTACTTATTTTCTTGAAGATTATTCTTGGAAAGATGTTAATCTCGAGATGAATCCATTAATAGATAAAGTACCAGGTTATTTAAGTCTTGAACTAAATAAAGATACAGGGATAGTTTATTATAGAAAAGATAATGATGCCTTTCTTTATGATATAAACGGTCAATCAGAAATAATTCCCTCTTTAACAAGTGTAGCTAGAAATATAGAAATAGCAAGCTTTATACCTAAATTTAATAAGCCAAGACTTATAGACGTTAGGTCCAAAGGAGGCATGCTGAAAGACACAGATGACTTCAACACAGACTCACATACGTCTTTTGGATTTATGGGAATAAATCCCACACAGTTAAATGTTGTTGCCGTACATTTACCAGATACTATACTAGAAACATTAATAATTCAATTTTCAGATCAGGATGATGAAGTGTTTGATTGGTCTACTAAAAGAGAAACATATATAAATTTTATAAGAACAACTTTATGGAAAACGCCCGCTGAGTGGCTTGTCGATCCTTTAGATGATGATGATTTATTAAATGAAAACCCGATAAAGGCAGAAGTTTTACAAAATGTAACTAGACATTTATCTGCTGGAATCTTAGCATTAATCTATGACAATGATGATAATTTAATATTTATAAGTAATAAATAATGAGTATACAAAATTATAAAAATAACGAAATACAAAAACTTATTGATCAGGCTTTTGAACAATTTGGCATTGTTGATTCTAACGAAAGATTAGATATTGCAGCCTCGATTAAAACGCAACTAGATACGTCTACTTCCTTATCTCAGTTTACACCAAGTGTGTCTGCCTCGTCTTCTAAATATCGTTCAGATGTTAGATTAACTTTAATAGATATTATAGCTCAACTATTACATTCTAAAGATATAGATAATAAAGTAAAAGAGTTAGAGGGAATATCTAGAGGAATAATAGAAGGGGCGCTTACTAAAATTAATTCTTTAGAAAAAACTATAATTCAAGGATCAGAAAATATTAGAGAGTCTTTTGAAGAACATATAGATTCAGGTATTCATGATAATACAATGATAAAAGATGGGTATTTAAGAGTATCTAAGTTTGGAAATTTAGCAGAATTATCTAACTTTAATATGATAGTTTCTCCAGCAGAATCTATTACTGATGAAGTTACTATTGCAACTTCTGGCTCTTTAGTTGATCTAAATAAAAGTGGTGCTGCAACAGATTCATTTTGGATTAGAGTAGCTGCTCCTTCCATTCCAGAATTTTATGAAATTAATAGAATGGTCAAAGGAGTTATAGTAATGTTTACTTTTGATGCGGATAATAAAGCAATGGAACCAATGATGGCCTCTATAAAAGGAAGCGGATTCTTTAGAATATTTTCATTAGAAGGTTCTATAGACGATGGTCTAACTTGGGAATTTCTAGGCAGTGATCCAACTTATGGTGAATATTCTTTTGTTGAAATAGATAATAGTACATCTTATTCTAAATATAGAATGCGATTACATATTCCCTCGGGAGATTTTATCGAGAATGTTTACTATTATAATCTAGGAATACATAATATAAAAATATTTAATAAAAATAGCGCTACTCAAACATTGGTTGGAAAATTTAATTCTTATTCTTATAAGTCTGATAAGTCTATTTTTAAAGCTAGCTTCGATAGTAATTACGATGAATATGTTAATTTTAAAGTACTTTTTGATGGGAGAGACGAAATATCCCCTATTCCTGTTATACCTAGAGATTTACTTAATGTTAAATTATTTATTTTCTTTGAAGAAGACGATGAGAACTCTAGAAGAATATCTTTACCATTTAATGCAAAAGAAAATACTCTAATAACTTTATCGGATGAATCTGGTTTAGTTGGTTCCTTTAATCCACAACTAAATGGTGGTCAATATTTAGATATTCCAGAAAGTGTAGCTTACGATCAATTTATTTTTTTAGATTATGAAGTTGATGATACTGATAAACATGAAGCTGTTTTAGAAAGTCCACTAGAAATTACTGATGAACATGACTATATTGATGGTTATATTTTTCCTCTCAGCTCAACTCCCTGGCTCTTATCTGACGAATCTAGTACTCCTAACTTTATTTTAAATCAGTTTCCGGATGCTATTAATATATCTACCTATACGGGGCCTGTCTCATGGCAAGGTCCTGATGATGCCGGAGTAACTCAACAACAATTTTATTATCATAATAAAAAATTGTATACAAATTTTGATATGTTAGAAAATGTTCAAACATTAACAGTAACTTACCAGTTTATGTGTAATGGCGTAAAACTTAAAATAGAATTAGCAGATTTTGCAAAAGTTAACGACTATACTTTACAACTTATTGGAATAAAAGGATTAGTAAATAATGTACCAAATGCCTAACCCAACAACGACTGTTTATAAATACTTTTTACCAAACGGAAAAGAATGGACAGGAGATGTACATAAAATGACTGATGGTAACTGGATGACAGGAAAAAGCCATACCCCTTACAGTGTCTATGTGGTAATAGTGCCACAAGTTTTAAATTTTCCTGCCGACGGCTTTGTCGCTACTCAGACTATATTTTCTAAAGTATTTGGCAATACAGCTATTACTTCTCTGGAACTAGAGGAACAATACCTTAATTTAAATACAAAGATAACAGAGTTAGAAAAATTATTAGATGAAAGTAACAGTAAAGTTAACTCTTCTATAGGCAGACTAGATTCTTTTGTAGCAAAAAGTACAGCTCAGCTAGAAACCAAAGGAACAGGAATATTAACTGATACTTTTCCTATTGGATCAGAGCTAATGTTGCCCTTAAGTAATAATACTATATTAAATGATAGTCTTTCTAATATTACTTTTGTTCCAACTAGCGCCGCTCCCACATATATACATTATGGAAATGCAGAAACAGGGCTAGTAACTGAAGATGAATTACTAAGAGCAAAGAGTACTAAAACTTTTATAGAAATGGTATCCAGAATAGATCCATACAGTGTACCTACTTTTGAGTCTCCCTATGAAGAATTAGATTTAAATGATGTTTTAGTTGTTGAACCAACTTCGCAAGTTGGTTTTGAAGGTAAAGTTAATATTTTCTTTGATTCATTTATTTCACTAACTAATCTTATTATTCCTATTAATTCTTCTGCAACTCTATCTAATATAAAAATTAATGATACTTATGAATCTGATCTATTATTAGAAGAAACAGATGGTTCAAGAAATATAAATATACCTTCACAAAGAACAAATAATATATCTTTTGATTTACAATATACTGAACCAGTTGCATTTAATTCTCAAATATTTATACCACAGATAGAAGATGAAGACGGAAATCTTATTCCAGATATTACGTCTGCTGAAGATTTTGTAGGTAATCCTCAGGCACAAAGTTCTGAATTTTTAGAGCTAACTTCAGACAATAGAGTCTATCAAAAAACTAGATTAGAATTAGGAAAAATTACTGTATCAGCAAGAAACTATGGAGAGTCTGCTGACTTTACTAATGGCCCTTACTATTGTAAAAAGGGTACTTTAAAATCAATTTATTTTGAAGCAGATGAAGTTCTTGAAACAGAAGACTCTTTTGATAATTATTTTAATTATACTATTCTTATAAATGGTGCAGAATATGATATTGCTCCATCTACCAGAGAAAGTTCAAAGCCAAGGTTATATTATATAAATAGTAAATTATCTAAAGAAACTAAATCTGACCTAGAACAAACTGCAGGAGCTAAATTTATTGATTCTGCAGATAGTGTCACAAATTGGAGCCTAAAAACAAAAATATCTAGAGGAATTTTGGAAGGTCGAGTTTCCCCTATAATACAGGGATTTCATTTTATTTATACAACTTCGTTGGATGGAGGTATAAATGTTTAGAGAAAATCAAATAATAGATAATTTTATTTATGACTTTATAAAAGAAAAAGGAGTATCGCCCTCCCAAGAAGACATAGATAAATTTATTTCAAAAACATTATTGTATTCTCCTACAACAAAGCCAATGGTACCATTAAAAGGAGCTACAAGTATTGCGCCTTATATTTCTGATACATTAAAAGACTTACTATTAGATCGAGGTCATTTATCTGAACTAGTAACAAATTTATATACTAAAACTGAAAGATCTATTAATAGTACAAAACATGAAGTACAGTTTATTGATGATAAAGTAACAAGCATATTAAATAGCTATAAAGATAATTCATTTAAAACTCTATATAATGAGGTTCCTGAATTATTCGATGCTGGAAATACTGAAGATATTTTCCTATGGGCAGCCTCTGCCTCCGACTTATACTTAATAGATGACGACTCAGAGATACAGAATGTAACTATAACTGCGCATAATGTTAAAAAGAGTCCAGAAGGAATTTCATTAGTAAAATCTTCTGAAGAAGAAATAAAAACTGTATTTTCTACAAAGTTATATTCAACTAGCCAAGCTGGAACTACTATGCAAATTATAAATGAGGTTAATCCTATATCTATTCTTGTTAATGGAACTAAAGGAAATGATAAGGGCATAGATCTAACTTTAAAAGTTACTGAAAAATTTGTTTCAGAAATAGAATTAGATGTAAATCCACTAAATATAACCGTGTTTTTGGATGGAGTAGAGCTCTTTACAAAAAGTCTTGATGGGCCTTCTATAGTAAGTTTAAATAAACTAGTCTCTAACGAAATAGTTTTAAGACTATATGGAGATGCTGCCCAAGTCTATATAAATATAGAAAATTTAAAAGTAATTTCATCTAAGTATTCCGTTACTGGTAGTTTTGGTAAAGGAACATATGCAGCTATAGATTTAGATATAGATACATCATATGGAAATATAATATTTAAACCAGACCAATTTATTCCTACTGGAACTTCTATTGCTTGGGAATATTCTTCTGATACCATAGATTGGTCTCCTGTGGAATTAGCAGAGGATGGATCATATACTCCACTTTTATGGAATGCTGTAGATAAGGTATATGAGCCAGATAGTATTAATATAAATAATGATATAATAAAATTTGTTCCTGCGCTGCCTTATGAAAATCCAAAAGATGTAAAAGTAAGCGTAGGAAAAGATTCTTTAATGTTTGTAACAAAAGAACTTGTAGGCTATTATGCTTTTGCAGGATATATAACAGCCCTAGATGAGTCTGGATATACTCTTAGTTTATTTAATCCAATCATTAATAGTGATGGGGATTTTTTATTTAGTAGAATTTCTATAATTTCTGATGATTTTTCTTTTGATGAAATACCTAAGGAAGAAATATTAGTAGATATCCCTTTTGGTACCCATAAACTATCATTAGAATTA
>Ga0066864_10000130_pt1 | contig 26165 bp, 18 predicted proteins | sample ETN02SmetaG_4_FD_66432 | JGI IMG/M metagenome (GOLD analysis project Ga0066864, IMG submission 66432) | Marine microbial and viral communities from oxygen minimum zone, Eastern Pacific Ocean - ETNP2014F10-02SV251 | ecosystem: Environmental > Aquatic > Marine > Oceanic ... | reverse complement strand
CGGAAGAAATGGGGGCATCAACCTTGGCCGCCCTGCCCATGAAATTTATGTAAATGAAATTGTTCATGCAATTGATGGCCCGCCGCCTGAAAGAGAGCAATGTGTAATTGGGTTAGATTTCTGTTCAGATGAAACCCCATGCCCACTTCATGACAAATGGAAACCGATTCGATATAAAATTGCTGAAATGCTCGCAGGAGAGCATCTAGATGATTTAGCAGAACGGGTGATGGAAAAACGGAAATTAATGAGATAAGAAATTTTTCTTTTATATCACAAATACCCTCAACGACTTTAAAAAGAAATCAAACATTAACTATAAATTTTATATAGTAATCACTTTGGTAAAATAACCGAAGCGGTAAGCCCCTTCTCAGAATTATTTGATAATTCTAAATCGCCATGATGAGCCTTAACAACCCAATCAACAATAGATAACCCCAGCCCAACTCCCATAATTTTTTTATTATAATCTCCTCGGTAAAATCTTTGGGTGACATTTTCGATTTTATTTGGCTGAATTCCTGGGCCTTCATCTTGAATATTTAATTGAATTTTATTCGGATCATTATTGTCTATCGTAATTGAGATAGTTGAATCAGTTGGTGAAAATTTTATTGAATTATCCAACAAATTAGATATTAAGTTTTCCATCCAGTGCTTATCGGCCAAAATGGAAATAGAAGGTAAGTGTTCCGCTTCAATTTTAATTTTTTTCGCCCGTGCAGATTGTCGATATCGCTCAATTTGATTATAAACAATATCATTAAGCCAAACATTCTCTTTATTAACTGTAATTTTCATGGTATCCATTTTCGCAAGTGTGGATAAATCATCAATGAGTCCAGCCATATTTTTTATCTCATTTTGAATATTAATGAAAGATGGATTTTGCTTATTATCTTGCGTTTTTTGTAGTTGTTCTATTTCAAGTTGAATAATCGAAATGGGTGATTTCAATTCGTGGGAAGCATTTGCAGTAAACTGACGTATAGTTTTAAAACTACTATCTAAGCGAATTAAAAGATTATTTATTGTTTCAGTTAAATGAGAAATCTCATCATTCGTTTCCAATAGAATTAGTGTTTTATTCAGATTTAATGTGTTAATCTGCCGCACTTTTTCGGATATATTCAAAACGGGTGTTAATGCTTTTCTTACGATTAACGAACTGATAAGAAAAATCATAATCAATCCGATGGGGCCTACAATTAATAAAGTGGAAAAAATATCAGACTGAAGATTGGCCAAATGATCGAATGTTGTTCCAGTTATCATCCAACCACGATGGATGTCATTCAAAAAAATTGGTTGCGTCGTGAACCGAAGCTCTTTTTTGAGGAGTGTTATAGTTTGAGACGTTGTTTTTTCCGCATCAAATGTCAAATATCTTATGGGTGAGGGTCTCGTCCCTCTGTAGTTAAGAGATTTTTCGATTACATTATTATTTAAATCGATAACAATGATGTAAATGGGGTTTTCTTCATCGACGTGATGTGGCTCCTGCCATTCTAATCGATGGATAATCTTTATTCTTCCATCAACAAAAGCCAAAGTTTTAATAATCTCAAAACCTTCTGATCCCAATCGGTTGTCCATATTCTCCAGATATTTATTTTGTAGAAAATAAATGGAAATGAAAGAAAAAATGCTAAGAATAATCCCAACGACTAGGGCAGTCAAAAGACTGATTTTCGTTTTTAAAGATAGTTTAGATATTGTCGGAAAAGCGATATCCATATCCTCTCACTGTTTCTATATGAGATGGTTTGTTCCCATCTGTATCTATTTTTTTCCGAACATAATTAATATATACATCAACAATATTTGACTCTAGATCTAAACTCTCTTCCCAAACATGCTCAAAAATTTGGGTTCTTGTCAATGCCTCCCCCCCTCGATGCATGAGATATTGTAAAATTAAAAACTCACGGTTAGATAAAAGCACAGAATTCCCGTCAACTTTCACTTTGCGTTTTATCGGGTTCAACTCCACGCCAGAAAGTTCGATTGAGCCCTTTTGTTGGAATGTTTTTCTTCGAATTACGGCATAAATTCTGGCCAACAATTCTTCTGATGAAAATGGTTTCGTAATGTAATCATCAGCACCTGCATTTAACCCATCCACAATTTGTTCAATTTCTGCTAATGCCGTAAGAATAATCACAGCTGTATCGATGCTTTTCAGTCGTAATTCTTTGCAAATATCAAGTCCATTCATATCGGGTAATCTTAGATCGAGAATAATACAATCGAAAGAATCAATCATTGCCAGTTCTAAGCCTTCCCTACCTTTATTAGCCAAAACAGAGCTATAGCCGTGTTCAGTTAATGTAGAATTTATCCGGTTTCCAATGGCTTTTTCATCTTCAATAATGAGTATTCTCATTATTCTTTTCTCCCTCAAATGAATATAATGTTCAAAATAGACCCCAAAATACGAAACCTTGGGACTATGTAATATCAACTTAACCCTAATTAATATATTAGAGTCTTTTAATCTTACTTTAATGTAATCTTAATTTGCAATGATTATATTTCTACTATAGTTAGTGTTAGGATTATGCTCAGTGAGAGAATAAAACTACTACGCCTTATATCTTGATTGAATAAAAGGGTAATGTGCAAATAATACGAAAAAAATATTTTATCATTTTGATGGCTCTTTGCGTTTCCACGTCTGTTATGGCTCAATTCAATTCAGCAGATTTAGCAAAAGGAAAGCAAATATATCAGAGTAATTGTAGTGCGTGTCATGGTATGGCAGGCAATGGAAATGGTCCCTCTGCTATATATTTAAATCCTTTACCTAGGGATTTTACCAAAGGAAAATATAAATTTAGAACGACCCCTTCTGGGTCTCTTCCGACAGACAAAAATATTCATAAAACAATACGAAATGGTGTTATGCGCACGTCTATGCCGGCATTTGAAGGAATCCTCAATGATCAAGATATAAATGATGTTACAGCCTATATTAAATCTTTGGCTGAGAAATTTTCAATTCAGACACCAGCCCCTGAAATTGACATGCCATCGTCTGCACCGAAAAAAACAGATGCATTGATTAATGATGGTGAAATGATGTATCGCCTTATGGAATGTTGGAATTGTCATGGCCCCTATGGCAATGCTGATGGCCCTACATCAGAAACGCTTATAGATGATTGGGAGAACCCTATATTTGTACCGGATTTTGCTCATGATTCTTTTAAGGGCGGAAATGGTCCCTTGGATGTTTATCGCACATTTTCAACGGGATTAACTGGCACACCAATGCCAGGATATGATGATGATACTTTTGGGTTTGCCAGAGAGGATATTGTGGGGGATTATAGTAATTTAGAAGCGATCTATTCTGAAGAAGAAATCCAGGCATTTGATACTTGGGCAAACAATTCTATCTCCGGAGATGTATTGTATAGCAAGTCTGAAGAAGAAATGTATGCCTATTTTCGATTGAGAAAATGGGCCCTTGTTTACTATGTACTTAATCAAAAGGAAAAAGAAAGTTTTATTTTTAAATTATTCAAAAAAGATTATGAGTTAACCCAATGAGGTTTGGATTGAAAACATTTCAAATTGGCTCGTTATTTTTTTGCGCATTGTTGTATGTATCCTGTGGTGGGGACGATTGGAGAGATCCATTGGGAATCTCTCAAGCTGGAGATGGGAGCGAATTAAACCGGGATGGCACGCCTTATTTTGAACCAGAACCCGGTGACCCGGGATTATTGGCGTTATCAGACACTACATTATTGGGTGTGGTTATGAAAGAGAATACGGGGCCCTTTAAAACACCGATTGTATTAAAAAATGAAGGAGTTTCGGATCTTGCGATTACCATAACCACCTCAGGGACATGGCTTACTGTTTCCGGAATTGAGGACGGCTTTGTACTGAGTCCGTTGGATACCGTAATCGCATGGATATCTCTGACAGCGGGTACCAGTAGTGACGAAGGAACCGTTTCATTTGATTGGACAAGTGAAGATACGATTGCTACAGAAGCATTTGGTGTATCCATGACTGTGGGCTCTTTATCTGCCTGGGATAAGATATATATTGATATTTTCGATAAAAAATGTTCGTGCCATAATACCTCTAGTGGGGCGGGTGAATTATTAATGAATAAAAAAGATGTGGCTTATGATCAACTCGTTACCTTTGTAGCTCAGCAAGTGCCCGATCTTAAACGTGTGGAACCATGGTATCCTAATTTAAGCTATATAGTAAAAAAACTTGTGGGCGTAGGTATTGAAGGAGATCGAATGCCAAGAGATGGACCTCCTTTTTTACCTGACAGACGAGTTGAGCAGGTGAGAACATGGGTTAAAATTGGAGCACCCAAATAGATGAAAAATAAGTATACGCTAATTGCGATTCTTTTTTGTTTAACATATTTATCTGCTGAGCCCTACATAGCTGTAAGAACCGGTTATAAGTGTTCGCAATGTCATGTGAATAGAACCGGTGGTGGTAAACGCACAGGATTCGGTTTTGTTTATTCACAGACAAACTTGCCTACCTTTTTAGCTGTTTCAAAACAAAACAGTGGGTTATTTACTAACAGAATTAATGAATTTATTTCTATCGGCTCAAACTTCCGCGTTGGGAATAAAACAATTATGGGAACAGACTCAACCCGAAATCTCGTTGGTGAGGAGAAAGACCCTAAGAACAATAATTCAATCATAATCCCCGAAGCAAATGTTTATCTGGAAATATCAGCTATTCCGGATAAACTTTTATTTTATATAGACGAAAATTTTGCACCTGGAGCTTCCAATCGTGAAGCATTCGCAATGGTTTATAATTTGCCATTGAATAGCTATGTTAAATTTGGGCGCATAATGATGCCTTTTGGTCTTAGACTGATGGATGATGGTTCGGATGGTTCTTATGTCCGTCAAAAAACAGGATTTAACTCTTATGGAAAGCAAGAAACGGCATTTGAATTTGGCATCGAGCCTGGTCCCTTTAGTTTTATTACTGCAATTGGTAATGGGCAGGATGCCTCTTCTATGGATAAACAAATTACATCAGTCGGATCTGTTGTTTATCGCAGATTTAGATTGGGTGCATCTCTCTCATATAATAAAGGGGAAGAATTTACTGACGTGACTACAGGATTCTTTGCAGGAGGGTATCATGGCATTTTTACCTGGATGTTTGAAAAGGATTTTGTTACTATAAAAGATGCTGATGGAAATGGATTAAGTTGGTTTGGGAAATATGAAGATGCTGGTGATCAGTCTATGACATACCTATCACTGGATATGAGACTATACCGCGGCGTCAATTTAAAAGTATCCTGGGACCAATGGGATCCAATGGTAAAATGGGAGACCGAAGAAAGAGACCGATGGACATTCGGATTGGAACTTTTCCCAATCCAATATCTTCAAACATCCATTTTTTATCGGTATAGAACCGCCCCAGATTTAGAAATTTATAATGCAGATAATGAAGATCAAGTTTATTTTGAAATGCATTTTTTCTTTTAAAATATAATATGAGAAATGAGAATTAGAATAGGTAGATTAAGAATTACTCTCGAGGTAATAAAGAAACATCCTAAAAAAGGAGGATACAAATGAAAAAAACAAGAATAGCCTTTTTGGCCATACTGACTATTATGGTTGGTTTGTCTAATTGGGCTTGTGAAGGCCCTGCCGGGAAAGATGGCGCTGCTGGCGCTGATGGTGCTGATGGCATTGGCGGCTCATATTTGGCCGTTAGTCCGGTCCTTGCTTCTGTGGCAAGAGGATCATCCGTAACGGTCACAGCGGTGACGAAAAATGGAACAGATGCATCCTATACCTGGGCTACAAGTGATCCAAATGTTGCTTCCGTATCGGGCGGTGACATAACAGGTATTTCTGTTGGGACAGCAATTGTTGCTGTCGTTGGTGACAATACAGGTGCAGGGGCATCTGTTATTGTAAGTGTTACTGAACAAATGAGGACAGCATATGATTATTCGCTAGATATTAATCCAATGTTCACATCAGATGATTTCTGGTTTGCTGGTACAGACGCTTGTACCTGGTGCCATTACGCGAATGATGAGGAAGCGCTTCATTCCAAACATGTAATGGATCTTGGGACATTTGAAGGAATGATGTATGGCGCAGACCCGGATCCGGATAATTTGGCAGGCAGTGGCCATCCATTGTGGGGCGAAAGCGAAACTGGTAAAACGGATTACGACTGGGACAATGCCATGATGAAATCTCGACTCAGGAATAATAGAATGCCTCAAGCTCCCGGCTGGGAATTTCTACGAGATGAAAGCAATCGTCTTGGGCCGGATCTTGAATTCGTTAGTGGGCGTGCAAGTGTTATTAGGCCTATTAAATACTCAAGTTGGGATGACCCAGACGCAGTTCCCAATGCTCTTGGCCTAATCGAAGCTTGGGTAACAGCATTGAAAGCTTCAGGAGATATTGGTGCTGCTGGTGCAACCATGACTTTTACATATGGCGGCCAAAGCGATCTTACCTTCAATGATGATGTTCTTCAGTTTTTCTCTGAAGCCAACATGTGGTTTAACAATAGTACTTCATGTGTTGAATGCCATTGGGGTAATATCGATGAATCATATCACTTGATGGATCTTTCAGACTATGCTGGCTTTATTTATGGTGCAGATGGTGGTGAACATCCAGTATTGAATGGTACAAAAACTGGCCTTACATCTGCAACTGATATAGATTGGGGATCAAGTCGCCTTAAGCATCGTCTTCGTGACAATCGGATGCCTCCAAATTCTCCATTTTTATTAAGTGAAGAGAATAGAGATGGACCAGACGTATGGGATCCTGTTTTAGGTGAAATGACCACAGCAGTCGAACTCATTGGTCGTTGGTTGGCAGCTGGAGCGCCACATTAAGTAGAAACGAATCAATTCGAGCGGAATGAAAAAAGATATTCATTTCGCTCGAATTTTGCATCTGTTTATTAACTAGAATTGTTAAATATGTTTGTTGAAAAGATATAATTATTTGGAGGAAATCTTGAAAAAATTCACATTAATTTGTCTCAGTTTAATTCTGAATGTTTCCCTACTTATTGGCGGTGGATTGTCTGGGAAAATTACATTCGATGGTAAAGTACCAAAGATGGGTTTACTTAAAATCGCCGCAGATCCTATTTGTATCGCAATTAATACTACATCACCAAAAAAAGAATGGTTAATTGTAGATGGAAACGGTGGCGTTAAAAATGTATTAGTTTATATAACCAAAGGCGTATCTGGTACCAGCGCTGTGCCTTCGGAACATAAAATACTTGATCAAAATGGATGTTTATATAGTCCTCATGTATTAGGTATTCAGGTAAATCAACCATTGGATATTCTTAATCCAGACGGTACTATGCATAATGTACACGCATTACCGAAATTGAACCGTGAATTCAATAAAGCGATGCCAAAATTTAAAAAGAAAATGACGACACAATTTGACAAGTCTGAACCTGTGTTTAAAATTAAATGCGATGTTCACCCTTGGATGGCAGCATACATTGGTGTTTTTGATCATCCTTATTTTGATGTGTCTGGAGATGATGGAACTTATTCTATTCCTAGTTTACCTAAGGGCACATATACCATAGAAGCATGGCATGAAAGACTGGGCACTAAAACTGCCACTGTTACTGTCGGTGACGATGGTACGACGACTTCAGATTTTACATTTACAAAACCAAAGAAGAAATAATATATTGATGATTTAAGCTTGGTATTAAATTGTTAGACAAGTTGTCAATTTGTTTTTAATAGGTTGAGCCTATATTTTTACCATAAAGTTATTGCCCGACGCTTAATTCTAACCGTTTATTAGTATCTGTAATGATATTGTAAGAATAAATTATCCTTCCTGCTGATATTAACTTAAATAAGAATTTTTGGCTAATATTAAAAAAGGATATGAAAAAAAATGAATAAATCTTACGACGTAATAATAATCGGTGGTGGTATCATGGGCAGTAGCAGTGCGTTCTATTTGACAAAGAAAGGGTTGAAAGTTGCTCTGCTTGAACGCCGATATGTTGGGGATGGTCCTACAGGAAAATCTTCCGCCATTATCCGCCAGCATTATTCAAATGAAATCACGGCCAGAATGGCGCTCCATAGTGTCAAGGTTTTCCAAGGATTTGAAGCAGAAGTCGGGGATGAATGCGGATATAATAATACGGGATTTTTTGTGGTTACGGGAAAGGAAAACAGTCCAAGTTTAGCCAAAAATTTAAAATTGCAGCGTTCCCTGGGTATTAAGACGGAGAATCTTTCTAACGAGGCTGTAAAAGAACTGTTTCCGGAACTTAAACTGGATGATTCCATCACGGTGGCATACGAGTCGGATGGAGGATATGCCGATGCCTACTTGACGACAAATGCCTTTGTCCGTGCGGCCAAAAAATCCGGTGCCGATATTTATCAGAAAGCTGAAGTAACTGGAATCCGAAGAGATGGGGGGAAAGTTGTCGGCGTTGATTCCACGAAGGGTAAGTTTGATGCACCGGCAATCATATGTTGTACTGGTGCCTGGACAAAAGGTGTTTGTGAATTCGTGGGTATCAATGTTCCAATAAACGCATGCAGAGTTCAGGTCGCATACTTTAAAAGACCTGAAAGAATTTGGGGGCATCATCCTGTAGTATGCGATTTTGTTTCTGAAACCTATTTCCGCTCCGAAGGTACGGAACTCACACTGGCTGGTTTGATCGATCCAGATGAAGCCAATGACATTGTTGACCCGGATCAGTATAATGAAACGATCGATATTGATTTTGTAGAAGAAATCGGTAGGAAATTAATGGATCGGTATCCCGATGTGGTTCATTTTGAAAGTACAGGAGGTTATGCTTCACTTTATGCGGTTACTCCAGACTGGCATCCGATTGTTGATGAAATTCCCGAAGGTAGCGGTTATTATGTTTGTTCTGGTTTTTCTGGCCACGGGTTTAAACTTGGGCCGGCGGTGGGACATATGGTATCGGAAATGATTACAAAAGTTTCTGATCCAAAATTTGATCACCATTTTTTCAGGTTTAGCCGATTTGAAGAAAATGCGCATATCAGTGGCACTTACGATCAAAGTATTTCGGGCTAATAGAGAAAGTTAAATGAATAAAAAATAACAGATATGAAGATTGATAGAAGAACGTTTATTAAAAATACAACTATTGGAACTGCAGGTATCGCATTGGGAGTTACTCCTATCATTAAGCAGAATAAAGATCCAATTGATAGACTTTATGAAAATTCAATCGTTATTGATACACTTTGCGTAGCTCGAAATTGGGGCAAAAAAGAGTTTGATGCTTTAAGCCAATCAGGCTATACAGGTATTCAGACCAGCCTTCATAATAGGACATGGGATGGCGCTTTAAGCAATATTTCTGAATGGAATGACCGAATTGATGAATACTCTGATATATTTTTAAAAGTCACAAAGGCTTCTGATTTTCGCCAGGCAAAAAAAGAAAACAAACTGGCAGTGATGTACGGGTACCAGAATGCTACCATGATTGAAAATAAAATTGATCGGCTTGATATACTTCACGATATGGGAACAAGATGTATCCAATTAACTTACAATTCTCGGAATTTACTTGGTGATGGTTGTACGGAACGTACTAATGCTGGCCTTTCGGAATTTGGTTTGGATGTGGTCAAGCATATGAATGAATTGGGTATCATTGTTGATCTATCGCATTGCGGACGAAGAACAACCTATGATGGCATTAAGTTTTCCGATCCGCCAGCTTGTTTTACCCATACCATGTGTGAGTCTCTTTATCGTGGGCATCCCCGAGCAAAAACAGACGATCAAATCCATAAGTTGGCAATTAAAGGTGGCGTAATTGGTATCGCTGCTTTAGGTTATTTTGTGGGACCCGATCCCGGCGGTAAAACAACAATCGAAACTTATTTGGATCATATAGACCATGCAGTGAAGATCGCTGGAATGGATCATGTCGGACTTTGTACAGATTTTCAGATACATGGTATTAAAGCTTGGGCCACTCGCGAAACTTGGTATGAGCCTAGGCTAAAATCATTTAAACCATCCTATAACGTAAAATGGCCGCCTTGGATTCCGAAATTGGATGAGCCAAAACGCTTTCTTAATGTGGCACACGGCCTTTATAGACGCGGATATTCAGAAGAATCAATTAAAAAAATTCTAGGATTAAATTGGCTACGATATTTTGAGACTGTTATTGGATCTTAGGACTTAAAAAAACTAATAGATATGAATGTTGATAAAAATGGTACACGCCACGGTTGCGGCGATCATAGAAGAAACAGTCACGCGGAAGGTTTCTAATATTAAGGACTAACACATGACATTACTTTTAGTATAAATATGAAAATCAATAATATATTAGGAGTAATATGCATTATATTGATCACATTGTCATCGGGATCCATGATCTAGAAAAAGGTATAGCCTCAATAGAGGATTTAACTGGTGTAAAGCCAGTTTACGGCGGTGCCCATCCTTCTTTGGGAACACACAACGCGTTGATATCACTTGGAAACAGAACTTATCTGGAGATATTGGCACCCAATCCTGATGCTTTCATGAATTGGCTGAGTTGGTTAACAGATTTCAGAGCCATGTATTTGCGGAAAATGCTATTTAGAATAGATAACCTCAAACCTTTTCTATGGGCTGTTGGAAGCTATGATCTGCATACAACTGCTGCACACATGTCAGATATAGATTTAACGGTTTCTAAGCCGAAAGCAGGTAGACGGAAAAAACCAAATGGTGAACTTTTAAATTGGCAGACCGTTTCATTTGCGCAAGGGATGACCACTGAATTACCATTCTTTATCCGTTGGGATAATTTGGTCAATTCGCCAGCAAAAAATTCGCCTAAAGGATGTAAACTGACACAATTATCTGTTTATACCCGCAATCTAACAGATTTGAAAAATATTGTTAGAAAGTTAAACATACCCATTAATATTCAAGAAGCTAAGAAGACAAGTTTAGTTATTGAATTGAAGTGTCCCAAGGGTAGAGTAAAAATAGGATAATAATCAGCTAATACCGCCATGTCTAATCAATGGTCAAATCGGTTATCTTTTATTGTAACTACCTGTGCTTTTTCCATAGGTTTGGGAAATATTTGGCGATTTCCATATATCACCGGAGAAGGTGGAGGTGGTGCTTTTTTGTTGGTTTACCTGATCCTTATACTCATGATTGGTATACCAATCATGACAATTGAAATTGCCTTGGGGAGAATGTCATCATCGACGCCCTTAGTAGGTTTTGGAAAATTGAGCCGCCAACCTTTATGGGATGGATTGGGTTGGCTGGGTGTTCTTGCTGCTCAGTTTATTATGTGCTATTACGCAATGATTCTAGCTTGGGTAGTGTTCTATTTTGGTGAAAATTTGTTTGGAAATCTGATGTTGTTGGAAACAGAAGATTTGAAGAATCATTTTACGGATGTTGCCTCCAATTCGGGGAAGGTAATCGCTGTTATTTTTGGTATCATGATTGCATCTTTTTTTATTATCAAGCAGGGGTTGCAAGCGGGCCTGGAACGTTATTCCAAATTCATGTTACTGGCCTTTACGCTGATATTACTGGGACTTGCTATTTGGGCTTCGACACTAAAAGGAGCTGCTGAGGGCTATCGCTGGTATTTAACACCTGATTTTTCGAAAATTAATTTACAAGTAGTGTTAAGTGCATTGGGACAATTGTTTTTTTCTATTGGTGTTGGTATGGCGATTGCTTTCGCATTTGGAAGTTATACCAATAATAAAGAAAATCTGATCACCAGTACCGGTTGGATAATATTTATGGATACTCTTTTTGCGGTCATTGCAGGATTGATAATTTTTCCTGCCATATTTAGTTATGGTTTGTCTCCCGATTCTGGTCCAAATTTAATTTTTATTACTATGGCCTCTATTTTTAGTCATTTGGAATACGGTCAATTTTTGGGTTCGATTTTCTTTTTGCTTTTGTTTTTAGCTGGTTTCACTTCTCTTTTATCCAATCTTCAGGGTATAAAAGATAGTTTTCAGGATAAATTTAACTTATCCTCTTTTAATGCCTTATTATTCGTGTCAGGATTTATTACGATTGGTTCTATTCCGGTAGTTTTTTCCTTTTCTGATAACCCAGTTCAACTCTTTGGAATGACTGTTTTTAGCTTTTTAGATTATTTGACCAATACAATTATGTTACCATTGAGTGGTTTATTAATAGCTATATTTGGAGCTTATATGATTGGATTTGAAAAGTTAAAAGAACATTTAAATATGGGAGCTGAGAATATAGAAATTGGAAATTACTGGAAGTATATTATTCAATGGATAATACCTATTGCGCTAATGATTATATTATTAAATGGTTTGATATAAATCAGTATTTTTTATTAAATATAGATTTTCCATACAAAAAAATGATATCATAGTAAAATATAAAAAGAGAAAGCCCATTATTGGGCTTTCTCTACAGTAAGGAGACTTCTGTTCTAAAGATAAAAATACTGATATCATTGTTGGATGCAGTAATTTAAGTAAATTAGAGCAATAGATATGCAGCACGATCTTTGATATCAATATAATAATATATTTCATTATTAAACATTATATTTTATATTTTAAGTAGGTTTAATAAAATATGTTAATTTATGTTGATTAAATAATTATAATTATGAGAGAAAATAAATAAATGACAAAAGCCGAAGCTGTTCAATTGTTACTTAATGAATCAAGTTATAGCATAGAAGAAATAGTAGAAAAACTTGAAGTAAGTAGATTTATCATTCATCGATGGAAAACTGGTATATCAAATCCCAGAAAAAATAATCTAAATAAAGTTGCCACTTTAAACGGATATAAACTGGAATGGCTTAATGATAATGAAGTTGAGATTGTAAATAATGCAATATTAGATAATTCAATTGGTTTATTAAAAGATAATGGCCGTTATGAAAAAATTATCGATAATCAGGCGGAATTGATCAATCGTTTAAAGAATGAAAATAATATCCTCAATCAAAATGTAAATAAATTCAGACGGTCAAAAAGGATATTAAATGATCACGATTATTCTATTAGATGCTCTATTCAACCATTAGAAGTATTAGAGGTAATAGGCGTGCCTGAAGGCGGCTTGATTGGTTATCCGAAAAGAGATTTTATTAAGAACACATTTGATTGGATGAAAACATCTATGTTCCCGCCTAAAAGTAGTAACAACATTAATAATGAGCTTAAGTTAAGGGTTGCTCTTGCGGAGGAATTAGGGCTTGCGCACTTTGATATCAGTTTGAACATTCAATTTATTTCAAATGAGGGTCAATCTATTTGGGCATATTATGTAAGTTATTATAATATGGAGGAAAATATTGTAGAGATGTTTATCAAATTTTTAGATTCATACTCACTCAAAAATTGATGCCAAGGTCAAAAACTGAGATAAACTTTCTTTCTTGATTATTATATAATGAATTTTTTCTTTACTTTAGTTGATTATAATAATATATTGATATATATTGATATATATACTTGAACCATATTAATTAATCTTGGTTGCAAATAGATATTATTGCTCAAGGCGTCATCAATTCTAACGGAATTGTTTAACGCCCGTCTACAAATCAATGAAAGGGAATTTGTGATGGTAAAAAATGTACTATTACGTCTTACTATTTTTCTTTTTCTTCCTGTTTTAATTCTTGCACAAGAAGGGAAAATACGTGGTATCATTGTTGATGCGGACACAGGTGAACCACTGCTTGGTGCAAATGTTACTTTACAAGGAACAAATATGGGTGCTGCCACTGATTTAGAGGGTAGTTATATCATATTGGCAGTACCACCTGGTGTCTACACTGTAAGGGCAGACTTTATTGGTTATCAGTCTGAAGCTGATGCAAATATTCGTGTGAGTTCAAACCTTACAACAACACAAGACTTTCAACTAAATCAAGCTGCCATTGAAGGGGAGGCCGTATTTATTACTGCTGAGCGTCCCATTGTGCAAAGGAATACAACTAACACAGTGAGGATGACTACACAGGAGGATGTTCAGAATATGCCTATTCGCGGGATGCAGAATATCTTAGCTTTGAATGCGGGAACAGTTCAACAGGATGGAGCCTTACATGTTCGTGGAGGTCGAGTCGGGGAAATTGCCTATTTTATTGATGGTGCTACAGCCACAAACCCTCTTTACAATTCTGAAAATGTAAGTATTATTCAAGAGGCGATTGAAGAAATCCAAATGCAAACGGGAGGATTCACTGCAGAGTATGGAGGAGCCAATTCTGGTATTGTTACTTCAACAGTTAGGACTGGAGGCCCTGAATTCAGGGGGTCATTGGATATTCGTACAGATGATTTTGCAAAAGGGGGCGATGAATTTTTAGGCAGTACTTCTCAGGGATATAATAATATTGTTGCTACAATAGGGGGCCCACTTCCATTTGCTCCTAAAGCGCGTTTTTTTGTTGCGGTTCAATCGAATTATTTGCGTAACAGGGCACGCCTTTTCCTTGAGCCATTTTCATTCTCCGAATTCTATGATGATGGTTTAGAGGGAAGAACAGTAGGTGATACGCTGCCAAATCCAATAGCGTTTGAAAGAAATTTCCTTCCAAATAATGATAGGAAAAATTTGGATTTGAATAGTACGATGACATATGATGTTTCAGATGCCATAAAAATTCGATTAACGGGTATGTATTCAAGTCTGCGAGCACCAAATGGCTATAATAACTTTTATAGTGCTCTCTTAAATACATTTAGTAATACAGAGGATATTAGTACAACTAAAACCAGCCTTCTTGGTTTACGTGTTACTCATTTGCTCTCATCCACAACTTTTTATAATCTAAGCTTAAACTACTCAGGAAGAAATTATAAAAACTTTGATCCAAGGTTTGATGACGATTGGTTAAAATATACTGATCGTAACGAATGGGGTGCAGCAGGATTGGATACGAGTGATTGGCAAGGATTATATCGTGGACCAGTTGAATATAGTATTATTAGAAATTTTAGGATGACACCTGAATGGCAACCCAAAAATTCATATTCAAAAAATTCACAGACAAGTATTGGAGGCGCACTTGCTGTAACCTCTCAAATTACAAAAAATATAGAAATAAAACTTGGTGGCCGAATTGATATGTGGACCATGCGTAACTATAGGGTAGGTAATATTAGGAACTATTTAACATTTCTTAATGGCGCAGATGGTTCCGCAGATAGAACATTTGAAAGTGAATATGTCCGCAGTATCGAGCTTGGCAACCAAGGTTATGTGGATCGTTATGGTTGGGATGTTGATGGATTGAAAGAAGTAGATAGTGGACCAAATGGTGCACGCACTCCAGTAATATCGTCGGCCTATGCTCAATCCAAACTTGAATATCGTGATTTGATATTAAACCTGGGTCTGCGTTTTGAAAATTATGATTTAAAAGTTCCACGCCCGGCAAGTTTAGAAGACCCAGCGCGCGATTTAGTCAATGCTTGGATTGATGAGGATGCAATGGTTGAGACTGATGCTTACACGTATATGATGCCGCGGCTGAATTTTGCCTTCCCAGTAACGGATAAAACTGTTTTTTATGCGCAATATGGTGAATACACACAACTCCATAATCTTTCCGGTATATATAAGGGTGGCTTGAGATCATGGGTTAAGCCAATGTTACCAGAATCTCGAAGAATTACTGGTTCAGCGGCATCATTTATGGCCAAACCAGAACGCACTAGTCAGTATGAGTTGGGTCTAAGGCAAAAAATAACTGATTCTTTCGCATTTACAGCGACCCTTTTTTACAAAGACCTGTTGGATCAGATCCGAGGTGGACAAATATTAGCTGATGGTACTGGCGAATTTGCGGAAGGTACTATGATTGTAGGAGGATTAGTTAATGATGATATAGGTACTACAAAAGGTATTGAACTAACGCTTAAATTACGAAGAACGAATAGGTTGTCTGCACAAGTGAATTATACATTATCAAGTTCACGTGGTACTGGCTCAGATTCACGTTCTACTCGGATTGCCATTAGTGATGTAAGTTTTGCCAAATACCCTCTATTTATCTCAAATATGGATCACAACCAACCCCACCGGGGAAGTGTGTTGCTTGATTATCGATTTGGTAAGGGAGACGGTGGCCCAATTCTTCAAGGTTTTGGTATTAATACTATCATGACTTTTAATAGTGGTCACAGTTTTACAAGAGTTTCAGAGCCTGGAAATCTTGGTCAGGCTACCCCTTGGAATATTGGTGTGCGGGCAACTCAAGATCCACGTCAGCGCTTCCCGGCTGAAGTGCTGAATACATCCTTAACTCCTTGGGTTTTCAATGTTGATATGGCCGTAGACAAAAGACTGTATTTTGATAGATATAATGTAAGGTTTTTCGCGAATGTCTTAAATTTGTTCAACTCAAAAAACATACTTAATGTTTATCAAACGACGGGTACAGATGATGATGATGGTTGGTTAAAAAGCCCATTAGCTGGGAATTTCATAGCCACTCCCGGTTATTTAGATTTTTATCAAGCAGTTAATCTTGATAATCGCTGGCATTATCTTGGCGCAACCGGTCATGATTTGTGGAGTAAACCACGCTCAATTCGTCTTGGTATGACTCTGGAATTCAAGTAATGGTATTGTGTGAATGTTTAAGCCAAAATTTAATCAATATAATTCATGGAGCTTAAAATGATATGCAAAAGCAAAATCATTAATAGATTTTTTCTTTTTTCATTATTGATTGTGCCTATAGTGATTAGTGTCAATGCGATTGCACAAGAAAAAGGGAAAGGTATGTCCATTCATGAGGCTGAGGGCAGGCTTTCGAAGGGTAACCCTTGGATGCCAAATGAGTACCAAATTCTCAACATCAATAATATATGGACATGGGCGCGTCGGAATGGCAGATCTGGGCATTCACCCGCAGGAGACTATGGAACATTTTTTCCTCGAGGTAAGACCTATATTCTTTACCAAGATGGTTTTGTTTTTGGGTCCAAGGCATACTTGGATGCTGAGCATACACAACCAGCACCATATGGACAAACGGTTCGAGTTGGAGGTGCAACATATGGTACTGGCTACACTGCTGGATGGGTTAATGGGCAGGGAGCGACTGCGACAAGAGAGCCGCTGGATAGTCCACTCAATAGGATGTTTCGAGTTCGTCGAGACTGGAAAGAGATGCCATATTCTGAGGCTGCGCGAGATGCCGCAGAATCTAATGAGATTACACTGGAATCTGTAACAGATGCCCATGTACAGCTCATACTTGATCAATATGCTGAAAGCTGGAAATTATGGCCTGTTCAAAATGGTGCGCCGTTCATTGATAGGAATGGAAATGGCGTCTACGATCCTGCCCCCGATGGTTTTCAAGTAAAAGATCTTATAGAAAATGGATATGATGAACCTGGAATTGCAGGTTCTGATCCAAACTCACCTGCTGACCAAGTACTTTTTACTATTTATAATGATCTTCATAGGCCTACTTCTCTCGACCGTTTCCGTTCGGAGCCTACGGGTTTGGAGGTCCAAGAAACTGTTTGGGGATATAATCGGTCAGGTCCGATGGGAAATGTTTTTTTCCGTAAATGGAGATTTATAAATAGAGGTGGTGTTGAAGTAGATGCAAGCGGAACATTAGGAGCCTTTCATCTAGACAGCATGTATGTGGTTCAATGGGCAGATATGGTTTTAGGTGATTATACCGATGATTGCCTCGGTTCGGACACAACACTTAATATGGGATACGAATGGAATGGTAATGCCATAGATAGGGATTTCCGAAAATGGGGTTTGCCTCCAGCGGCAGCAGGGTTCGATTATTTGCAAGGTCCAATTGTGCCATCAACCGGGGATACGGCAGTATTTAACTTGAAATATAAAGCTGATCATAAAAACTTAGGTATGACCGGATTCTCTTATTTTTCTGCAGCTTCTGCTTATTCAGACCCGGGCGGGTCTTATGATACAAATACTCTACGATGGTATAAAATGATGAGAGGGTATGCTCCTATTGGGGCACCCGGTGAAGATATTAGATACAATTTTCCACCTGGTTATACGCCTGACCAATATCCATTAGCAGGAGACCCGGTTACGGGGACCGGACATATAGATTGCCAAGGTACTGATTACTCGATCCAGCCAGGCGATCGCCGTCTTGTAATGATATCCGGTCCATTCAGTCTAGCGCCGGGTGATACTAATGAGGCAGTCATTGCATTTGTTGCAGGGCTTGGAGCAGATAGATATTCAAGTATTTCTGTTATGAAATTTAATGATCGATTTGCACAAAACACCTATGATGCCCTTTTTCAAGTGCCAAGTGCGCCTCCTTCACCAAAGGTAGTTGCTGCAGAATTAGATGGAAAAATTCTTTTAGAATGGGGTAGTGATATTGAAAATGTAACTGCTATTGAGACAAAAGTAAGTGAACCGGGCAGTTTCATATTTGAAGGATATAATTTGTATCAATTGCCATCAGCAACTGCAACCATATCAGAGGCCACACGGATTGTGACATATGATAAGGTAACCGATCCTGCAGTTGTCTTAGATGAACAATTTGATGTGTTGTCGGGTCAGATTCTTATGACCCCCGTTCAATTTGGGGCAAATAGTGGTATCAAGAGACAATTTGTATTTGATCGTGATTATTTACTTGATGTAAATAAATTAAATAATGGTACAGATTACTATATCGCAGTGACTGCATATAGTGTTGCTACAGTTCCAGGGTATCTTCCTTCTTTTCTTGAATCACCAATTCAGATTGTTAAGGTTGTGCCGAAAATTCCTTTTGGTACTGTTTATGAACAATCTTATGGCGATACCATTGTGGCCGCACATGCGACTGGGGTAAGTGATGGCAACGTTTTTCCGGTTATTATTGACCCAGTGCAGCTTACCGGTCACAGTTATGAAGTAGTATTTACGGATGTTGATGCTGATGGTGTCACTGAGTTTAACCTTAAGGATCTAACCAATGGTAGTTTAGTAATCGAAGGTGGTACAAACCAGGCAGGCGATGATAATTATCTCTTTACGGATGGGTTCCAATTACGTGTGCTCGGTGCTCCGTTAAATTTTAAAGCATTTGAAGTAACGGCTCATGCCGGCGGTGTTCAAGATCCACCCCTTCAGGGGGCTACAGATTGGGGCGGTTTTCCTGTGGTTAATACAGGTCGCGTGAACCAGCAAAATGGTAGCGGATGGTTTTTTGCTGGAGGAGGCGCATCTAGTTCATCTTATAGTAATTTTTTAAGCCGAACAATTACTTCTGGTTGGAGTAACCTAATACCCAATGATTTTGAATACAGATTTACTGGTAAAGGTACAGGTAACTATGCGTGGGACGTTTGGGGAGTTGGTGCTCTTGTTGATGTTCCCTTTGAAATTTGGGATGTGACCCGTGATGTTAGGTTAATTCCGTGGTTTTATGATTTCGATGGAGATGGTGATTGGGGTTTAATGGCAGTTGACCACCCAGGATCTGGCGGCGCAAATGACCCATACACCGACTGGATATATCCGTATCTACCAAAAGATAATACACCGGGACAAGGTTCAGCAGGCTATGATGCTTGGCTTGCTGCTGCCCAAGCTGATCCAAATTATGCCACAAGTGATGGGACAGATGTTGGTGCTAGAGTAATGGGTAGGAATGTATTTTTTCAATGGAATGGTGGTGATGTGAGTGATGGTACACTTGATGCCGTAGCGATCACGGAAATAGAGGTTGGTAGTGTATGGAAGTTGACAACCAATAAACCGAATACAGTAAATGATATATTTACCTTTTTATCACCCTTACCAACTACCGGTGCAGAACTCGATAAATTAAGTGTAAAGAAGGTGGGTGTTTTTCCAAACCCATATCTTGCATTCAATCCCTTAGAAAAAAATAAATTGGGTAGATTTGTTACCTTCAATAATCTGCCCCCAAAAGTGAAGATTAGCATATTTACTGTCTCTGGTCATTTAGTAAGAGTTCTGGAAAAGGACGGCAGTGACCAGTTTATGCGTTGGGATTTGCTCAATAGAAGTGGTATGCCAATAGCAAGTGGTATTTATTTAGCTTATGTTGATATGCCAGCTATTGGTGAAACAAAAATCTTAAAGGTCGCCATAGTCTTAGAGGCAGAAATTCTTGATAATTTCTAAGATTAAACAAATCCAAACATATTTAAAGGAAATCTAATTATGGAAAAAAGAATAATGGTAAAAAGTAGTTCTTTTGGTTTAACCATTATTTTCTTGATGAATATAATGGTGGGTCAATCGGTATCAGATTTTGGTTCCATGACAAATGATCGTTTAGGAACAACTGCTGCGATGGAACTATTGATACCTGTTGGAGCACGGGATATGGCAATGGGGGGTGCAGGAATTGCTACCTCTACAGGACTTGAATCCATTTATTGGAATCCTGCTGGTCTTGGGCGTATTACAGGTAAAGCTTCAGGATTGTTCAGTAACATGAATTACATTGCAGACATTGGAGTAAACTATGGCGCTGTTGGCCTTAATTTTGGTAAATCGGGCGTATTTGCTTTTAGTGCAAAGGCTGTAGATTATGGTCGGATTCTTTTAACAACAGTAGATGACCCTGAAGGTATTGCTGGTAGAACTTTTACGCCGAACTTTTTAAATCTTGGATTTAGTTATGCGAGACCTTTTACTGCTTCCATCACTGCTGGTGCTACAGTAAAAATGTTTTCTCAAAATATTAGTCGTGTGACGGGAAAAGGAATGGCAATAGATATAGGTTTACAATATAGTGGGGTTGCTGGCATTCCGGGTATTCATCTCGGGGTGGTAGTGAAAAATATGGGACCTCAAGTCTCTTATGATGGTCCTGGCCTGTCACGTATGGCCGATCCGGAAGAAGGACGACGACCTGCACAATTCTTCCAATCCCAAGCTGCAAGTTTTGAACTGCCTTCTTCCGTTGAGATAGGTTTAGCTTATGATTATAATATTAGTGATGGATTGAATCTCACCATGAATGGTGCTTATGCTAAAAATAACTTAACTATTAATGCCTATAAATTTGGTGGTGAAGTAACGCTCAAGGTAAGTGCTTTAACAGTTGCGGGTCGCGCTGGTATGGATATGCTTAATACTGAAAAATTTGATGAGAATATCTATGGTCCAAGATTTGGTTTTGGATTAACATTCGAAACACCAGGTCCTCTTGTCACAATTGACTATGCCTACCGTACAGTTAGTTATTTTGATAACAATTCAATGGTCTCAATTCAGTTGGGGTTTTAAAATATAAATTAGGAAAAAGAATAGAATATCCTCACGAATACAATTTAATATAATCATAAGACTTTTTGTTTTCTTAACAAGATAATTAGTCTCTATTAAAATTGGCTTATATTTAAAGAGGTATCTACAACTTATATGGGTGACATAACCTTAATTAGTAAATTGACTAGGAAATCTAGAATTCTACGATCATTCATTTTTTTACTATTAATTGTAATTTTTCCAGCTTGTATTGAAACGGGCCTCAAATCAGGCGAAGGATACGTAGAAGTTGAAGGAGGTAGAGTATGGTATCGGATCGTTGGATCAGGTAGCGTAACACCGCTTCTTCTACTACATGGTGGACCTGGGATGCCAAGTTATTACCTAAATTCTCTATCACAACTTTCAGATGATCGTCCTGTGATTTTCTATGATCAGTTAGGTGCTGGTCGATCAGATAGGCCTGATGACTCCTCACTGTGGCATCTAGACCGTTTCGTAGAAGAATTGGCGCAACTCCGTAAGGAACTGGGTCTAGAAGAAGTTCACATTCTTGGACATTCTTGGGGAACTATGCTGGCAGTAGACTATATGCTTACGGAGCCTAAAGGAGTTAAAAGTTTAATTTTGGCAAGTCCGGCATTAAGTGTTCAGCGTTGGTCTGATGATGCTAAGGTTTTACTTACAACACTTCCTGAATCCGTACAGAAAATCATCGACCTTCATGAAAGTGAAGGGACGACTGAAACTTTGGAGTATCAAGAGGCGGTGATGGAGTACTACAAGTTATACCTCTGCCGATCTGACCCCTGGCCTGCCGAGATGGACAGTACTTTTGTCAATTTTAACCCGGATATTTATGGTCAAATGTGGGGACCGAGTGAGTTCACATCGACAGGTTCTTTAAAGAATTATGAGCGAGCGGATATGCTACCGAAACTCAATCTTCCAGTCCTTTTCACCACAGGTAGATATGATGAGGCTACCCCAAAGTCCGTTGAGTATTATCAGAGTTTAGTTGCGAATTCTAAATTGGTTATTTTTGAAAATAGTGCCCATATGACAATGCTAGATGAGCCAGTGAAATATGCTAACACCGTACGTGATATTCTTAGGAAGATAGATAAAAATCCATGAGTTGCGTTGTTTACATTATTAAAAGTTTATATTATTCTCCTCGATTTCTGAAATTTGTAGACGTAAAAAAATTGCATAAACTGGTAGAATAAGATATGAAACCATTAATACTATATTTGCTTGTAATCCTAACGCAAATAGTTTGTGCTCAATCAAATGGGTTGAATACTAGCGATCTCTATAAATTAAAATCTGTGGGTAATATCGATATTTCGCCAGACGGAAATCATATTTTATATACTGTAACATCGAGAAATCAAAATACGAAAGGGACTTCTTCAAGAATATGGATTATGGATACAAAGTCTGGTGAATCAGTCCCTTTTGGAGCAAATGAAGGCAAGGGCAGTTCGCCGCACTGGTCACCAGATGGTCAATGGATTTCATTTTTTGGTCGCAAAAATAACAAATACGGTGTGATGATTGCTGAAAAAGAGGGTAATTCCACAATATTTTTAGCTGAAGTAAATGGAACTAATCATCCATTACCCTCTTCGCAGGGACGTTTAACATGGTCCCCTGATAGTAAGCAAATAGCATTTGTTTCTTCCACTCCTGGTCCCGAAACAGACGATGCAAATGGAGATCCTATTGTTATTACGCGTTATCTTTATAAACCAACAGCATCTGAAGGGTTGACAAGGTTTAATGATAACCGTCGGACGCATATTTTTGTTGTTGATATTAAAACAAAAAAAGTATCTCAATTGACAGATGGGGTGTATTACGAACATTCCATTGATTGGTCGCCAATCGGCGATGAAATTTTGTTTATATCAAATCATGAAAAAGATCCAGATCAGTTTTTTAATTATGATATATTTTCCGTAAATGTTTTAGATGGCACTATCCGCCAAATTACTCAAACGGAAAATGCTGAATATCAACCCAAATGGTCTCCTGATGGTAAAACTATTTTATATCTCGGCACCCAACGGGGCCTTACATCTTCCGAAACAACAATGGAGGATACCCATGTTTGGTTGATTAATAAGGATGGCACTAGTAGTCAAGAGCTAGGAAAATATATCGATAATCGCCAAAGGTCACCAGGTTGGTCGCCTGATGGAAGGAGTATTTATTTTACTGTCCAGGAACGCGGAAGTATTAAATTATACAGAATTTTACTTTCAAATTTACAAAAACCGGAATTGATCATTGATGGTCCAGGTCGAGTAAGAGCTTGGGATACGAGTCAGAATAATTTTATTACATATATATTTCATAGTCCAAAGGATATGGCACAAGTTTATTTAAAAAGAGGTCGAACTATAACTCAACTTACGGATCTTAATATTGGACTTTTAAAGGCAAAAAAGATTGCTAATGTAGATTCATTTACATTCCTAAGTTTTGATGGAGTACAGGTTGAAGCGTTTTTAACCCATCCAATAAGTAAAAGAGTGGGATCAACGCATCCGTTAATTGTGATGATCAAAGGTGGCCCTCATGGCCAACAAGGGCCTACATTGTATCATAAAGCCCAGGTATATGCGAATCAAGGATGGGCAACATTAATGGTAAATTACCGTGGTTCTACAGGATATGGTCAGAAATTCACAGATGCCATTTTTCGAGATCAAAATGGTGGTGAAGCTAAAGATGTATTGTATGGTACGGAAGCAGCTATACGACGTAATCATTGGATTGATGGCAATAAAGTTGGTGTTGAAGGTGGTAGCTATGGTGGGCAACTGACCAACTGGCTAATTACCCAAACAAACCGATATAGCGCGGCTATTTCACGTGCAGGTATTTCTAATTTGATTAGTTTTAATTACATGGCCTATTACCATGATTATTTGGCAGTTGAATTTGGTGCTTATCCACATCAGGACAACTTAATGGACTTATTATGGGAACGATCTCCCTTAAAACATGTCGCTAATGTTAATACGCCCACCATGTTTATACATGGAGAAAATGATAATGATGTGCCTATAGCTGAAGCCGAACAATATTATATTGCCCTTAAAGATGTTGGTGTTGAAACAATTTTAGTGCGCTATCCGCGGGAAGGTCATGGCATCAGAGAAACTCAACATATGGTTGATGTAATTAATCGCAGTATAACGTGGTACAAAAAGTATTTTAAATCTAATTAAGTTCATAATCAGATTAAAATACGGTTATGATATATTTATTTAATACAAAAAAATAATTGTCTAAATCAATTTTAATTCCGTTTTTGAGTATACTAATTCTGATTTCTTGTTCAGGAAAAAAGAAAAAAACAACTAAAAGGAAAAACGAATCATTTCAATCACCTAGCCAAACTAACTTTGAAAGTAACCAAAATAAAATAGTGTTTCGCTCGAATAGGGATGGTAATTATGAAATCTATATTATGAATTCGGACGGTAGTAACCAAACTAGGTTGACAAATCATATTAAAGGAGACTTTCCCCACGGATTTTCATCAGATGGTTCTAAGATAATATTTAATTCAGCGAGAGATGGAAATGATGAAATCTATGTAATGGACATAGATGGCAGAAATCAAACTAGATTAACGAATAATAGTGTAAGCGATTTTAACCCTCAGTTTTCTCCTGCTAATTCAAATATATTATATACAGCGCATATAAATGGAAGAAACAATATCTTTATTATGAATTCTGATGGGAGCAATCAAAGAAACTTGACTGGTGATGACCATTGGGATGATTTTCCCCAGTTTTCTCCAGATGGTTCACAGATTGTTTTTATTTCCAGGAGAGATGGTAATGACGAAATATATCTCATGGATATAGATGGCACTAATCAGACTAGATTAACGAAAAATAATGTAATTGATTTCATACCTCAGTTTTCCCCAGATGGTTCACAGATTGTTTTCGTTTCTATGCGAGATGGTAACGAAGAGATATATCTCATGGATACTGATGGTAATAACCAAAAAAGACTAACAAAAAATAATGCAAATGATTTTATACCTCAGTTTTCTCCTGACGGTTCTCATGTTATGTTTGTATCAGATCGGGATAACAACTATGAAATTTATGTCATGGATCTGGATGGTGAATCTCAGAGAAACTTAACTAATGATATGAAATGGGATGGATTACCTCAATTTTCGCCAGATGGATCAAGAATAATATATGTTTCTTCAAAAGATGGAGTGGGAGAAATTTATAACATTGATATAAATGGACTACAGAAAACTAATTTAACAAAAATGGATGGAGATGATGATAGCCCGCGCTTTTCTCCTAATATTTCTGACTATAAGGACATATTGTCAAGTTTAAATCACTAGTTTAAACCGTTCAAATAAGTGTTGAGAACACCGACATCAGTTAATGGAAAGTAAATTGTGAATCGATGCTCTAAAATATAGAATAAAAATTATTATTGATTAATTACATGATATTATATTTATAATTAAATTGACTGAAGGTATATCTGTTATAGATTAAATTAGGAGTTAATATGAAATTCAAAACATTATTCTTTATATCTATCATCCTAACAACATTTATTTGTGCACAACAATCTGATGTCACTAATAAGAATTCACTTCATTTTGATTTTGAAAGCGATTCTATTTATTTGAGGATAGGTGAATCGGCTAATGTCACAATTAAGCTTTTAGATCATAATGGTGAATTAGCAAACACAGCGTTTAGTATATACGGAACACCCCGTGGTGCCCTGAAAACAAACCCGCGGGTTAGTGATTCAACAGGAATAGCTAGTGTTATTATTGTGCCTTTTGAA
>Ga0066864_10000035_pt1 | contig 40528 bp, 31 predicted proteins | sample ETN02SmetaG_4_FD_66432 | JGI IMG/M metagenome (GOLD analysis project Ga0066864, IMG submission 66432) | Marine microbial and viral communities from oxygen minimum zone, Eastern Pacific Ocean - ETNP2014F10-02SV251 | ecosystem: Environmental > Aquatic > Marine > Oceanic ... | reverse complement strand
TAACTAAAAGAGAGGATGAGTCTCAAATTCTTCCTCGCCGTACCTTTTTGATCCTTTGCCTGCATTACCGAAAAGTTTCCAGACGCCTTCCTTGATCAGGATATGCCTCTGCCTGTCCCAACTATCTATGGTCACAATTTTATCAGTCTCCTTTGGGAATCCCGACAGCAAACCAAAACATTCTGCGACCGCAACCTGCCCCTCATCACTATTCTGATAGGTAAGCAGCCGCATTGCATGTTTTGCAGAGAGGTTGTCAAAGTTATCAAAAATCTTCAGCCAGATTCCCCGGGCGAATTGCCTGTCCTCGCCGTTGAGATTTGTATATCTCTCCGAGTAAAGGGACATCAACGCCTCAATATCCTCGGCTTCAATGGCTCGTTCAGCCTGATGGAAGAAATGTACGATATTGTCATACTCTTCTTCACCCGTTGTTGCCTTGGCATCTTCATCCAGCTTCATGGAAAAGTTTTGTGATAATTCCCTCTCACCGTCTGGGGTTTCTGCCACGGATAGTCCCGGAAAAACCGAGAGACCAACGACTAAAAGCAGGAGAGAAAATTTAACAGACGAACTCAATTCAGGGATATTACTACTAACTTCTGACATACATTTACTCAGTTATTATTCTTATCGTTAATTACTCGGGAAAGGCTTCGGGTGCTTGAATATTCTGCCATCCTTCACCTGACAGCGCCAGCATGAAAGCCACAAGATCCTCTCTTTCCTTATAGGTAAGATTCAGCATCTTTACAGGGGGAGCATCCGTCGAATTCTTTTTACTGTATCGCGCCAGAGTCTCCTCTAGAGTCATGTCCGGCCTTTGCATCTCTGGATCTAGATAGGGATTATCTATTGCACCATCATTATAATATTCCACAACCTTCTCCAGAGACGCGAAACGACCATCATGCATATATGGGCCTGTCTCGCTGATATCTCTCAAGGTAGGGGTTTTAAATGCGCCCTTGTCCTCATCCAGTCCTGTCACCTGGAACCGGCCCAGATCAACCTCTTTTTGATCCCAGCCAATACCCAGGTTGTGGAATTTCTCGTCAGTCAAATTCCATCCCGAATGACACTGGTTACACCGCCCTTTGCCTTCAAATATCTCAAGCCCTCTTTTTTCTGCATCCGATAAGGCACTTGAGTTTCCAGCTTCAAACTGATCCCACCTTGAATTCCCGGATATGATAGTCCTCTCAAAAGATGCAATCGCTTTTGCCAGTCCTTCAATACTGACATTGCTGCCAAAGGCTTCGTTGAAGAGTTTTCGATAACCCTTGATGGCAGAAACTTTATCGACAACCGCGTCAAGCGAAGGCATCCCCATTTCAATAGGGTTAGTCAGAGGACCTATTGCCTGTTCTTCAAGCGAGCCCGCTCTGCCGTCCCAAAATTGCGTGGCATTGGCAATTCTGTTGATTATGGTCGGTGTGTTTCTGTTACCCTGTTTCTCTTTTATTCCAATCGCTGCTTTCGTATTGTTCGAGAATCCTCTGCTTGGCAGATGGCAGCTTGAACAGGAAACAGTGTTATTTATAGACAGTCGTCTATCAAAAAAGAGCAAACGTCCCAACTCCACCTTCGACCTTGTCATGGGGTTGTCATGAGGCACATAATAAGCGGTCTTGTCCACGCCCAGGGGCAACGAAATCAGTGAACTATCATCAGCTATCGCTACGAAGGCGCCCAGCATCTGGCAGCAAAACAAGGCGGACAACAGATTCTTCGTTGGTTGCCGAGTATCAGTTGAGTTTATCTCAGTTTTTAACTTCAAATTGAAGTCACTTTCCCTCGACGGGACCAGTATCAGCCCCGGCATCATCAGAAATCAGATTTTCACCTACAATTTCGAATAGTTCAATTTCAAAGAGCAGTGTCGCATTAGGCTCAATTGATAGTAACTCATTCTCAACGTTTCGTTGTCCTTTGTTGCCGTAGCCGAGATGAGGTGGTACAGCAAGTTGTATCTTGCCACCCTCCGACATCAACGTTATACCCTCGACTATCCCAGGTAATACCTGAGAGGTTAATACAAACTCAGACACGCCAACCTGATGAGTATCATCAAAAACGACCTGATTGGTAAACATTCCCTTGTAGTGGACCCTGACCTTGTCACCTATAACAGGAGTTCTGCCGTGTCCTTTCCTGACAATTTTGAATTGCAGACCGCTGTTCGAAACTTCAACACCAGATCCTTGCCTGTGTTTCACCAGAAATTCCCGGCTACGAATGAGATTCTCATCAGCCAGATTCTCCAATCTGGCCTTGGCCTGACGCGCAACCTGTCGTTTGTAATCGACAATAATAAACGCCATCTCTTCTTCATTCAGTTTGGCATCTTCATCGTTATAGGCATGTTGAAGTCCCGCCAGGAAAAGCTGTAAATCAAGATTATCAAGCTTTTTGACCACCTTTTCACCGAAATCAAAGCCAATACTGTAACTCACCATTTCTTTTCTGAGATCGTTGATAGCGACCTCCATGACATTCTCGGTAAACACCGTGGCCTTAGCGGTTACCTGCGGATGCTCCTTGAGGAAAAAAGTGAAGTTCCCCGGGTCATTGAATTCATATATCCATTGTTCACCCTTGCTCATCGCTGGACTAGATGCAATGTTTTCAGAATTACTGACGACTACGCTATGACCTCCCTCCATGTGAACGACATTCTTGAACACGATCCTGTCATCCGTCTGCAGTAAAAGATGATCCGGGCTCATGTGGCCATGACCAATCTCGATAACATAGTCTTGAGCGCCATGAGCAGACGAAGCGAGAATGCTCAGCAGCACAAAACTGATGAGTGGAAGTAATTCCTTCATCTTGTAAAATTTCACCAGAAGCCCATCACACTTAATCGTATATTCAACTGACTTCTTTCTCCGGGTTTTCTCATCAATATCCGGTTCCTCAAATGAGTATCGACCTATTCAATCAATGGCTGCGCAAGTATCCACAAACTCAGCATAGTGTACCCAATCATCAGTATTAACATGGGAATTTGACTAATCAACGCCTGCTTCCTGTCTTTGAATATCCGAAGTGCCAGAACATGAGCAACATATACCGCGATCATGTGGCCGACAACAATAGAAACCAGAGACGCGTTCCACACAAAACGAGCACCTACAATGGCAATATCGACACGATAACCAAGTGTGCCGAAGAGATCCCATTGAAGTCCGAATGGGTCAGATGCCAGGGGAATCATGAACTGACCAACGATCAGTAGATAGGAAAAATAGTGAGCCAGATGATAAGCAAGTGCTATAGGCAGGAGAGAAAACACAAAATAAGCCGCGACTTCAACCGTACCCAATGCTCGCTCCTGACCGGAATTCTCCGCAACGCTGAAGGGTGAGATTAATCTCATCATCCAGGCGAAACCCAGGTACAGACCTGTAAAAAGCAAAGGAGACAGAATCAACCCGGTGGTCGTTAAGACCGTTTCCCGATAGATACCCCACATTTCCAGTTGAAAAAGGACTGGCTGCAAGGGTCGCCAGTCTGGCAGGGATTCAATAATATTTGCCCACAGTGGTGTCCCCATAAAGCCATCAAAGGTCACGGTCGAGAGCATCAGTATCACGAATAGCATCAGAGAATTTGGTATCTGGCCATCACGCATCAGGCCAACACCGATGGGCCGCAGATTCAACTCATGATCCGTTTTAAGCAACGGCTCGCCCGAGGGTTGAACCCTTCGCATCTCCAGCAATGAGAATCTCGCAAGCAAACCAAAAAAAAGACTGAACGATTCTCCCTTCTGCAACCAGGTTTCACGACCGAAGAGAAACATACCCAGCCAGGTCACGAGCGAATAAATAGCGATCGCCGTAGCGAGATTCAAGGGAATGGCATTAGCCGTCCACACCAGTTCTCCCCATACGAATACCAGAAAAAAAAAGCTTGCAGGCCAGACACCCAACCAGGACGGATAGTGCAGGTTCAGAGATGTTCCTTTTCCTGATCCTCGAATCTTGCGAATCAGATATTCGAGAAACAAGTAGAGCGAATTCCAGGGATTGATCAATGACCACAGATTACCGATGAGTGCGCAGAAATAAGCCACACCAATCCACCAGATTATCCACACCATTGTTGGCAGTAGGTTCTTCGCTGGATCCTGCGGACCGAAAAAACCAATGACCAGAATCATCAAAAAGAGCGAGAAAGCCAGTAGACGAATCAGAGAAATCGATACCGGATGACTTATAAGACGCACCCATCTCAACTTCATAAGATCTATACGAGGATAGAAACCAATCCCTTTTAGCGGAATTCGGGCAAACAGTGCGACAAGTACAAAGGAGAAAAAAACGGCACCCCCGGCACCAGCGAGATAGTAGTCAAGGGGGATCGGCAGATCAAATCGTTGTCCGAAGGCATGACCAAAGGCACTGCTAAATGGTGTTACACCGATGAGGGCGATGACAGCAGCAGCAATCCTGCGGAAGCCATGGCAACGATATCGCCGGATCATCGCGGATAGACTTCGACATACACCAGCGTCTGCTCTTTCTTTCCAGATGAATGGGAATGTCCATGGACAGTTACAGCAAAACGACCGGTAGCAAACAGATCAAATGCCATGACCGCATCTTCGCCTGGTTGAATACGTTGTTCGATATCATAGCCATGTAAATGAATGGTCATTAAAGTGTCTGAGGACCAGGTTATTTCAGCCCGGTTACCCTGGATAAACCGGATATCTTTTTCTCCCACAACCTGGCCATTTACAATCTTCACGGTTGCAGCCTGCACAACCTCTGAGGTGTTTTCTGACATTTGCGGACTTTCTGTGTTTGATTCGGCAAGAACCGCGTTGTTCACTAAGAATGTCAGCACCAGCAGTTGAAACGTGCGAGTCAACATGGCGGGTCACTCATCTCTGCAATTCATTACGGTAATATAATTTCCGGTTGCCTTGCTATAAATCTGCCCTTCGGCATCAAGAGATACACTGCTGACCCTCTGTTCAGAGAACTTGAGAGAATACTTCACCGCATTGTCATACCCCAGCAGCTGACAGGCACCTGTGTGACCACTGTGAATAGGAAATCTACTCGGCCCGTGATGTAAGAAAGGCATTTCTACGGTCACGGTACCTGAGCCACCGTCTCGAACAGCCTTTGCAATAATGACGGGAAGTGGTTTCGGCTTCGAAATACAGGTCATAGATTCTATGTAATATCCGCTCGATACCTCACTGACGGCACCATCCTTGTCAACTGCCACTGATTCAGCCGGATCTTTCGACCAATGAACATAGTCGCGCAGAAAATCATCCATCCCAGCCAGTCGACATGCTCCCGGAACTCCTCCACGAATCCCGTAATGGTGTCGATGGTCTTCATCTGATAAAGAAACCAGAGGGTGAAGGAAGGTTTTACTGGAGTCAGGATTATCGATTATCTGTTGTGCATGAATAGTGACGCCGCCGCCAACAGCATTGACGGGAATCAAGAGCAGAAGCCAGACCAGACTAATGACTATTTTACTCATTCTGCATTCTGGTCTGACAATGACCGGGCGTAGTCCAGGCATTCTTTCATTTCCTTGTCGTCCAGGACACCCTCCCAGGGAGGCATAACATTCATGCCTTTTGCGATTGACTCAAGCAACTGAACATCGGTTTTCTCCAGCCTTTCACCTCTGGCAAAATGAGGTGTGCCGCGTAAAACCGGTACGCCATCCTCGCCGTGACAGGCTGCGCAATTTTCCTCAAACAACACCTGTCCCTGGCTTGCGTAAAGCGAGCCTACATTCAGGCAAATCATGAGAACACAGCAGCTCTTAAGAGCCATCCTCTTTACAAGAAAATACAGGTTCAACTCCCCCCAAAACCAAATTATGTACACAGACTGTTTTCTCAACACATAAATGATGTTAGCCCGGACACCAACCATATCTCAAGGCTTCAGCACATCAATCCTAATCAGAGGTTGGATAGAATAACAGCTAGCTAAAGGTCCTATTGGTGAAACTCATCTGCGAGAGATCTTCCTTGTAAGGACTTTTACCAATTTTTCGCACCCTGCCGACGCCAAGTTTGAACCGATAGTTTCCACTCATGGGATCAGTAACACTCGGTGACAACGCGTTTACTGTCTGTTTTGGGTTGACCAGGCAGACTGAGAAAGTGGTTCCCTGCCGTACCGAATCAGTCACGACTGCGACCAGCTTGACCGAGGCGCTTTTGAATTCGATATGTCCATTCTTCAAAAGACCAGTGTACATTGCATCCTCGAGTCGACGATGAATAAAACCACCGGTCTGTACAGCAACACGGTCGCTGTAAGCTTCCACCAGGTCACCGCTTTCTATTCCGCGGGCCTCTGCGTCTGTTGGGTGTATTTCCAGGATATTTTCCGGCCAACGCTGTTGAATATACGGTCGTCGCTGCGCGTCATCGAACCCGGACTGCCAGATTTCGTTCATGCGTCCTGAGGTCACCCATAATTCATCATCCCTGGGTCTAATTGCATCAAAAAAGTCCTCGAAGATAAACCACGGAGATTTCAGTAAATGCGGCTTACCTGAATGCGAATTAAAAGCCTTGTATATCTTGTGGATCCACGTCAATGATTCTGGACCGGTTTCCGGTAGTTTTAATGTACTGTCATGGAAACGCTTGGTACCTACCAACTGACCATCTTCCTCTCGAACGGGCGTTTGAATTCCCTCTGTACCGAGTTCACGGAGAAAATCGTGTCCGGTCTTACCGGCTTTCTTAGCATATTTCAGAAAAACCGCATAATCCCGTCGGCCGCCGCGATTACCTCGCATACTCTCTTCATAGACCTCATTGGAGGTCTTCCAGTCAAAACCGGGGAAGCCCATTTTCTGGCCAATCTGGCCTACTATCCACCAGTCCGGTTTGGACTCACCTGGCGCGTCGTAGAACTTATCGTAAATGCGCATTCGACGTTCACCGTTAGAACGAACAAACGCCTCTTCACCCCATGTTGCGGCAGGAAAAACAAAATCAGCAAATTCGCTGCCAATGGGTTCTCTAAGATAGATATCCTGATTAACCATCAAGGTTCCACCGGAATCCACCCGCTTCTTCATCTGTTCGATCGCGTGCTCTTTGTCGTTTCGTGTAATCTGGTGTGGATTGTTTCGGGTGAGGTTTCTCATCACGCTCTCAAGATGCAGAGAAGCCGACATAGCACCAACCCAGGTGGTCCCGACGACATAAGCCATACGAACGTGACCGTTCTCCATCCACTTATCGAGATTGAGGGACATACGACGACGTCCAAAGAACTTCTCTGGTCCTTTTGAGCGTGGATATGAACCGCCACTATTACCTCCACGCTGATGTCCACCAAGACGGCTGATCATCTGCCCGGGTCTGTTGCCAGCGCCACAAATGAAACCTAACGAAGCAACAGAGGCTGTATTGCCATAGTTATTAGTCCAGTAATTACCTTTTTCAATGGCGATTGATGTCTTTGGTCGGCTGCCGTCTGCGCTAGGTTTGGCCAACATCTCAGCTGCAGCCGTTATTTTTTCTGCCGGAACACCACACAACGCCGAAGCATATTCCAATTCGGATTCTTTTTGTGATAAGGCCCATTTCTTGTAATCAGAGAAGCCATCAGTTTGCACCTGACCCCAGGTCGTCCGCCACTGCCAGGGTGTGTCTCTGATCCCTCGTCCAAAACCTTCATTCGACTCCCACTTGTTAGCGGGCGGGAATTTCTTCAACCAGGCCGTATCCTCCCAGCCATTCTCTAAAATCACCCGGGCCAATGCCATGTGAAGGACCGTATCGGTTCCCGGAATCAATTGGAGATGCAATCCACCATTTTCTTCGGCATAGGCCACACCCGAGGTTCGTCTGGGATTGACAAAGATCTGTTTCTGACCATGCTCGATAGTGCCTCGCATCATATATTCATTCCATATGATGGTTTTGGTTTCAAACGGATCGGTACCGCTAAGAAAGACGACATCTGCCTCATACCAGTCATCGTACGATGCTGAAAAATTATCTATCCCGGCATCTCTGAATCCCGGCGTATCTGGTGCATGCCCGGGATTGTCATGAAAGGCATGGGCGGGCGTATTAATCTGGCGCAGCGCTAACTTCGTCAGCGCATAGTTGTTCTCAAAAAACTGATAGGAATACTGCTTTTGGGCATAAGCATTCTCACTGTACTTGTCGATGACGTAAGTGGCCATTTCGGCGAATATGTCGGTCGCATCATCCCAGGAGATTCGCTGGAGTTTTCCGTTAACCCGCATCATCGGATACTGCAGGCGATCTCTTGTCGCCGTATCCGGGTTATAACACTTCTGTGCGATGCAGCCTCCACGAATACTGTGATCGCCACCCCGGTTAACTACCTTGGAATCTCTGTCAGGTATAACAATCACATTCTGTTTAATCCCATCTGCAGTGACAACGTTGTGCATATTGGGACTAACCCAGCCACCTTTCAACGGTCCCTGTGGATAGTCGATACCAAACGCGTTTTCAGCTGCCGTCTGGCCGCCATCCTTGCCTAACGGCCAGCGATACACCTTATAGCCGCAGGCAACGATGCAATAGTCACAGCAGGTAGTAAACTGATCTGCATCCACAGGTGGTAGCGGCACTTCATTAACAGGTATATAACTTGGTTCATCAGCCATTTTCTATTTCCTCAAAATCAAATTGCACAGTGCCCATAGCCATTGGCTCAACCGTGCATCACTCGCAGCTTCAATGACGAAGCTTCATCTTCATGCCTGCCTATGCAGACAAGCTCGCATTGTTTGACCGCCCATAGAGTAGTCCTCTAATACCGGTTGCATAGATATCTCCACCATCCACTTCGAGTAACACTTGTGGCAGGCTCTCTGTCGCATGCCCAGATACCACGATTCCATATCGGGTCAGATCAAATCGGCTCAGATGAGACCGGCATGGCCCCATCCCTTTATGTTTGGCGTTATAGCCACCCAGCAAAGGTGTACCCATGTGAGGACAGGCAGTACTGAAAGCCACAATGTCCTTACCCGGACCGACGCCGCCACCTGCCGGTACACCGAGCTTGATCAACATACATCTGGACTTCCTGTCGGGAAATCTGATATTGACAGGTTTATCGTCAATGAGCTGATCCATCGAAGCCACCAGCTGACGTGGTAATAATGTGGTTCTGGCCATCATCGATCCGCAGCCCGGAACCATCAACATCGCCATACCGGCACTGCCGATCGTGGCAGCCTGAAGAAATCGGCGCCTACTGACCTGACAGGCTCGTTCATTCTCATCCTCGTCACTCGTAATCAGCACTGTTTCATTCGTCATCATCTTTCCCTTAATCAAGTACTTAACACGCGGGTTATCTCAGCGTTATACGGGTGGGTGGCTTTGGCAATACCGGTATTTCAATAAAGATCTCTTCACCGGTGAACCCTTCGAGAAAATAAATCAGATCTTCCTTCTCATCATCCGTCAGATTCAGTTTTTTCAGTCTCGCGGTCTTGGTAGAGAAACCAAAATCTTCAAGCACATAGTCATCGCCACCACCCTGATCATAGAACTCAACGACCTCTTCTAAATCATCCAACACACCGTGATGGTAATAAGGCGGGGTATATTCAATGAACCTCAATGGCTGGGTTCGAAATTTCCCCATGTCCTCTTTGTTATGGGACTTGAAGTAAAGCCCCAGATCGGATTTGACCTTTCGGAATACTTCTTCCGGCACTCCCGCTGTATAGGTTTGAGATCTGAAGCCGATCTGGTTCTTTGGTATTTTGGAGAACAGCGGTTGCCTCGGCAGGCCAAGATTGTAGAACTTTTCATCCGATGCCAGAGGTCCGTTGTGACACATGATGCAGCGTGCTTTACCGTTAAACAGATCAAGCCCCCTGATTTGCTCTTCATCAAGCGCTTCCTCATCCCCGCGAAGATATTCGTCAACGGGTGAATCGGTACTCGTCAGAGTTCGTTCAAAAGCAGCAATAGCACGCCAGGCATCTTTAGTTGGATTTCTAATGGAACCAAAAGCTTCCTTGAACATCGCGACATACTCAGGGATCATCTGCAGTCTCGCAGCCATCATCGGTGCCTTGCCGTTACCTGCCAATCCCTTCGCGGCAGAAGGGGCCTGGGTTTCAAGACTCTCTTTGTGGCCGTCCCAAAAAAGCTTGCTCATATAGGCGGCATTTACCACTGACTGTGAATTCCGCCAGTGCGACTGACCTGGATAGCTCCGGCTGATAGCAGAATTGAGAGCCCAGCCTGCACCTTGAACATGACAGGTCTGGCAAGAAACACTGCCGTCACCGGACAGAGCTGGTTCAAAAAACAGTAACTCTCCCAGCCTGACTTTAGGATCATCTTTCAGCGGCCAACCATCTTCATCCACACGCTGCGGGTTATCTCTGGGAATGGGAGGAGGTCCGAGAGCTTCTAATGCCGGAAACAACTCACCGTCAATCTGAAAGAATTTTTTTCCATCCTTAATAACTTCCACGGCTGTCTGTGCACCTACCGAGGCAGCGAAGGTGCAAGCAAAGCCTACCGTAACCATCACCCTGAAGGCTTTTTCAAGCACGCTCGGATTTCGTTCCTTGTCTGTACGCATTTCTCACACCTTGGCTATCTAAATTAATACCTTATCTGTTTCTATTTGGTTTTCAGAAGGCTAGTTGCCCTCACCTACCCACTTCTTCAGTTGATACTTGGGCATCTTCTCTTCTGCGAAAGAAGCAGTCTTAATACCCAGATCATCACCGCTTAAACTCTTTAAGAATTCGACCAGAGCAGCCTTCTCAGCTGCGGTCAATCCAAGTGGTTTGATTCTTGGGTCTTTATTCTTTGCCTGCTCCCCACCCCTGTCATAGAAATCAACCACGGATGCCAGGGTTGGCAAGATCCCGTTGTGCATATACGGTGCTGTCTTCGATACTTCTCGCAGCGAGGGTGTCAGGAATGTCCCAAAGTACCTGGTGTTCTTTTCCACCGCAAAAAATCCAGGATCCTGTCTCAAATTCCAGTAATTGGGAGTACCCAGGAACATCTGCTGTGAACGCAGGGTCGTATATCGTTCCGTTAGAAAGAGATCAGGATTAACAGGGACACCGGTTGCATGAACCTCACCGTCACTTAACATCATTCCATCATGACAGTGAATACATCCTGCCTTGCCTTGAAAAAGAGCCAAACCTTCTTTGGCTTCGCTAGACAGAGCGCTCGCATCTCCCTCCAGAAAGTTATCAAAGGGAACATTCTTTGATATCAGCGTTTTCTCAAAGTCCCCAAGGGCTTTAATAATCAAACCAAAGTAAGGTTCGCCGTTATAAGCTTCCTTAAACAGTGCAACATACTCCGGGATCTGTTTAAGCCGCTGCGCCATGATGCGACCGTCAGCAGACATAAAGTGCGCATCAGTCATGGAATCCCGGGCTTGAGTTGAAAGATCATTACCACCATCCAGACGAGCATCCCAGTAAAAGTACTCTGCAAACCGTACGTTCATCACAGTTTTAGCGTTTCGATAATGCAATGTTCCCGGATATCCAATGGACATCTGTTCCGGGAATGCCCAGCCTTGCTCCGGAATATGACAATCGGCACAAGCGCGATCAGCATCTCCCGACAATCGCTTATCAAAAAACAGATATTGGCCGAGTTTTACTTTTGCGGTACCTGGCATTGCTACATCAGGTAAAGGTGCTAACGGCTCTGGTGAGTCTGCTGCCACTAATCCACTCACCTGGGTCAGTAGCCCAAAAACAATCAGTTTTAACAACATCGTAATCAACGATGTGGTTTTTATATGATTTACAGCAACCGTCTCCAAGAAAGCTACTCGCCGCTTTCTGTTTCGACTTTTTCCATCTCTCATCACTTTTACCTTTGAATCCACGTAATATCAAACCACCGGATTGGGCTGATTTATTGCCTCAGTACCAGCTTGTCTCTGTACTCCACTACCTCATCTTTCAGCCGTGAATCAGCGGTGTTCTGAGGTATCTGTTTGCGCAAGGTATTCCCCGCTTTGGGCAACACTCGCAGAATCCCCCACTGGCCAGCAATCGCATACGGCATCCGTTCGCTGCTCCACATATATTCACCTGCGACTTCGTGAGGACCCCCTGCGGTAAAATTGAGTTCCAGGGTTTCGGTTGGGCCAAACTGCTGCACCTCCAGCATTTCTGCACCGGGTACATCCGGTTCCAGCGGCCACTGGTGCCCCTCGACCGCGAAGGTCGAGTTCTGCTCACCGTGAGCACCGATTACATGCATTCTGACTTTCTCACCCGCGCCGACTTCAATCACCGGGGTCGCGGGATCAGGTGCCTTGCCGTTACAGTGGTAGGCATCTTCTTCCGGACAATCGTAGGTTTCAGCGCGCCAGGCTAGCGGCTCAACTCGATAATTCACCGCCGAAAGACCCGCTGTACTCCCGATATAGGGCATAAAGGGTGTCCCTATCAGGTTGTCTTCATCCTGAAAATAAAGTGCCGCATCCCTGTAGTCTGCCCGGTTGCGGTTCTTCCGCAGTGAACGATCCACTCTCACATCTGCCTGCCAGCTGTTCCCCAGTGAGATGTCGTTGCCTGTGACAGGATCAAGATACTGTGAATTCTGAGGACCCACAATGATCGATCCATAAAGACCATCACGAACGTTGCGGGTGACCTTCCCATAGTCTGTGATGAGCGCAGTTGCCTCACCAAACTCCGGATGCGCGTAAAAAGTATAGTTTCGATGCTCTCCAGGGGCGACGGTCTGATCACCTTCGTTTCTACCAATATTCGCACCCATCGAATCATTTGGGTCATACGCCAGCATATCGGCATGAAATGAGGCTTTCTCATTTTCCAGAAGATTGTGCAAGGTCACGCCAATACAGTCGCCAACATTTACATGCAGGGTCAAGGGATGAGGACGCTTCGTGCCGGCCTTAAGGGCATCGACTTCACTCTTAAGTACATATATTTTCCCTTCGGGATTCGACAAAATCAGATTCCTGTTCGTGCCACTCGGTGCCGGTATCTGATCTGGCGCTTTCGGATTCAGATCCAGCGCAAAGTCCATCGCTATAACATCAAAGTGCTTCTTCGGCGCGTCAGCTGGACATACCTCCGTACTGGATCTGGGAACGATCCCGCGCATCGGTAGAGTCTGCAAACCCTCCCTCACCTGATCCTCGACCCGAATCAGGCCCCACATGCCTTCGCCGAAGTGTGAAAGTCGACCACTGTGATACATGTAGTCACCTGCCTTCTTCTGAGGCCCACCGGCAGCAGGAATAACCAGATCATACCGTTCCGCGATTGCAACATGAGCGGTGCTCTGAGGACGCGCCCCCGTCAGGAAACGCTCAAGCGGAAAATAGTGGCCCTGAACATGAATCGTGTGACTTTCATTTGCTGCTTCGGCAAGAGATCGAATAACAATGGGATCTCCCAGGTACGCATTTACCAGAGGCGTATCAGGATCACCATGTTCCCTTGAACTAAAGAGCATTGATGCATCACTGTTCTCAAGAAGACGACGATGCAGAGGTTCGACTCGCATACCAAAGGATCCGCCTGAAGTCCGATCACCGCCGTTCAGGTAGTCAAAGGCGTTAACCGGCAAACTCCAGGAATCCATGCTACCGAGTGCATTGATAGTATTGGGTTTGGCTTCAGGGCCTGGTCTGTTATTGACCACAGTACCGGACACAACCTGAGTTTCGGTCGTTGGGTTGCTGTCCTGAATCTGCATGACAAATTCACGGAAACTGCCTGTCACCTGAGACGAAACAGGCTCCGTGGTATGGATATCCACCACATTACCGCTTCGAACCGGCTCACCCGTAACCGGGTTGTGATAAGTAGAACCTTTCGGTTCAATAATCGTCGAACCAAACAGACCATGCCCCCATGAGGTCAATCCATAGACGTGGTCGTGCCAGTAGGTAATACCAAAATCAGAGTCCGCAAACCAACGGTAACGAACAAATTCCGTGGAGACGAACTCACCCTTTAAGTGTTTGTTACTGAGCGGTTCGGTAAAGACGAGTGTGTTGCCGTTAATCTTCTCTATCTGTCTGATGTCCAGTCGACCAACAGCATCCATGCCGACTCCAACCAGTACACCCACCTGATAAAGACTGGCATTTTCTACCTGAATCGACTTATCACCCGCTTCAGAAGCTCCTCTGGTCAATGTATTCTGAGGTGTCCCCATTCCCTTGCCTTCATCTTCCAGAATGGTAAAGGGTCGCACTGACTGCTCATAGTTCATGCCGGTTATCACACCATCGGATGCCTGCACATCAAACTGCACAAAATGAATATGCATATTGACCTTGCTTGAATAGAGATTTTCCTCGTCATCTGGGATCTCATTGCTCAAAACCACATCAGCACAGTCATGTACATTCATACGAAGAACGAGTGGAATCTTAAGATTGTTGTTAGATCGAATCGCGTTTTCCTCTTCATGCAACACGTATAACTGGCCGAGAGGATCAACAATGGGGGCCTGACTACCTTCCTTTTCAGACAGGGTGATGGGGGTTGAGATCGCATGTACATTGAACTTCTTAATCTGATCCGGCGATCCGGACTCCCTGGGACAGAGACTCCAGGGACCATTTTCTCCCGGGCGGCCAACATTGGCACTTACTTCACCGTTGTCCTGGCTATGGATCGGCTCCAGAAACGGTGCGGGATTCTTACCTGGACTGAAAGGCGGTCGCTTGCCGAAGTGTGGACGCATGCTTGGGTAAGCGAGCTTACCCGTCAATGGATTAAATAAAAGTGCTGGTCGCTCACCCGGTTCAATACCCATCCATTCAGGTTTGTACTTGGGCCATTTGACAAACGTCTCGGGTTCTCCCAGAAACAGATCTCCTTTTCGGTCCCAGTCCCAGACACTGGCATCATAGGCAAGTATCTGCTCTTTCCAGTCTTCCTTCTGACCGGGCAGACCTCTGGTGGGCAACTGCATCTCGATCCACTCCGTCAGGGAAAAGAGGCTCTTGACGGGTCCGCTATCACGAATTGCTGCAGCCGGTTCCGAATCTGAACCAAACAGACCGGCAAAGAAACCGGTGTCATTCTTTTTCTGCCTGGTTTTTATACCTGTATTAATACCATCTGCAACAATGTCAAATTTCTGCCCAAACCAGTCAACAGTCTGACCAGCCAGTTGAGTCGAATCCACAGCCGCTGGTGTCTTACCCAACCTGTCAGGCAGCTCCGCCAACACCGGCATTTCATCTGTTTTTGCACCATCGACCTGCAGGGTATTGTAGGTGCGCCAGAAAGCCCACATACCAGCCACATAGTGATGAACAACATGACAGTGATACAGAAAATCACCTGCGGTGCGCTGGCAGCCACCAGAGCCACATTCAATAATCAGATCATGCGTTTCCGCCGGGCCAAGCGACTGAACATCCACCCGGTCTGATGCTGCCTGGATGGGCGGGTTTTTTATAGGTCCATTTGTCGCCAGATTTTCGTTTGCTGAGCCGAACAGGTTGAGTTCATGTTCGAGCTCGGACTGACGACGCCAGCGGATGGCACCTCCGTGTAAATGATGGGAGTGAAATACTTCGGATCCACCATGAACCAATCGCCACTTGGCCGGGTCACCCAGATACGAGCGGGGGATCGGTGTCGAAGGATTCCCGTTATGGTAAGAACTATAGGATTGGGACTCATCCATCAATCCAAAGAGTTTTTCTTCTTTTCTGAGACCATTCCCAAATGGTTCACTCCGATAATTGAGCGCTTTACCGGCCGAAAGGTAATTGTGGGCAGTTGGATCACGTTGGGAGATCATCTCCTCATCGATATTAAGAGGCCTTGCCTCACCGTCACCTGTTTCGTGATAAACAACAACAAACTCCCTGAAGTCAGGACCATCCGGGTCCTCGATCATGGCCTGCCAGCCACTTATCAGTTCTTCTCCTGTGTACGGATCCAGATGTCTGGAACCCGCGGGTTCCACCGTGACCGAACCAAAAAGGCCGGTTGCCGCCTGTGTATGATTGTGACTGTGTAGCTGGTGAACGCCTTCCTGCTGGTCATAGTCCACGTACCATTCAAAGGTTCTGGTATCACCTTCCTCAATGTTCGTATCAGGATTCACAGATGTCGCAGGATCTCCGGTCTCACTCACAATCAAACTCGATCCATGGAGGTGAAAACTCACTTCTTCATCTTCGACTTCATTTGTCAGATTCACTACCAGACATTCACCCTGATTTACACGAATCGCCAATGGTTGAATAATGTCTCCCTGCAAGCCATTCGACACTGCACCCGGATCGTTGGCCTCATATCGGGCATCTTCATTTTCCAGCTCTTCATCCCGCACCTTATCGATATTGTCAGTCAGAACATACATATAGCCGGGAAAGAAATCGTGATATTGATTGAGAGTGATCTCTACATTTATCGCTGTAACGTCATAGATTCGTCTGGGTATACCCGCTGGACACTTCTGACCCGCTCTGCTGACCGTCTCTGTTGAGGTTCTAACAAGACGAACATCCTCTCTCAGATCACCGCCAAAATGTGCTTTGCCAGACTCCGTATAGATGCCATCCATTGCAGTTTTCTGCATCTGCATCAGGTGACGGGCAGCAAGATTCTCAGCCACACCCCTCTTGCTGGTCAGACCCAGATTGATGGCACCAGGTATCCCGGCTACTCCTGAGTAGATGCTCTGGTTAGCCTCTTCGGCTTCCTTCGTTCTTTCTTCACCATGACCATAAGCGATTGGGCTGGCTAACATCATCCAACCCATAGCAGCTGCCAGACTAAATCCCCTGATCTTTAACCTGTCCGAGTGGGATATTTTCCACATTGTCAATTTTGTACCCATTAAATAAGTGTCATTTCCTGCCATCTTTGGTTCGATTTTGAACTGAAGTCAGATTTCAACCCGGTTCACTCGGTCTTCCTGACTCGCACCTTAAATGTGAAATCTATGTTGCTGACCGTCCCATTGGCAGCAACCGTAATCTCTTGCTTCTGTTCTCTCTTGAATTTTGGATGCCAGGCAATCAGCGTGTAGGTCCCGGGTGGTATCTGATCAATACTGAAGGTGCCGTCCTCACCAGAAAAAGCGTAATAAGGATTGTCTACCGTGCGGAACCAGTTCTGCATATGTTCATGCTGATCACATTCCAGCTTCACCACTTTTGCTTTTTCCATCTTTACCATCAGATCAAGGCTACCGTCTCCAGGCAGGTCTTCATTGTGGAGGGTTTTCTTTACCCGACCTTTTGATGAATAAGTGTGAGGACTGTGTTTGACGGGATCCTGGTTCCTAAACCTCAGCATCTTCTCCTGGGCGATAACACCGGTATAAGGTCCAAAAATGCATTTCTTTGGCTTTATGGTCGTGCCAGGATATTCCGAGCCACCACCCTCGACCTGCAGGTGGAATGCCTCTTCGGGTGGACCTCCCTGTACTTCCTCAAGCGGATAAGGTTTACCCGCATCCAGCTGTTTGATCAGCACAACAACATCAGCCAGCTTTCCATCCCTGGCACGTATTTCAGCAAGCAGCCGGTCATCTTCGCCACAGACTTCTGGCGTCTTTTCCACTTTGAAGCGTCTCAGTTCCGGTACCGGACCCTTTACCAGAACTGTCCCGGTTACCGTTCCCCCGTTCTCTACGGCTACAACCTCGTAAGCAGAGGCACTAATCGGCGTAATCATTGCGACTACATAAAATGCCAATATGAATCCAACTGACTTTGACCAACGAACCATAATATTGATGCCTCTGACTTACATTGAACGGTAATCACCTACAGATTCGGTTCTCACAAACTATCCCGCACACCGCCATTAAATCTGCCTACTGCGGACTAAAAACCTTATGGGTAGGATGATGTGTAGTTGCTACCTACATTTATAAAGGAGCTGGGCTATTCATCAATCAACAGGGGGGGGTGAAAATACAAGAAATGTCGTTGCAGGCATTTTCTTTGAACAATATGGCCCATCAGCTTGAACATTCCGTTCTGCTTTTTTCCTTTTTTCGGTAAAACAGGGCCAGAAGTGTGCTGTTGCAAGGGCTCAATCTGGCCCGATTTCTGCAGGTTAGTCCGGACAGATTTGAAAAGTAGTTCACGAATGCGCCATCCAAGAAACACTGATTGTGTCAGCACCTTTATCCGGTCCAGGAGATTACGATGGATCTGAAGGTGGTTGATGCAATGATCCCGTCAGAGAGCATACTGACAAAATTCCTCAATGACAGCGACATTATCATCTGCCTGAAGGATCAGGACAGGAAGGTTCTGCATCAAAACGAAAACTGTCTTCGGTTATGTGGAAACCACAAAGATCAGGAGTGCAACATCGGTTGTATGGAACTCTACACCAGTGACAGCACTCAGCAGTGGCCCAACTGGGGAAGCAGAACCTATAAGAATCAATTACTGCATGATGACTACTTTGATGTAACCATCATTTCTTCCTCCTCATATATCCTGACCATTCTTCAGGCGATGAGACACAAGTACAATCAGGCGCTTGAGTACTACTCAAAATTCAATCTCGGTAAGCGAGAACTGGAGGTCATCCGACTTGCCATCACGGGAATGTCTAATCTGGAAATCGCTAAACAACTGGCTATCTCAGTCGGAACCCTTAGAACTCACCTGAAGAATATCTATAACAAGGTCAAGGATGCTGGCGAGTCGGTGGAATTTTTGCCTTTTGAACGAAAATAACATAAGGCGATAGGTCGGCATCCCTCAGAGAACCATCTCAAACAAATATCAAGGCTCAGAAACAAGAGAGCCCCACCTTAAAGGTGAGGCTCTGAGCTTGTGGGATTCCATAAAGGGATCCCTGTGAGTCCCTCTAGGATATTCCTTTGGAATATCCTGTCGGTATAGCTTTCCTATGGAACGCTATTACATCATTCCACCCATTCCACCCATGCCGCCCATGTCAGGCATTGCAGGCGCAGGGGTATCATCTTCCGCGTCAGCTACCATACATTCAGTCGTGATCATCAGACCAGAAACTGATGCAGCTGCCTGAAGTGCAGTCCGAGTAACTTTAGCAGGATCGGGTAATCCAAACTCAATCATGTCACCGTACTCACCAGTGGCAGCATTGTAGCCGTGGTTTTTTTCCAGTTGCTTAACTTTGTCAACAACAACTGACGCTTCATCGCCCGCATTCGCGACAATATGACGCATAGGTGATTCCATTGCCTTGCGACAAAGGTTAATACCTACATTCTGGTCTTCGTTGTCACCTGTTAGGCCATCGATAATCTGGAGTGCACGAATCAGCGCAACACCACCGCCGGGAACAATCCCTTCTTCTACTGCTGCACGGGTTGAGTGCAATGCATCTTCAACTCGAGCTTTCTTCTCTTTCATTTCAACTTCAGTCGCTGCGCCAACCTTAATGACGGCTACACCACCGGCGAGTTTGGCTACACGCTCCTGCAGTTTTTCACGATCGTAGTCTGAAGATGTTTCTTCAATCTGAGTACGTATCTGGTTAACACGTCCCTCGATATCGTCAGAGTTTCCTGCACCGTCCACGATAGTTGTCGCTTCTTTTGTCAGACTGATTCGCTTGGCAGAACCCAGATCATCAAGCGTGGCATTTTCAAGAGACAAACCAACTTCCTCTGAAATAACGGTACCACCAGTCAGAATCGCGATATCCTGCAACATCTCTTTTCGACGATCACCAAAGCCAGGTGCCTTTGCCGCAGCAACCTTGACGATACCGCGCATGTTGTTAACAACAAGAGTTGCCAATGCCTCACCTTCAACATCCTCTGAGATAACCATCAACGGCTTACCGGCTTTAGCAACAGCTTCCAGAATCGGCAGCATGTCACGGATGTTCGAGATCTTCTTGTCGAATAAGAGGATATGAGGCTCTTCAAGCTCAGCACTCATGCTGTCCTGGTTGTTGATGAAGTAAGGCGACAGATATCCGCGATCGAACTGCATACCTTCAACAACTTCAAGCTCGTTTTCCAGGCCACTGCCTTCTTCAACAGTGATAACACCTTCTTTGCCGACCTTGTCCATGGCGTCAGCGATGATAGCGCCAACAGCCGTATCACTGTTGGCAGAAACACTACCGACCTGTGAAATAGTACTGCTGTCGGTACAGGGCTGAGCCAGACCTTCAATTTCGACTACGGCTGCAGTAACAGCTTTGTCGATACCGCGTTTCAGATCCATTGGGTTCATGCCAGCAGCTACGGCTTTCAATCCTTCATTCAGGATAGATTGAGCCAGTACCGTTGCAGTGGTTGTTCCGTCACCGGCAACATCAGAAGTCTGAGAAGCGACTTCCTTCAGCATCTGTGCGCCCATGTTTTCAAATTTGTCTTTCAGTTCGATTTCCTTGGCGACCGATACACCGTCTTTGGTGACCGTTGGTGCGCCGAAGGACTTATCGAGTACTACGTTTCGTCCTTTAGGACCGAGAGTTATTTTTACCGCGTCAGCCAGTACGTTCACACCAGCCAGCATGCTTTGACGCGCAGAATCTCCGAATTTTACGTCTTTAGCTGTCATATCTTGTTTCCTTTAAATCTAGTTAACGTACGTTGGCTTATTCTACTACGCCAAATACTTCGCTTTCGTTCATGATTAGCAGTTCTTCACCATCAAGCTTAGCGGTGCTGCCTGCATACTGACCGAAGAGGATCTTGTCACCAACCTTCAAGTCAACAGGTTGCACCGAACCATCTTCCAGTTTTTTGCCAGGTCCTACTGCCAGTACTTCACCCTGTGAGGGTTTCTCAGCCGCAGCGCCAGGAAGAACAATGCCTCCTGATGACTTTGTTTCTTCTTCCGTGCGGCGCACAACCACACGATCTTGTAGTGGACGGATATTCATCAATGTCTCCCATTTCTGGTACCAACAGCTGGCCGTTCAGTCCCACTGTTTGGTTTTCACAATAAACCAAGCTAATATTCTTCCGTTCCGCCCTTCGCCTCGACGAATGGCTTGAAGCTGACCCTCAGGATTTACGAAGAAACGACCTTCAGGATGAAAAATTAGCACTCTCCTATTTGGAGTGCTAATGATAGGGGCGAAAACTTCAGATTCAACCCTGACAACACTAAAAAGTGCGTTTTTTTGGTAAATAGGGCAATTTCGGAGGACTTTGGTGGCTGATTCTCAGGAAAATATCAAACATCAGGTCTGGCAGATCGTAAATGCCATCCCGCAGGGCAGTGTCGCGACCTATGGTCAGGTCGCTCGTCTTGCCGGAGCACCGCAACATTCACGCCTGGTGGGACGAATTATCTCACAACTACCCAGATCTACCCGGCTGCCCTGGCATCGGGTGATAAACAGTCAGGGGAAGATTTCCAATCCAAATCCGAAACGTCAACAGGATCGCCTCGAACAGGAAGGCATTGTCGTTCTCAGGGGTCGAATCAGTCTCAAGCAGTATCAGTGGCAGACTGACTGACTCGCATTTCTCGCTTCATCAAGACCAGAACCAACAAAATGGCAGGTATCCCGAGGGCAGCGGCCACCAGGAAAAAGACAAAATAACCCTGTGCATCTACCACGATCCCGGAGAATCCACTGATGAACTTGCCCGGCAGCGTCATGAGGGAGCTGAACAATGCGTACTGAGTTGCCGTGTAAGCCCGGTTCGTCAGACTCGACAGATAGGCAACAAAGGCCGTCGCCGCAAATCCCCCTGAGATATTATCAGCCGAAATGACACCGGCAAGCCAGATGATATCCGGCTGCAGAAGTGACAGCATCGAGAACAGTACATTGGTTAGCGCAACCGCAGTTGCACCGATCAAAAGACATCTGAATATCCCCCATTTCACCACCAGAATACCGCAGATGAACGAACCAGCAATCGTCATGAAGAAACCAAATACCTTGGCAACATTCGCTATATCGGTCTTGCTGTATCCCATATCCAGATAGAACGGATTCGCCATGATTCCCATCGCGATATCGCTCAGGCGGAATACTGCAATGAAGAGTAGAATCACCAGGGCAAATTTGCCGTTTCGTGAGAAAAAGTCTGTAAAAGGTCTCACCACAGCGTTGATGAAACCAAAATGTACCGAGTCCGACTCAGCGGATGCGATTATCTCCCGGCGATGTGACTCCGGCTCGTCGATCAGCAAAACGGTCACGATGCCTACAAAAACCAGAGCACCCATTACCTGGTAGGCAAAGGTCCAGTTCGCATATTCAGCGATATATAAAGATCCTGCCCCTGCCACCAGCAAAGCTACTCGATAGCCAAAAATGTAGGCCGCGGACATAGCGCCCTGAAAACGCTCCTGCATTGCTTCGATACGGTAAGCATCAATGGCAATATCCTGTGTTGCTGAAGAGAATGCGACCAGCAACGCGAATAGTGACAAAAGATACAGTTCGGTATGATCAACCATCGCCATGCCGAATAAACCTGCCGCGATACCTGTCTGTCCAATCAGAATCCAGCTGCGCCTCTGACCCAGTCGACGGGTCACGAATGGAATCGAAATCCTGTCGACAACGGGGGCCCAGATCACTTTGACAGAATAGGTGATGCCAACCCAGGCAAAGAAACCGATGGCACTTCGACTGACCCCCTCATCTCGAAGCCAGGCAGTCAGGGTAGAGAAAACCAGCAGAAATGGCAGACCACCTGAGAAACCAAGAAACACCATGGCAATAACGCGGGGTTTAGCATAGATAGATAGAACTTCCCGCCATGAAAGTAGCTGATCTGGTGTAGACATGCCGTTGCTGGACGGATCGGTATCGGAGGAAGAACTCAACCGGAATTAATCCCGAAAATTATTAAATTGCAGCGGTAAGTCGATGTCACTCTCTTTCAGCATGGTCATTACGGCTTGCAGATCGTCTCGTTTCTTGCCGGTCACCCTGACCTTCTCTCCCTGGATCGCGGCTTGCACCTTCATCTTCCTGTCTTTAACCAGCTTGACAATTTTTCTCGCCAATTCTTTTTCAATACCCTGTCGAATGACTACCGTTTGATGTAGCAACTTGCCACTAGGTCGTGGTTCACCAACGTCCATAACTTTGACGTCGATTGATCTCTTGACCATCTTTGAACGCAGCATATCTAACATCTGTTCGAGTTGGATGTCTGCTTCTGCTGTTAACTCAACACTGCTTTCCTGACGCTCAAAGCTTGCCTCAACACCCTTAAAGTCATAACGGGTGCTTAACTCCCTGCTCGCCTGATCCACGGCGTTGGTCAGCTCCTGCATCTCTACTTCTGAAACGGTGTCGAAGGATGGCATGTTTATTTACCCCCATATTCATTACAATCTACTCTAAACGAGTTCAAGCATATCAGAATAAACCAGCCAGGTTGTAGGAGGGTGAGACATTGAGGGCACTACAGCAGCGACAAACGATTCTGCAATGGCGGCGTGGGTGCTCTGCAAATCCTTGAACAAGAACCGGCACATCTCGTCGTTATCGAAGCTGAAGCAGATGATATGACTTGCAGCGAGATTGCAGAAGCCATTCGCGATATTGACAACGAAAGTGCCCGATTCACTTACAACATTATCGTCGAAGGAGAATCCAGTGTTGAACTCTCACAAGCATTCACCCAATCCTGATGTGTTAATTGAGTCTGCCCAGAAGAACCTGGATGAGGCTTGCAAACAAGGTGAGATTTTTATGCACCATTTAACACCGGTGGAGTAACCGTTGGGCAAAAGACTCAGCAAGATTTACACAGGAACAGGTGACCAGGGAGAAACCGGTCTGGGTGATGGCACTCGGATCGCAAAAGACCATGCGCGTATTCAGGCGATTGGTGCCGTCGATGAAATCAATTGCCATCTTGGCCTTTTGATCGAGGGAATCCGGGTTGAAGTCCCTGCATCAGAATCAGCCCTTGAGCCCATCCTGGTCATTCTGCGTTTCTGTCAGCATCGCCTGTTTGACCTGGGTGGAGAATTGTCCATTCCTGATCATCACATTGTTAATGAAGGTCATGTAAAGAAGATCGAAACTGCGCTGGATGATCTGAATCAGCAACTGACACCTCTCGAGAATTTCATTCTCCCCGGTGGCAGCAGGCTGATTGCAGAATTTCATCTCGCTCGTAGTGTCTGTCGCAGAACTGAGCGAGACATAGTCACCCTGCAAAAGTCGGTTCCTGTGAATCCTGAAGGGATTAAGTTCCTCAACCGTCTTTCTGACTACCTGTTTGTATCCGCCAGATTTGTAGCTCGCGAGCTGCATGTCGACGAAGTGTTGTGGAAAAGCCCGCGCTAGCGCTTATTCATTGTACTTCTTCACTACAAGAGCAACCGACGTACATCGGATAGAACCAGGGACAGATAGTGAGTAAATCTCGCTGCCTCTGCTCCATCGATCGCTCTATGATCGTACGACAAGGACAAGGGTAATACGGTCCGGGGAATAAATTCATTACCTTTCCATACAGGTGATACTTTACTTCGTAAAACCCCAGGTATTGCCACTTCCGGTGCGTTCACGATGGGGGTGAAGGCTGTACCTCATATGCCGCCAAGGCTTGAGATGGTGAACGTTACAGATTGCATCGACCTGTGTTTCCAGCGGGTCTTTATCAGTCAGATCACTCTCAGTCGCCCCGGTCCCGCCTGAGCTGCAGCGATAGTCCAAACGTGTTCGTTATTATAGCTTGACCACTGGTTTGCCAACATCCACGGTCACTTATTTGACTCGGAAATCAACCTGCAGAGTTCCTTAACACCATCCAACATTCTGAAACTGGGGCGAGAAATCAGGCTCGGATCAATGGTTCTAAGACGCTCTTTTAGATCTCCATAGTCGCGCCACCTGGCAAGCCAGGGGGATCTGATGCCTCCGGGTTGTTGCGTCAGAATCAAAAGATCCGGATCTCCAGCCAGAATGGCTTCTTTGCTTACCAGGGTAACGCTGGGCTCGATATCAGCGAAAAGATTCAGAGCCCCGCAGTGGTTTATCGCCTGACCAATCAGATGCTTGTCATTGACTGTGTACAGATCCTGATCTGAGATCTGAAAAAAAACAACTGGCCTCACTGTATATGTCACTGCCAACTCATCAAGTGTCTGAAGAAAAGCCTCTTCCAGTTTCGATCCCTGCTCACTGGCACCCACCAGTTTTGATATACGGTTCAGCCCCGCTGCTATAGAACCTAATGTCCTGGCTTCATTGACATAAACCGCGATACCAAGATCTTTCAGTCTCTGGATCGGTCGATTAACTCCCCCTGTGTGCCAGGCAAAGATGATGTCGGGACGCATCGCGAGCACCGATTCCAAATTGAGCGAAAATGCATCTCCCAGATGAGGAATCTGTTTGGCCTGCGGGGGGAAATCCGAGTACCTGACCGTACCCACGATTTTGTCACCAACACCAAGAGAAAATAAAATTTCGGTTAGATGTGGTGCAAGACTGACGATGCGAGTCGCGGGCTGCTCAAGCACAACATGATTATCAAGGTCGTCCTTGACTCGAATTTCAGCGTTGGCTTGACAGCACAAGATCCACAAAAGTCCCAACAGATACCGCACAATGTAACTACCAGCCAATAATCGCGACCAGGGCAGCAATTCCTACCCAGCCATACACTGTCCGCTCAAACAGTGTTCTTAACTTATTGAGCTGCTGCTCTGCTGATTGGGCAAATCCCACGACATTGTCTTCTTCTGCGTTTCTATCATCATCAACCACGATCAGCGCGAGGTTTTGCAGGTGTACCGCATTCGACTCTTCAGTATCAAGAAACGTCTCAAGCCAGTATTCAAACCCGCGACCGAAATTACCGACCAGGGCGAACAGCAATCCTGTGATAGAAGCAGGTATCCAGTCTGTCCAGTGAATGACCTGTTCCAGCAGATCAACTTCAGGATCATCCAGATCAAGTGAATCGAGATACCTGACCGAAAGCGCATAGAACACGGCACCAGCCGGACCCACTACCAGAAACCAGAACAGGACCGGCACGATGCTCTGAAATAGCTCATAGATAGTTGTCGCTAGAAAATCTTCATGTCGCTGCACAACATCTGCAAGTACATCTTCGTCTGTCAGTGCGCGAAGCCAGGTGATCTGCTCATCCAGCACCAGATCGGAGTCATAGATCTCAACGGCGTAAGTCAGCACGAACAACGACAGGAGAAGCCAGATTATGCCAAAAAACCAGTCCTCAAATTCAACCCCCAGTAACAATACGATGAGAGTCGGTGTTCCAACACATAGAATATATCGCAGATTCGTTGCCAGATTCCTGGTAACAAACCATTCCTGATAACGACGAAAGGAAACCAGTTCCTGCACGGGATTCTCCCCAAACCAATTTCGATAGAAAAATATCGTGATTAAAACTGCGAGAAACTTCATCTAGTATTTCACCTCTTAGAGCAAACCATCCCTCAGACGGTTCCAGTCAAAACCATCGCCTGGATCAGTCTTCCGACCCGGTGCAATGTCGCAATGACCCACGATTGATTCAGGTCCCAGCGACCAGGTTTTCAACATCTCCTGACAGATCTGCCGAAGTACGCTGTACTGACTATCAGCATACTCGCCATCTTCAACGCCTTCCAGTTCTACTCCCACAGAATAATCATTGCAATTGCTGCGCCCCCTGTAGCTGGACTCGCCTGCATGCCAGGCACGGTTATTAAAAGCAACAAACTGAAGCACTTCGCCGTCCCGACGGATAAACAGGTGACTCGATACCTTGAGGTCCCCCAGTTCGCCAAAATCGTCATGCTCCGTCCCACTGATCTCATTACAGAACAGCGCCTCAACATAATTTGAGCCAAAGTGGGCCGCCGGTAAACTGATACAGTGGATTACGATCAGAGAAACCTCGCCATCAGGTCGCTCATCAAAATTGGGGCAGTCGATCTGACGAGCGATACTCAACTTTCCATCATGAATCTGCATCGTGACTCCTGAACGATATTGACAATAATAGCAACACCGCCTGCATCCTTGTATCACTGTTATAATGAACGTTCAAATGTGAACTGGCAGTTAGATGGAAACAAGGAAAGTCGGGCAAGGCATGATGGCCCTGGCATGCATTGTCGGTCTCGCCCTATTGACGATGTTCTTCTCGGGTGTGGAAAAAAGACAGTACAATCCCAACCAGTCACCTGAAAGCAGAGCAGATGCGACCTCAAGTGAAGTCAATTTAAAACGTAACCGACAGGGGCACTATGTTGCATCGGGGTTGATTAACTTTAAAGAAGTCGAATTCCTGCTGGACACAGGTGCAACCGATGTGGTTATACCTCAACGCATTGCCCGGGAGCTTGGACTGAGACGCGGCAGAGCTAACCGGGCCCTGACGGCAAACGGCGCGGTCACCGTCTACGACACCAATATCGATCAACTCAGCATTGGTGATATTACCCTGTACAATGTTCGCGCGAGCATCAACCCCGCCATGAGAACTCCTTCCATTCTGTTGGGGATGTCGGCACTAAAACGGATTGAATTTATTCAAAAGGGTGATTCCCTTACACTACGCCATGTTTATTAAGTGATTCATGATGAATCCAGATTATTTCAAAGACCTTAACCAGACAGTTAAATTCGCTCTCGCGGAGGATGTTGGCGATGTCGATATTACTGCCGAGCTAATCGATTCTGAAAATACCGCAACGGCTGAAGTCATTACGAGGGAAGAGGCTGTTATCTGCGGTCAGCCCTGGGTCGACGAGGTTTTCCGACAAGTCGATCCAAAGGTGAAAATCGAATGGCAGATCAATGAAGCTGATCTCGTCGAAGCTGAACGGCCGCTGCTGCGCGTCAGCGGACTGGCGAGAAGTATCCTGACAGCCGAGCGTCCGGCACTTAATTTTCTGCAGACATTGTCCGGCACCGCAACGGCAACCCATCGATACGCACAACTCATCTCACACACCAATGCCAGACTGCTGGATACCAGAAAAACCATTCCCGGACTCAGACATGCGCAAAAATATGCAGTCTCAAAAGGTGGCGGAGAAAACCATCGCATGGGACTCTACGATGCTTTCCTTATTAAGGAAAACCACATTCTGGCCTGCGGTTCCATTAACAAAGCAATCAACAGAGCACGGCAACTCTATCCCGGCCGTCGAGTAGAGGTCGAGGTTGAAAACCTTGATGAATTTTACAAGGCCGTTGAGGCTGAACCAGACTGGATTATGCTGGACAATTTCCCGCTGGAAGACATGCTGAAGGCAGTGGCTTCTGCAAACAGGGGAATAAAACTCGAAGCCTCGGGTGGTATTGAAGAAGATGATGATCTGGTCAGCATCGCTGAAACGGGTGTCGATTTCGTATCCATTGGCGCACTGACCAAACACTGCCAGGCTATCGACCTTTCAATGCGACTGCTCATCTAACGATCGATAATCTAACAGAGCGATCAACGTGAACGCTAGTCCAGCGTTTAAACTGAAGCTGGCAGCCAGCAGCGAAACACAGGTCATTGTAATATCAGGTATGAGAGATCCGGGACTCATGCATACTGCACAGGCGTTGTCTAATACACAGACTCGGACGGAACTGGTGAACTCAGTCGAAGAAGGAAAGCACAGCACAACACTGAAAATAACTTCGAGGCACTCTACGAAGTGTTCGGTGTTGATCGGATGAACTTTGATGCGAATCTTGTCTATGCAAACCGCTTTAGGGAAGATCAGATCTGACGTAAATCCACGTCAGTTTTTCCGGATTGAGGGCACCGATACACACAAGGTACCTTGAAAGTGCAGTCCATTTATCAGGTTGACTAAATCAAGTTATAATCACACTTATGCCGGAATAGCTCAGTTGGTAGAGCAGTTGCTTCGTAAGCAATTGGTCGGAGGTTCAAGTCCTCTTTCCGGCACCATACAAGCCAGTAAAAACAGGGACTTTACAAGATTTGGTTGTTTTTAGACCAGAAAAAAATTTTAGGAATTTTTAGGAATTTCTTTGCAAAAAAATCCTCAAAAGCATTGGAAAAATCCCGTTTAGATCTGAGCATCTAGAGCCCATCAAAAGAGCCTATCTCTTTGTAAATGACAGGACAACCGTCTTTATACCTGCCTCCAGGAAGTCCTTGCTCCAAGGGTAGTAGAGATTATTGTTGATGCCTTCTTGACGACATAGCTCGGCGATACTGTCTTCACCTCGCATGCCTTCCAATACGATTCGGATCTTTTCTTCAGAAGAATACTTCTTACGGCTAAGACGACGTATATCTTTAACTAACTTCTCGCTATTATTGCTTCTAATGAGACGCCTGCTATTGAGGTTTACTTATCAGAAGTCTCCCTTAGGAATCAGGTCAATTCTGTCTCATATGCTTTGACGGGATACAATTGACGGTGAGAAACTTGATCCTTTACGCGACGCATTACGTCGAGTCGAATAGGTGACTGATCGACAGTTCTTAGAGATTCAGGGAGTTACACGATCCAAGAGCTCAGACACAACCCGATTTCTCCGAACAGCGCGTTAATGGTTCCTGCACTCGACCTGTAACTGTACGATTGGCATTCTAAACCTGCTGTTTATAGGCTTTGAATGTATCGGTCCGACGCTCCCTCTCCCGTACATATATGACGAATATGACGAATGAAGAAAAATAACAAATTGTTTGTTAAGCATTGCCTGAATCAACCTATGCGGCCTCCCGGCGCACAGGTACTGTGGCGGATCAGTCTCTCAACGAGGAAATGATGGAAGACAAATTGAGGTGGTATAAAGAGGCGAAGCTCGGGCTTTTTATCCATTGGGGGCCGTACTCCCAGGCCGGCGTCGAAGCTTCGTGGCCGATCATGGTTCCCGGGATGTCGGCCCTGTCGGGAGGATCGGTCATTGCTCAGGACAAGTACGAGGCGCTTGCGGCGACGTTTTATCCTGTTGAGTTTGATGCTCACCGGTGGGTCAAGGCGGCAAAGAACGCCGGTATGCGCTACCTGGTCATCACTGCCAAACACCACGATGGATACTGCATGTTCGACGCACCGGGAACCGAATACAAAATTACCAACTCGCCCTTCGGGCGCGACGTGATTGCCGAGCTCTCAGCAGCCTGCGCAACGGCCGGTATGCGCTTCGGCATCTATTATTCCCCCCCCGACATGCACCATCCCGGCTATCGGGATACATCGAAACCGGCTAAGAAGAACTGGTACGGCGAGCCCAAGCGTGCTGCCTGGGCTGAGTATCTTGATTATATGGAGCGTCATCTCCGGCATCTGCTGACCGCCTATGGTGATGTAGACATTCTCTGGCTCGACGGCCTCTTTGAACAGGATAAATACCAGCCGGCTCGGTTTCACCGGATTATCCGTGACCTGCAACCAAAGATTCTCATCAACGACAGGCTTGGATCGATGGGTGATTTTGTCACCCCGGAACAGGGGATTCCGGATGCCGTGCCGGTCAGGCGCACCGGCGAGAAAAAAGAGATCAGCGCAAAGGCCTTCAGCCGGATCATGAAGGTTCTTAACCTGCCGGGTGTCCGGCAATATGTCTCAAAGAAGCTTGGAGTCTTGAGTGAAAACCCGAGACCGCTCACCCGGTTTCCGACCGAGCCTTTTCCCCGGGAAGACCGTTTTCAGCCGTGGGAAACCTGTATGACTATGAATAGGACCTGGGCCTACAGCGAAGATCCGTTGTGGAAGCCGCCGGAACTGCTTCTCAGATTGATGGCGAAAGTTGTTGCGAGGGGAGGCAACTTCCTGCTCAATGTGGGCCCGGACAGCCTCGGTAGGTTCCCCCTGCAGGCGATGGAACGGCTCGAGGAAATCGGACGTTGGATATCGACGAACGGCGAGGCAATCTACGGCACGAGTTACGGGCCGCCGGCCGGGGAAAATGCGGTATCGACCCGGAAAAATGGCGCGGCTTATCTGATCGCCCTCGGGAAATCAGACACGGGAGAGCTGACAATCCCCGCCGAATTGGGCGCCGTAGGCCGTGCATCAGCGCTTGGGACTGGAGTTGTGACCGAGATTAACCAAAGCGGTGATGGCCCCCGGCTCACGTTGCCGAACGACTTCGAGGCGAAGGTTCCCCTGGTAATCAAACTCGAGGTATAGCTCGAGCTATAGTACGAGCTATAGTAAGTGTGATGAAACCTATCCGTGAGGTGTAATCCACTTCTAATACTAATCTTCTAATTACTATCCACTTCTAATACTAATCTTCTAATTACTAATAGTGCTATAGCAAATGATCTGTAGCTACCAAATGGGCTGGCGACGGACAGGACGTTCAAAAAACGGATTAGCCATATTCTGTTTCTTCGTAGCCTTCCTGTTGTTGATAACAACCCATGTCCGTTTCATCGCTTAAGTGTCTCTTAGGCAATCAGGCTAATTGGTCCACAGGGTGCTGACGGGGTACGCTAGTTATAAGGCGCCGACTCTACCTGGCGAGCGCAGCTGCGCCACCGGCTATTCGGGTTTTGTCATAAGGATTCAGCTGCAGGTTGTTCTTGCCAAAAATGATCGCGTCTTCCGCCAACAGTCGATCGACCAGAGACGCGTTGCTTGCAGGTACGAAATTGCTGAATTTTTCCGTACCAAAAGTTGTTGTAGTCCCCGCTGTGATGATCAAACCCTTCAGTGAGATGGGAATACCGAACAGCGATCCCAATGGTTCAGCCTGTTTGCACCTTGCATCTGCTGCACGGGCTGCCGCCATCACGGCCTCATGATCGACTGTGATGAATGCGCGCAGATTGCTGGAATGTTCGGCTATTTGCTTGAGAAGTACGCTGACATAGTTGATGACGCTCACTTAATGTTGCCTCAGGATCGTAATAATCTCTTCGTCGTTGAATCGCTTTCTCTTCACTTGAGACCTCCCTTAGGTCTACCGTAACGGGAAATCCCATCTCACTCATGGACTAATTTATGGGCGTAAGATCAGCTGAGGCTGATTTTTCATGCACTATTTCATGCACTATTTCATGCACGATATAGTACATAATACATACACCCCTGAATGGCTATATACACCCCTGAATGGCTATATACACCCCTGAATGGGTATATTTTCTATATATATCAATAGGTTATACTTTATAAGCAGATTCTAAACAGCTCTAGTAATCAATACGGTATACTTGCGAATAAGCTCTGAAACTACAATTTTTTTAACAGTAAATAAATACTTAAATTTGATAAAAAAAAGTCAATTTCCTTTAAAGATACGGTACACTTAATGTTACGGTTCACTCCTCCATAGGTCCGTTGGGAATTGACCATTCGATCAAAAGGAAATTCATAGGAAATCGACATGAAACAGTTGTTAGGAATCTTATTTTTCGCAAGTCTACTGGTGGGCTGTGGCGGCGGCGGCGGCGCCGGTGGAAGTACGACATCAACGACGAACTCCGCACCGACAATATCAGTTGACGGTGTTACTCAAGCTGACATTTTTGACATCTCCGTGACCGAAAATGTTACCGCCGTTGCGTCAGTAACAGCAGCCGATGCTGATGGTAGTGCCACTTTAAGCTTAAGTGGGGCGGACTCGGATCTGTTTGAACTCAGTGAAGACCAGATATCATTTGTAGCGGCGCCGGATTTTGAAACGCCTCTCAGTGCGGACGGTGATAATGTCTATGCGATTACTGCGATAGCTACGGATGGGGTGGCCACCACCTCGCTGGTTATCCGCGTTACAGTAACCAATCTGGTTGAAATAGCAGGTCGCGTTGTTGATGGGCCAATCGAAGGTGCAACAGTTTTTGTCGATCTGAATTGTGATTATATTGCTGATGCAGATGAGCCAACAGCAACGACGGATGCAGATGGCTATTTCGAAATAAGCAGTAGCGTTGCATACCAAGAAGGATGTGATCCAGATCTTGTTGCTACGGGTGGAACCGATACGGCGACTGGGGAAGATCGTGCTGATGTGGCTTTAGTGTCTGATCTTCCAACTGATGAGGCTGATGCTAACATTTCGCCTTTGACTACTATTATAGCAGCCGCTGATACAGCTGAAGCAAAATTGGCAGTGTTAACCGCAGTGGGGTTCTCCGCAGATATCACTGTTGATGATGTTTTAACGACAGATAGCTGGGCAGGAGCTCTAGCAGATGATGCTACGTCCCAGGTTATTCAGCGCATGAACACACAGTTGGCTGTTATATTGTCAACTGCTGCTTCAGTTTCTGCTGCTGATGAAGATGTAACAGCAATAGCACTAGCTTTAGCTGTCGCTGATGTTGTCGTGAGCCTAGCTGAGACGGCTGCAGCTACAGACGATACCTCGGTTGACCTGGCAGTTGCAGCTATAGTAGCGACTATATTGACCGATACCTTGGCAGAAGCAGCCCCTGGTTTGGTGGTGGCTGAGGCCATCATTAATGCTACAGCTTCGGTTGTTGCCACTGTCAATACAGTAGCAAGCGATACGACCGTGAATCCCACCAGTACACTAGCTATTGCTGTGGCAACAGCCGCTCAAACGAGTGTGCAGGATAGTGTAGCTGATGTGGTCAGTGGTGAAATCACAGTCGAAGCGTTTGAAACGGCAACGGATACAGGGACGATCTTTGCGGATGTACCGGTAGATGCCGATGCAACCGATACTGATGGTGACGGTTTAGCAGATACTGTTGACCCGGATGATGATAACGATGGTGTCCTTGATACCCAGGATGCATTCCCGACGAATAGCACCGAATGGGTTGATACCGATGGAGATGGCATCGGTAACAATGTTGATACCGATGATGATGGAGATGGAGTTGCTGACTCAGCGGACCTAGACCCGTTAGATGCGACTATAGGTGGGAATGGCTTCGGGGTAAAATATGTAGGATTAATTGATTATGTTGATGGTGTTGCTGGGGGCCGTGTTGTATATGGGGCTGATCCGTCAGTAAGTGGGTCAACGGTTACGATCGCTCCCCAGAACAGCCTAGATATTACCAATCTGCAAGCATTGGCTGATAATACCAGCCAAGGGGGTCTTTCGCCTCAGCTATTTATACAGTTTAGTACCATTCCAGGCAGTGGAGAGACCGGCACCTTGACAGTGACAGCGACCCTAACGGACGGTAGTGATGCAACCAGAGGCTCCGGTGAAAGAAGCATCACTACATCGCTCGACCTGGAATGGTCCTCAACAGGAGACGCGGTCACGGGATTGGCACTTGCCCAGACTGCTACCGTAGTCTTTACTGATGGAGACGGTGTAGCAATAGAGAAGACCTACACTAATGTCGATGCGGACAGCGTACATTTTGGTAATGTGTTTGACGGTTTCGTAGACGGGACGACCACCGATGTGTCTCTGGAAGTGAAGATTGCTACCTTTTTAACCGAAGTAGGAAGCGATATTACTTTTGCTAACTTCCTCAGTGAAGGCTCTTACTTCATGGACGTGCAGATAGACCAGCCATCACCGCAGCTGCCTAATCTTTATTACGGGGCAGATTTGGTTAATAGGGTGCAGGGCCCTTTCACAGTGGCAGATGTTTCTCTTGAAGTCAGCAATGGCTTTAGTGTTGGATCTGTGGCTATTGTGGACTCGAGCGATGTGGATACTGATACAGCAAAGTCGATGATGCTGGGAGAAACGCTGCAAGTGATATCTACAGATTCGATTGATCTAGCCACGCTCATCGCTCTGGCGGATGGTGATATATCTCCGGCTGCATCACCAGAATTGACCTTTCAGATCTCGCAGGTACCTGATACAGGGGAGAGCGGATCGTTTACGGTTGAGATCAGTGTTACAGATGGTATAGATTCGACTCGTGATGAAAGCGAGCGGCAGGTAACCGGAGAAATCACGGTTGAATGGTCATCGGATGGCTCTAATGTTGTAGTAACTGTTCCTGCTGCTCAGAGCGCGGCGGTAAGTATCATAACGCGAGATGGATCGGCGGTGGAGACTACCTTTACTAACGTTGATGTAGACTGGGTTTCCGTCAGTAGTGCTTCTCCGGATTTGCCTGATAATCTTAACGTTCGTTTGATGTCGTTCTTCAGTGCAAACAGCTCTTATAGCCTAACGGACGCGTTTGTGGCGGGGGATTACTTCCTGAATGTAACTATTACTGGTTTGGATAATCTTCACTACGATGGATTGCCCATGGATAGCGTTCAGGCAGTGCTATCGGTTGAGTAAAATCAAGCGGTAGTGTTAAAACAAGAAAACGCAGCTTTCGGGCTGCGTTTTTAGTTCCCTGTTTGGTTTCCACCTGTCTACTAAGTCGATGAAGCAAGTTAACCCGGCTCAATGCTGCTGGCCTATACTCTTATAATGGTGTTATAACTAACTTATAGTTATAGCGTTTTGCTAGAAGGACTTCGCGTTAATGAAAATCAACTGGATATTGATAATCGGGAAAGGGTTGCTGTATCTGTCCTGCTTTATGCCCGCTATCGCTTTTTCAGATCAGCAGTATTTCCTCAACCTGTTTCCGAATCCGAGCGTTAACCGCGGCTATGTAATCATCGATTATACTTATTTTGATCAATCCCTGGATGTCTTTAATTATTCTTCCAGACTTGGCGGCACCTCAAAACCGGAGCGCGCTTCGGCTACATTCATCGGTCTCGGACTAAAGGTAACTGAAAATATCTGGCTCTCCTACGAAGATGAAAACTCAAAAGGAACCGTAATTCGCACCGCTGAACCTCTTAATGTAGAGACTGATCTCGCAGGAGAATCAGTTCACCTCAGGTGGTCTATTGGCAAGTGGTTGGGTTTTAAAACCCAACTTTTTGCCGGGATAGCGAATCGCGATCAGGCCGACCTTGATATTGAATGCTATGACTATGGCGATACATTGCTCGGGGGCAATTGTGATAACGCTGATTTCAGGTTGTTTGATGGTGATTTATTTTCTCAGACCGGTGAGAAGGTTTATTATCCCGTTCTTTCAACAAGAGCAGAGGAGGACCGTTGGTTTATCGGAGCAGTGGCAGAACTGGTATGGTCCCCTCGGCTGACCTTGAAACAGGCGCTTAAGTACCAGGAGTCTGAAATATCGGTGGTAACCACATCACCGCTTTTCGACATTCAATCGGATTTTCTGCTTAATGCACAAGTTGGCGGTAGACGTTTGGGTGATGCGCTAACGGAACTACGAAATAGTTTACCGCAGAGTACACCATGGAAAGAAAAATCCGCTCGATATGATATTGGTCTCACCTATACATTTGCCGATTCTTTTCTGGCAGCTGCTTCCATAGGTTATGTCTACGTCGGACGTGACCAGTATCAGGCAGGCTCGGCAGAGAAAGATTACAACCATAATTTTGTTCTGAACGCATCGCTGTGGTTCGCGCCGTCACGATTTCTGGCAACTTACATCAGAGCCGAGTTTTCCTCTAATTACCTGCTGGGCCTCGACCCCATTACTTACAACCGCAAGACCAGCCGTTTCTTTGAGCATCCCTATGCACAGCTTTCAGCTGGTATTATCGTGTCGTTCTAACCCTGGAGAGTAATATGAAGAGAATTGCCGATGATACTCAATGTAGTAGGTAAACCACTCTTTTTACTACACTTTCTAATTGATTTTGGATAAATGTGAACACAAAACACTTCAAATTTTCTGTTCAAAGTGCTTAAATGTCCGTCCCTTAGTGATTAGTGATTGTTGTTATGCAAATGGCTAAGAAATTAGCAAGAACAACACTTTTTTTTGCAATTGTTTGCACGGCATCCCTCATAGACCTAGGCTCACCCCTGAGTACCAAAGTCGCAGAAGCAAACGTTATCGGGAGTCAATTGCCACCCCCCTCAAGTTGTATTCGCCTAGGCGACAATCTGGTTAATAATCGGCTCATTGAAAGTGCCGCGGTGGTTGGTCTGGCAGGCACTGCCTTAACACTAATAAGCAAGCCACAAAGTGAAAGAAATCTAGTCAGCCATTGCACACCAGAGTCTTAATATCCAGCACCAGGCTAATTCCGTTAAATCTATCTAACCAAATGCCCCAGGTCATTATCCGTAATGGCGATGATAGGTTATAATTGCTTTGAGAATTAATTGGTCCAGAGAGCAGATCAGGCTAATCTAACAAACGCTATAGTTCTCGATATCGGGCATAATTTAGGCAATCACTCAATGAAAACAACATCCCTGAATACAAAGAATTACATCCTGATAGTTTGGGGGATAGCGTTGCTGGCATTAAGCGGTTTAGCGCAAACGGCACCCGAGATTCCCCCTGGGCTGCTTGCCGAGTTTAAGCAGATGTCTCCAGCACAACAGCGCGCCCTGGCAAAGCAGTATGGCGTTGACATCACTGACCTAGTTGAAGCTGCCGCGGCTAAGCCTGCTCAAGTTCTAGCAGAACCGGCAGCCCCTATCAAACAGGTTGATTTAGCTGAGGATGAAGAAAAAGAGGCACCTGATAAGGCCGCGCCTGCTCAGGCAGTGGACATGGAGGCGCCTGCGGAAGCCCTCGAAATTGCCCCTGAACTTAAACGATTTGGAGCGCAAATATTCGATGCTGAGGTCACTACTTTTGCACCTGTCGATAATGTCCCGGTACCGCCGGGGTATCTGCTGGGTGTTGGCGATAATATCTCTATCCTGCTTTACGGCAACCTACAGCTCCAGTCGGAGCTGGTAATCAACCGTGAAGGCTCCATTAATTTTCCGCAATTAGGCCCCATCGCCTTAGCGGGACTACCCTGGATAGAAGCTAGAAAGGTCATCGAAGCCCGCGTTAAGCAGCAGTTGATAGGGACTAATGTCGTCGCATCCCTGGGTCGCCTGCGCAGCATCAATGTCTTTATGGCGGGTGAGGTTAAGGTGCCAGGCAATTATTCTGTATCTGGGCTCACCACGATTACCCAGGCAATTTACACAGCTGGGGGTATCTCACCTGTAGGAAGTTATCGAGATATCCAGGTAAAACGAAGTGGCCAGACCGTGGCCACATTTGATCTGTATGATCTGCTGTTAAAGGGCTCGCTGGATAAAGACATTCGATTGCAGACCAATGATGTGGTTTTTGTCCCGCCGACCAGTGCCATGGCCAGTATCCAGGGACAAGTGTTAAGACCTGCTATATTTGAGTTCAGATCTAACGAAACCATTGAAGACCTGCTGAACATGGCAGGCGGCCTGTTATCAAGAGCCTATACGTCCCAGGCCTTGTTACAGCGCTATGTGCCAGGCGCTGATCTTCCGACCCTAAACAATCTCGACCTGACCCTCAAGGAAACACTGTCTTCAGAACTATTTGACGGTGATATCATTACCGTTGAAGAGATGGCAACACGAATGCAGAACCCGATTACGCTAATCGGAGAGGTAGAACGGCCCGGAGTTGTTGCCTGGATGCCAGGTGTACGTATTTCAACGTTTATTAAGAACATCGACGGGGACGTAAAGGAAAGTGCTGATCTTGCTATTAGCCTGGTCATTCGACGCAAGAATTTCAGACTGGATATCGAAGTATTACCTTTTAATTTAGGCAGTGCAATTGCAGAACCCGGCGGTGATGCTGATTTGTTACTAGAACCCTATGACCAGGTGCTCGTGTTTTCATTGACCGAAAAACCCGGAGAAGATCGGCTAACGATGCTTAAGCCCGTCGTTAGAAAGTTAGTACAGCAAACCCTGGGTAGTGAGTGGCCACTAACAGTGACTTTAAAAGGCGCGATTGAAACAACTGGAGATTATCCCTTAGCTGCAGGGCAAACCGTGTCTTCGCTGTTAGCACTTGCAGGTGGAAGCGGTTACCTCAAATTCTTTGTGGACCTGGATGTTGCCTTGATCCTGCGAAAAGACGAGTCCTTAGTTGATATTAAAGTCATACCTTTCTCTCTTGAAGCTGCGCTTGAAAACCCTGGGTCTGAGCTGGACCCAATTCTGAAGCCGCTTGACGAAGTGCTCATTTTAGATTTAGTAACAGGCGAAGGCTCAAATCGATCAGAACTATTGGCTGATGTTAATGCTAAATTACGCAATGAGGCAACAGCCGCCAGAGAAGCCGAAATCATCACCATACAAGGTAAGGTACGCATGCCGGGTGATTACCCAATTCTGGCATCAGGCGAACTGAATTACTTGATTGATCTGGCGGGTGGCTTCGCGGAAGGTGCTTATGTTGATCAGGCTGAAGTCTCTCGACGATTTATAACAGCAGACAAAAAAGAAAAAATCGAACTGCTAGAGGTGGACCTTGCTAGTGTTTCTGACATGGGTTCTTTCCAGCTTAAACCGAGAGACATAGTACGCGTAAATACAATTCCCGGTTGGCAACAAGAACAAAATGTTACTCTTAGCGGTGAAGTCGTTTTCCCTGGTATCTATGCGATCGAAAATGGCGAAACCCTGGCTTCGGTCCTTAATCGGGCTGGAGGCTTAACAGATCAAGCTTTCCCTGAGGCAGCTATTTTTATCAATCAGGTCGCTAAAGAACAACAATTGACTCAGGCGGAAACAATTGTACAAAGACTTGAGAGTGAACTGGCAACCGACGCAGCGATAGAAGAAGAGGGTGAGGGTGATGCTACTACTGATGCATCAGGGCTAAAAAAATCGGTATTGGCAGCCATTGATGGCAGAATAGTCATTGACATCAAAAGCATTCTCAAGGGAAGCAAGAAAGCCAATATTGAATTGCAGGATGGAGATTCGCTTCACATACCGAGATTGAATCGAACCGTTTCAGTGGCCGGCGAAGTCTTTCATCCTGGCACCTTCCTTATTGATGAAGGCAGCAGCAAATCTGACTTTATAGCATTAGCAGGGCAGGAAACGCGTTACGCGGACAAAAAACGCACCTATGTAATCAAAGCTGATGGTTCTGTAACGCCCGCTCGAGGCGGCGGTATGTGGCTATCGGGCTTCAGCCGTAAAGGCGGAATAGAAGCCGGTGATACTATTGTAGTGCCGACCAATCTGGACTATGAGCAACCGCTAAATAGAATCAATGCTGTGACTTCGATTGTCTTTCAATCCATGGCATCGATTGCAGCCTTCTTTAACATGAGCAACTAATAATCCTGTGAATGAATTATCTGAAAACTCCGAGCAAAGCTCTAACCACTTACAGTATGAAGACGAAATTGATCTCAAAGAACTGTTCTTCGTGCTGTGGAATGCAAAGCTGTTCATCGTCGCAATTACGGGCTTTTTCGCAGTATTGTCGGTCGTTTATGCTTTAATGCTGCCCAACATTTATGAATCATCTGCGCTGCTTTCGTCCAAAAATGCTCAGAGTGGGCTATCTGGTATGGCTTCCCAGTATGGTGGCCTCGCTACAATGGCGGGTATACAGTTGCCCGATGGCAAGGAGGGCAGCAAGACGATCATCGCTATGGAGAAGATGAAGAGCAAGCAGTTTTTTGAGGAATACCTTTATGAGACTATTCTGGTAGAACTCATGGCGGTGAACAACTGGGAACCTTCGTCTAATACACTTGAAATCGATAAAGAAAATTATGATGTTGTCAGCGGTAATTGGATTCGTGATGTTCGTCCTCCGCGTAATCCAAGACCTTCAATGCAAGAGGCTCATTTAAAGTTCGCTCAAATGTTCAGTCTAACCCAGGATACGAAAACTGGCTTAGTTTCAATCACT
>Ga0066864_10000019_pt1 | contig 48085 bp, 49 predicted proteins | sample ETN02SmetaG_4_FD_66432 | JGI IMG/M metagenome (GOLD analysis project Ga0066864, IMG submission 66432) | Marine microbial and viral communities from oxygen minimum zone, Eastern Pacific Ocean - ETNP2014F10-02SV251 | ecosystem: Environmental > Aquatic > Marine > Oceanic ... | reverse complement strand
TAAGATATTTATGCTGCATTCCGGAATTGATGAGTTAAAGCACGAAGACATGCAGGCTATTATTTCTCAGCCAATTTCTTTGCTTCCAAAAAACTTTGATTACTATGCTGCAGGCCACGTTCATGTTGTTGAAGATAGAACTATGGAAGGATATGGAAGAGTAGCATATCCCGGACCTTTATTTCCAAACTCTTTCTCAGAGCTGGAAAAACTGGAAAGAGGGGGATTTTATATTTATGAGGATAATAAATTAAGATGGGAGCCAATACAAGTTTACAATATCTTTAAAATAATCATTGATTGCAATGGCCTTGACCCAGAACAGGTTTACGACAAGATAATAAACGAGATTAAGGACAAGGAATTCATAAACTCGATAGTCTTAATAAGATTATTTGGCTCTTTAGGTTCTGGAAAGCCAACTGATATAGATTTCAAGGAAATATTTTCCCAGTTATATGGCAAATCCGCTTATTTTGTCATGAAAAACACAAATGCCCTGACAACAAAAGAATTTGAAGAGATTAAAATAGATGCAAAGTCTGTTGAAGATGCAGAAACCTCAATAATAAAAGAGCATCTGGGCCAGGTAAAAGTAAAAGGAATGGACACTCACAAAGAAGAATCTTTAATCAAAGAACTAATGAGCATCTTAAGCACAGAAAAACAGGAAGGCGAAAGAGTAAATGATTTTGACGGCAGGATTAAGGAAGATGCCAGCAAGATATTAAAGGTTGATTTGTAGGTAAAAGATAATTTATTACTCCTTAATGATGGTAAAATAATAGAAAGGTTTAAATATGAGTTATTTCACTCATACAAATACATGACAACTAACTTAAAATCTGATCAAAAGGAATTAGGACATGTGACTACTAATATTCTTAAAGAGATTAGACGTGGCCGTACTACTCATTCAAAAAAAGTTATCCAAGATTCTAATGAATTTGAACAATTTAAAAGTGAGTTAGAAAGTAATCTTGGAGTTATAGTGGATATTCCTCAGAATGTTAGGGAGACTAAAAGTAATAGAACTTTTATTTCATATGTTGTTAAAACATATTCAGCAGACTATCATGTTCAAAATTACCGTAATAATCAAATTTAATAAGTCATTCTTTATTTATTAAATTTATAATAATCTCATTAACCTCTTTAGGAGTAGCCTTTCCTCTTGTTTTCCTCATAACCTGCCCAACAATATAATTAAGTGCTTTTTCCTCTCCTTTCTTGTAATCCTCAACTGCTTTTGGGTTTTCTTTTATTGCCTCTTTGCAGTATTTTTCCAACTTACCAGAATCAGAAACAGCCCCTAAATTTTCTTTTTTAACATGAGAATTAACATCAAAAGGCTTCTCAATCAACTTTTCCAGTAATTTTTGCGCAACTTTGTCTGTTATTTTTTTAGCTTCCACTAATTTCAGCAAATCAATAATATGCTTTTCATCAATCTCTATCTCATGCAGCTCTTTTTTATTGTAATTAAGCACCCTTACCAACTCACGCCTCAGCCACTTTGCAGCCAGTATAGGATCAACAGCTTTAGCAACCTTCTCAAACAGCTCTGCAAGCTCTTTCTCAGCTGCAATTATCTCAGCATCTTCTTTTTTTATCTTGTGCTTTGAAACAAATTTTGATATCTTATCATGAGCCAACTCAGGCATCTCACTTTTTATTTTATTTAATAATTCATCTGTAATCTCTGTTTTTACTAAATCAGAATCAAAAATATAGCCGTAATCCTCTTCTGTCTCTTTTTTCCTTAAAGAAAATGTAAGCCCTTTTTCAGAATCCCAAGCGTGAGTTTCTTGCATTAATTTTTTTCCTTGTTTTATTTCTGATTTCTGCCTTAGAATCTCATATTTTAATGCACGCTCAATTTCCTTGAATCCTGTTATGTTCTTAACTTCCTGTTTTACAAAAGTACTTTCCCTAATGGAAACATTTGCATCTGCTTTTATTATGCCTTCATTTATGTCAAAAATATCCAGATAACTTAAAACAGTTATCAGCTGCTTCATAAAATCCCTTGCTTCTTCTGCACTTGAAAGCTCTGGATTTGTGACTATTTCCAGCAAAGGATTTCCGCTTCTATTATAATCAACAAGAACATAAGCAGATTCCTGCATTCCTTTTGGGTGTATTAAAGCAGCAGGATCTTCTTCCATATGGACCCTTGTAATGCCAATTTCCTTTCCTGACTTTAACTTTAAGCTTCCATTCTGGCCTAAGGGAATTTCATATTGGGATATCTGGTAATTTTTTGCCATGTCTGGATAAAAATAAGATTTTCTTGAGAAGATAAGCTCTTTATTTATTTTGCAGTTCAAAGCCAAGCATAATTTTATTGCATATTCAACAGCTTTTTTATTTAGAAGGGGCTTGCTTCCCGGCATTCCCAAGCATGTTTCACAGGTTCTTGAGTTAGGCTCTTCATTTCCTTTAGTTGGACAGCTGCAGAATAGTTTAGTATTTGTGTTTATTTCTACATGCACTTCCAATCCTATAATGATGTTGTTTTTTGATGAAATCATTTTGTATTTTAATTCTTTTCAAACAAACTTCCTAATTGTATTAATTTGCCTTCTTCCAAATGGTCTGCAGTTAATAGCATTCCAACAGGAAGATTATTTTCAAAACCTACTGGGACATTTAAGTGAGGTAAGCCAGCAACATTCGGGCTTACTGTTATGGTGTCAATCATATATTGCTGTAGTGGAGTTAATTTCTCAATCTCAGAAAATTTAGGTGGCAATATCGGAACAGTTGGACTTATTAATGCATCATATTTCTTAAACAGCTTTTTATATTCTTCAACAATCTTTGTCCTTACTTTTGTTGCTTTAATATAGTAAGCATCTCTATAACCAGACATTCTTGCAAAAGTTCCAAGTATGATTCTTCTTTTTGCCTCTGCACCAAAATTACTGCTTCTTACTTTTGTAAAGTATTCATTAAAGTTTCCTTCTAGCTTTTCGCTTATACCATAACGCATTCCACAGTATTTTGCTAAATTGGTAGAGGCTTCTGAAGTTGCGAGCATGTAATAAGTTGCCAAGCCGTATTTTATTGGCATTTTCAAAGAAACCTCTTCTGTTTTTATTCCAGCTTCTTCTAATTTTTTTATACCTTCCAATGTTTTTTTATTTACTTTGTTGTCAATGTTTTCAAAAGCTTCTTTTATGATTCCAATTTTCACGTTTTTAATTTTCTTATTGGTAAAATCAGTGTAATTATCTGCTGATTTGTTTATTGTAGTGCTTTCATTTTGGTCAAAACCAGAGATTGTTTCCTGCAATAATGCAACCTCCTGCAAACTTTTTCCCATTGGGCCTATTTTATCCAAGCTGTTGGCATAATCAATCAATCCATACCTGCTAACACGGCCATAAGTCGGACATAGTCCAAAAACTCCGCAGAAAGATGATGGCTCTGCAATACTTCCTCCAGTTGATTCTCCTAAAGCAATATGTGGGAATGAAGCTTTTTGTGTTATACCTGCTGCTCCACCAGAACTTCCACCACAGCTTCTTTGCTTGTCAAAAGGATTTTTAGGAATTTTAAAGCTTAAACCAACATTAACAGAAAATCCACCAAAGCCAAACTCATCCTGCGATGTTTTTCCTATTATAATTGCGCCTTGCTCTTTTGCTTTTTTTATTACAGTTGCATCAAACAATGGCTTATAGCCTTTAAGAATTCTGCTTCCTGCTGCACTTTCAACATTTTTTACGCAAATGCTGTCTTTAACAGACACCGCAACACCAAGCAATTTTTTGTTTTTTATGTTTTCTTTATTTTTTATTGATTTTTTTATGTTTTTAGCCTGCTCCAAAGCAAGCTCTTCAGAAATAACATTAAGGTAATTATATTCCTTGTTTATTTTTTTGCATTCTTCAATAACTTTATGAGTATGCTCAACAATGTCTATTTCATTGTTTTTAATTTTGTTAACGAATTCATAAGTATCCATTTTATTAAAATAATCCTTTCAAAAAATATCAATAAAATATAATAGCTGCCCTTATAGCGATAATTATTTGATTGTAACTTTATCCATCTTATCACCTACTTTAATGCTCTCAACAACATCCATTCCTTCTACAACTCTGCCAAAGACAGCATAATTATCATCCAGAAACGGAGTGTCTGCAAGAGTTATGTAAAATTGTGAAGAGGCGCTGTTAGGATCCTGAGATCGTGCCATAGCAACAGTACCTTTTGTATGCCTTAAATCCTTATGAATTTCTAAAGGTATATTCTTGCCGCTGCCCCCAGTCCCATCTCCATTTGGATCTCCACCTTGTATCACAAACCCAGGCTCAACCCTGTGGAATGTTAATCCATCATAGAATCCTTTTCCAACTAATTCAATAAAATTCTTTGTTGTTATTGGAGCTTTATCCTCAAACAATTCAAATTTAATAACACCCTTACTGGTTTCTACTGTAACTATTTTATTTTCCATCTTTTCCACCCCATCTATAGCTGTAACACCAGCCGTTATGTTATTTCCTCCACATCCTGCTATGAGCAAAATAAAAGCTAAAAACATTGCATGAATTTTCATTTTTTCATCTCATTTTTAAACTGCTTTTGGACCTTTAAAGTAGCCGTCTTTTTTATGCTCAATTAAGCTTAAAGCATCTTTCTGGCTTAAGCAAATCCCTTCCTTATCTTCCCTAAGAATATTTTTTAATTCAACAGCCTGCAAACTAGGCTCAATATTTTTTGTATCAACCTCATCAAGCTTTGAGAATTTTTCTATAATCTCCTTTAGCTCAGCTTCAAATTTTTTAATTTCCTTATCTGTAAGCTTAAGTCTTGCAGCTTCAGCAATATGCCCTATCAATTCTTTATTTACCTTAACTTTCATATCGTGGATGTTTTAGAATGATGTTTAAAAAGTTTGTGATAACTCTCTTCATTTCTTAATATTCATTCAACTGTTACGCTTTTACTGAGATTTCTTGGCTTATCCGGATCCAAACCCCTATCAACAGCAACATAATAAGCCAGCAGCTGCAGCGGAATAACAGCAAGTATTGAGCTTAAAGTATAAAGGTTTTTTGGGATATATATTACATGGTCTGCCTTTTTCTTGATTTCCTTATCATCTTCGGTAGCAATAACAATAGCAATCCCTCCGCGCGCTTTCACCTCTTCAATATTTCCCAAAACTTTTTTGTAAGTATAGATGTCTTTTGGAGCGACAAAAACTACGGGCATTTCCCTGTCAATCAAGGCAATAGGGCCATGCTTCATCTCTGCAGCAGGATATCCTTCAGCATGTATGTAGCTCACTTCCTTTAATTTCAATGCCCCTTCCAGTGCAATAGGAAAATTGACTCCGCGGCCTAAAAACAAAGCATTCTTCCTGCTTTTGTAGATATCAGCTATTTTCCTGATTTCCTCATCATTGTTCAGCAAAGCATCCATCTGCAATGGCAATTTCCTTAATCTTTCAATCAGGCCCTTGATCTTTTCTTTATCTAATGTTTTTCTTAAGCCGCTCATAAACAATGTAAATATATATAACACAATGAGCTGCGTAGTGAACGCTTTGGTGGATGCAACTCCTATCTCAGGCCCGGCATAAGTATACAAGACAGAATCAGACTCTCTTTCTATTGAACTCCCTTTTACATTGATAATAGACAATATTTTTGCGTTTTTTTCCTTTGCCTCTCTTATCGCAGCCAAAGTATCAGCAGTTTCCCCACTCTGGCTTATGGCAATAACTAAAGTCCCTTCATCTATTATAGGATTTCTGTACCTGAATTCAGATGCGTATTCAACTTCAACCGGAATTTTTGCCAGTTCTTCCAGCATAAACTCTCCTGCAAGTGCAGCATGCCAGCTTGTTCCGCAGGCAACAATCACAATTCTCTTAATTTTCCTTAATTCCTGCTCACTCAAATTAATTTCTTCGCTTAAATTAACATTTCCGTTCTCAACCCTTCCGTTCAGAGTTTCGGTTATTGCCCTTGGCTGCTCATGGATTTCCTTAAGCATATAATGCTTAAAGCCTCCTTTCTCTGCAAGCTCAGAATCCCATTTAATTTCATGTATTTTTTTGTCAATTGTTTTTCCATCAATATTTTTCACTAAAACATTATTATTTGTTAAAACAGCTATTTCACTGTTTTCAAGATAAATTATTTTTTTTGTATACTTTAAGATTGCCGGAACATCTGATGCAATAAAATTTTCATTTTTTCCTAGTCCAAGAATCAGCGGACTTTCGTTTCTTGCAGCTATTAGCCTGTTAGGCTCATCCGAACATAAAATGCCCAAAGCATAGCTGCCTTCTATCTGCTGCAAAGCTTTTCTTGCCGCTTGCTCAATGTCTCCATTATAATTTTCCTCTATTAAATGGGCTATTACTTCTGTATCTGTTAAGGACTTAAATTTATGGTCTTTCTTAATCAGCATTTCCTTTAATTCTGAGAAATTTTCTATGATTCCATTGTGCACAATGGAAATTTTTCCGGTGCAATCAACATGGGGATGCGCATTTTCCCTTGTAATTTTACCATGAGTCCCCCACCTGCAGTGCGAGATCCCGATATTGCCATCAAGCTTGGAGAAATTTATCTTGCCTTCTATCTCATTGATCTTCCCAGTATCCTTCTCTACGATTATATTCCTATTGTTTATCGTAGAAATGCCTGCAGAATCATAGCCCCTGTACTCCAGCCTCTTAAGGCCATCAACTAATATCGGAGCTGCTTTACTTTTCCCAATATAGCCGATTATGCCGCACATATTTAAAAATCAATAATACAAAAATGCATCCAATTGTATTTCAGACACAAAAAGTGAATAATTATAGCTCATTTATATGCATTGCTAAAAACAACATTTAAATTTTTTTGCTTATACTTAAGATTAACACAAACAATGTCATAATTTAGAGTTAATAAACTTTAAGAATTATAGATTCAGGTTTAATGAATAACTTTAAATCTTATATAGGCTTATCAATACAATTGAATACCCTATAATGGGTGTTTTTGACAAATGCCAAAAAAAGAAATAAGGGTCATCGGAATTGATGATGCCCCTTTCAATAAATTCAAAAAAGGAAAAGTAAGGGTCATCGGAACAGTTTTTCGCGGAGGAACCCTACTTGAAGGAGTTTTATCAACAAAAGTAAGTATAGATGGAAACAACGCCACTGAAAAAATTGCAGATATGATAAATAAGAGCAAATTCAAGCTTCAACTGCAGTGCATTTTTCTCGATGGCATAGCTGTTGGAGGATTTAATATCATTGATGTAAAGGAACTGAATAAAAAAACAAAGCTTCCTGTAATAGTGATAATCAGAAAAAGGCCGGACATAAACAACATCAAAAAAATCCTTGAAAAACTGAATAAAAAAAGTAAAATAAAGCTTCTGGAGAAAGCAGGTCCAATAACCCCGATAGGAAATATCTACATTCAATTAACCGGATTAAGCATCGGGAAAGCCAAAGAAATACTGAAAATAGCATGCACAAGAAGCCTTATACCCGAAGCTGTAAGAATTTCTCATTTAATTGCGTCTGGAATAACATATGGGGAAAGCAGGGGCAAAGCATAGTTTATATTTCAATCAACTAAACATTCTTAACTTATTTATGAGACTTTCCCCACTTAATCTTATTCCACAAGCGCTCATGGATATAATAAAAAATTATTTTTGATATTACTTCAAAAAATCCAATAGTAAGAGAAAGCAGCATTTTACCTGTAAAAATAAATATTAAGGCCATTGTAGTCAATGTAGCCAAAATTCTCCAGCTTATTGCTTTTATAATGCTTCTCTTATGATGTTCTTTCATTGTATTTACACAAAATAAAACTTCCCTTTTTCTTTCTGCTCCCTGTCAAGCTTTGAATCTAATTTATTTACTCTTGGCATTAAGCTCTCTTTGTCCCTCCTTAATGTTATACCCAGCCTTTTCAAAAACATATTCATTCCCTCTTCCATAGAATAAGGTCCTAGAACTATTCCATTTTCTGCAGGCACTCCATCAAACACCATTATCTTATCTGCTAGGTAATTTAAGAACAATAAGTCATGCTCAACAATCAATGCAGATGCATTTTTTATCTCCATAAAATCCCTGATAACTTTAGAGATCAATAAGCGCTGCTCCACATCAAGATAGGCAGATGGCTCATCCAATAAGTACAAGTCAGCTTCCTTGCTTAAACACAAAGCGATAGCAACCCTCTGCAGTTCTCCCCCGGAAATCTCATTCAATTTTTTAAGAAGCAAAGGCTTGATATTAAGCGGATTTATTATTTGGTTTGTATACTTTTTAATTGCTTCATCCAAAACACTTATCACTAACTCATCATTAGATTCCAGGTACTGCGGCTTATAGCTTACTTTAACGTTCTCATTTAACTCTCCTTGATCTTTTTTTATTTCATTTGCAAGTATTTTTACAAAAGTTGTTTTTCCAATTCCATTTTCCCCTAAAACTCCTATTACTTCTCCTTTATGTATATTCCCTGTTTCTGTTTTCAGTGTAAAATTTCCAAGCTTTTTCCTGATATTCTTCCATGAAACAAAACCTTCTTCTTCTTTTTCAGAAAAAGACTTTCTCGGTTCAAACTTTACCTTTTTGTCCCTAAATCTGATATTTTCCTCTTTTAGATAACCATCCAAATAGGTGTTTATGGAATTTTTTGTTGGCTTTAATCCGGAAACAGAGCCGTAAGCATCCTCAGAGCCAAACATTATATGGGATAAATCCGATATGTAGTCAAAAATAATTAAATCGTGCTCAACAACAATAACAGAAGTTTTATCATCTGCAAGATCTCTTATGAACTTGCTTACATTTATGCGCTGCTTAATGTCAAGGTAGCTTGTAGGCTCATCAAAAATATATAAATTTGCTTTCTTAAGGACAGTTGCTGCTATTGCAACCCTCTGCAATTCTCCGCCGGAAATCTTGCTGATTTCATTGTCTAAAATATTTTCAATTTCAAGCTCTTTTGCTATTTCATCCAATTTATTTTTTTCATCAACCTTTTTTAGCAAATCTTTGACCTTTCCTTTTTGCGTTTTTGATATTAAATCGACTTTTTGAGGCTTATAGCTCACTTTAACAGTTCCTTTTTTCACCTTCTCAAAAAACAATTGCACTTCAGTGCCCTTAAAAAAATCAATTATTTCCTTATAATCAGATTTTTTTCCAATATCCCCGAAATTCGGCTTAAGCAGGCCAGCCAGGATGTCTATTGCAGTTGACTTTCCAACTCCGTTAACTCCTAAAATCCCAACAACCTTTCCGAATATCGGAACCGGCAGATTAAATAGTGCAAATCCATTTTCACTGTATCTATGGATTGGATTTTTATCCAGAATTTCAGGAAGATTTACAACTTTTATTGCATTTGGAGCGGCTTTTACGCATATCCCGCAGCCAATGCATGTAGCCTCATCTATCTCAAGAAAGCCGTTTTTTTCAATAGTTATGCATTCTGTGCCTGACCTGTTCACAGGGCATAAGTTCTGTATATGCAATTTTTGTGGCATATCCTTTAATTTCTCATTGTCAACAACAGCTATGCGTTTCATTTTACCAAGTAAGAAATATTGTTTTATAAATGTTGTTTTAATTTTTAACAAATTTATGAAATTTTTTATTCGAACGTTTTAAAGATAAATTTAAATATACTTCTTGCACAAAATACAACATGCTGTTGAAAAAAGACCAGATTCCAATACTAATAACAAATATTATTGCATTAATCATATTCTCCTTTGTTTTTTTCTCAAGAAAAAACTATGAATTTATAATCTATATTGGGGTTATTATCTTTTTTCTGTTAGTCATAGTATATTCAAATAAAAAAATAAATTACCCTAATGGTGTTCTTTGGGGATTGACTTTATGGTCAGTATTGCACATGTCCGGAGGCGGAATTTTTATTGGAGGAAAAAAACTTTATGAGCTTATGATTTTTCAAATAGTAGGTTCCCCTTATAATATTTTTAAGTTTGATCAGTTTGTACACATAGTAGGTTTCTGGGTCGCAACTATTGTCATGTATCATTTACTGAAGCCTCTTTTGAAGGAAAAAAAATGGATTTCTTTGTCAATTGTTGTTGTTATGGCCGGACTTGGAGCAGGAGCCTTGAATGAGATTGTGGAATTTATGGCAACAGTAATAATACCTGAAACCGGTGTAGGGGCTTATGTAAACAATTCCCTGGATTTGGTATCAAACCTTGTTGGAGCTATAGGCGCAATGATATATCTTATAATTAAGGAAAAAAATTAGCCAATAAGAAAACCAAGTAATGCTTATTCAAATTTTTCTAGGTATAAATAAAATTATGTTGGAGAAATTTAGGTATTAAATATAAACCAAAAGAAGCATAATAAGTATTCCGGCAAAAAACGCCAAAAGCTGCAGTATAGAGTTCTTAAACCCGGATTCTTTTTTTAGCTCGGGAATTAAGTCAGATCCGGCAATATAGATAAATCCCCCTGCTGTGAATGGTATTAAAAAAACTGCTATGTTTTCAAAACTTATCCCAATAAGAAGCACAACTAAAGCTCCAATAACCGAAAGAAACGCTGAAAAGAAATTGAATAAAAGCGCTTTCATTCTTGTAAATCCGCCATAAATCAAAACACCGAAATCACTTATTTCCTGAGGTATCTCATGCAGTATAACTGCTACTGTGGTTGCAATTCCAACAGGAATGCTTATGATATAGCTTCCTGCAATAATCATCCCGTCAATTAGGTTATGCAATCCATCTCCAATAAGGTTCATAAACGCAACAGGATGCGGGTGCTTCTCAGATGTTGGAACGTGGCAGTGCCTCCAGTGAATAAACTTTTCAAGCACAAAAAACAGCAAAATTCCAAGCAGAATATACAAAGAAACCTCAAGGCTAAAACCAATATTGTTTACCAGCTCAGGAAGCAGATGAATAAAGACATCCCCAAACAATGCCCCAGCAGCAAAGCTTACCATAAAAATAATCATCTTCTGAAGCTTTTTGTGACCCATAGAAAGGAATAAAACTCCCACAACAGAGAACAAACTCACTATAACCACGCTTATCATTGAATAAGCCCATACATTTGCCATAAACAAAAACAAATACTTGATAATATTTAAATCTTTCATTACATTTAAATAATAATTACTATTAACAGCAAATATGAAATGTGAAATCTGCAGCAATGAAATAGAAAAAACGTTTATGGGCAAAATACTAGGCTCATATACAAAAGATGACAAAGGAAAAAAGCACACTATCTGCTCCGAATGTCAGAAAAAATTTCCAACAAAAGAAAAGATTTTAGAAAATATTAAGTAGTGCTTTATTTCTTCTATAATAATTGCCCCGATAGCTCAGTTAGCAGAGCAGCAGCCTCGTAAGCTGCAGGTCAGGGGTGCAACTCCCTTTCGGGGCTTATAACCAAAAGGTACACGTTTTGATTGAAAGATTTATAAATAGATTAATTATTCCAATTCTAAGTGGTATTAAAATGAAATATGAAATAAAACCCGGAGCAAACCTTGAAGAAGCAAACCTTGAAGAAGCAGACCTTAGTAAAGCAAACCTTTTTTTAGCAAACCTTAAAGAAGCAAACCTTAAAGAAGCATACCTTAGAGAAGCAAACCTTTATTTAGCAGATCTTTATAGAGTAAACCTTCAAGGAGCAGACCTTCAAGGAGCAAACCTTCAAGGAGCAAACCTTGAAGAAGCAGACCTTAGTAAAGCAAACCTTTTTTTAGCAAACCTTTTTTTAGCAAACCTTCAAGGAGCAAACCTTCAAGGAGCAAACCTTCAAGGAGCAGATCTTAAAGGAGCAGACTTTAGAGAAGCAAACCTTCAAGGAGCAGACCTTAAAGGAGCAAACCTTAAAAGAACAAACCTTGATGATATTCTATCCTAAAGAAAATAAACATTAATAAATTTATTATTCTATTGATTAGTAATTGATTATTTTAATGGGAAAAAAGGTTAAAGGATTAAGATTACGATTTAACAATTTTCTTTCTAAACTTTTTTAAATGCATTCCTCATTCTTTATTCTATGGAAAATATTCTGATAAAGCAAAAGACAAAAACAATCCATTTTGAAAGGGCAATATTTACCTCTTGGTATTGTAATTTAGGTGATTGCGCTTATTGCTATATGTCAACCCAAAAAAGTAAAATTTCTGAACCAGAAAAGGCAAGAAGGAGCATCGCATCTATCTTGGCAGAAGCTTATTTATGCAAAAAGCTAGGATGGAAAATTGGTTTTTTATCAGCAGGTTATGGAAGCTATACAGCAGAAAGCATTTTAGAGCTCTGCAAAAATGTTTATGAAATATATGGTGAAAAATTCTGGCTCAATATTGGAGTTTTAAATGAAAAAACCATTGAAAAAGTAAGCCCTTATCTTAAAGGAGTCTGCGGTGCAGTAGAAACTATTAATGATGATGTTAGAAAAAAAGTAATTCCAAACAAACATCTTGCTTCAATAGAAGAAATGTATAGAATATGTGAAAAATTTAACTTAAAAAAATCAATGACTTTTATTATAGGCTTAGGAGAAAATATAGAAGATTTCCCATCATTAAAGAGTTTTATAGAAAAAAACAAAATTGATAAAATAATATTCTATGCCTTAAACCCAATAGAAAGAACAATATTTGAAAAATCAAAAGGGCCTGAAATCAACTACTTTATTGAATGGATAAGAAAGACAAGAGAAGACTTCCCAAAACTGGATATTGTTGCAGGGCATTGGGTAAACAGGGTTAATTATATTCATCTAATGATTGATGCAGGGGCAAATGCAATAACAAAATTTCCTGCAATAAAATTATTCAACACAATACATTCAAAAAATATCGAAAAGGAAATCAAAACAGCAGGATTTAAATTACAAGGCACATTTACAAAAATTCCCGATATCGATTATAATGAAATCAAATGCATGAATTTTGATGATAAATTAAAAGAAAATATTATTAAGAAAATTAAGCAGTATTTGAAAGTTATGGGCTCTGAAAACTATAAGTTTCCACAACATTTATAAAACTGACAGCATTACAAAAGCTGCAAAAAATGGCCGAGAAAGAGATTAAATTAAAGGTTGCAGAAGCGATCCAGGATGATGTAAATAAAGGCATCGTTAGAATAGATTCCAGTTTTCTTACTCAGGTAGGCATAAGGCCGGGAGATATTGTTGAACTGGAAGGTGAAAGAAAGACTGTTGCAATTGCAGACAGGGCTTATCCGGGAGACATCGGCCTTAACATAGTGCGTATGGATGGCATAATAAGAAAAAATTCAAAAACAGGTATAGGAGAGATTATTAGCGTAAGAAAAGCAAACGTTAAAGAAGGAAAAAAAGTCATAATCGCTCCTGCAAGAAAAGGCATTGTCATAAGGGCTTCTCCGGAAATATTCAAGCAGGGATTATTGGGCCGAGCGTTAACAAAAGGAGATATAGTTTCATTAGGGGGCACTAGAAGAAGGCGTTCTACTATGTCAGAAAGCCCATTCTTTGAAGACGTTTTTAGCATACTTGATGAAAGCATGATGGGCTTTGGCTTTGGAGATATAAAATTTATTGTTATAGACATAAATCCAAAACAGCCGATTATCATCACAGAGCAGACAGAAATTATATTCAATCCCGAAGCAGTTGAAGCCAAAGAGGAGTTAGTTCCTGAAGTCACTTATGAAGACATAGGCGGATTAAGCGACGAAATAAAAAAAATAAGGGAGATGGTTGAGTTGCCATTAAAACACCCAGAGATTTTTGAAAGATTAGGAATAGAGGCTCCAAAAGGCGTTCTATTGCATGGCTCTCCTGGAACCGGAAAAACATTATTGGCAAAAGCAGTAGCCAACGAAACAAATTCCCATTTTATTCTTATTAATGGCCCGGAAATCATGAGCAAATATTACGGCCAAAGTGAAGAAAATATCAGGAAAAAATTTGAAGAAGCCCAGAAAAATGCCCCAAGTATCATATTCATAGATGAGATAGATGCAATTGCATCAAAAAGAGAAGAGACAAAAGGAGAAGTTGAAAGGCGTGTTGTTGCACAGCTTTTAGCATTAATGGACGGATTAAAAAGCAGGGGCAAGGTTGTTGTTATTGCTGCAACTAATGTGCCTAATATTCTTGACCCAGCCTTAAGAAGGCCTGGAAGATTTGACAGGGAAATTGAAATTGGAGTTCCTAGAATTGATGGAAGGCTTAATATCTTGAAAATCCATACAAGAAACATGCCATTGGCTAAAAACGTCAATTTAAAAGAGCTTTCTTCCATAACCCATGGCTTTGTAGGAGCTGATTTATCCTCTTTGGCAAAAGAAGCAGCCATGATTGTCTTGAGGAAAATTTTGCCTGACTTGAAATTAAAAGAAGAAGAGCCTATTCCAAAAGAAGTATTGGAAAAATTGAGAATATCACAAAAAGACTTTAGAGAAGCATTAAAGGTTGTAAGGCCATCTGCTTTAAGAGAAGTTTTAGTAGAAATTCCAAACATAAAATGGGAGGATATTGGTGGTTTAGAAACTGTCAAACAGGAATTAATAGAGGCTGTTGAATGGCCTTTAAAGCACCCTGAATCATTCAAACGCCTAGGAGTTAATCCTCCAAAAGGCATCTTGTTGTATGGCGCTCCAGGAACAGGAAAGACAATGCTTGCAAAAGCTGTTGCAAATGAAAGCCAGGCAAATTTTATTCTTGTAAAAGGCCCAGAATTATTGTCAAAATGGGTAGGGGAATCAGAAAAAGCAGTCAGGGAGGTTTTCAAGAAAGCAAGGCAGGTAAGCCCGTGCATTGTGTTTTTTGATGAAATAGACAGTTTAGCTCCAAAAAGAGGCCTAAATTCAGACAGCCATGTTAGTGAGCGTGTAGTTAACCAAATGCTGACAGAAATAGATAGCTTGGAAGAGATGCACGATGTTGTAATAATAGCTGCAACCAACAGGCCTGATATGGTCGATACTGCTTTGCTAAGGCCAGGAAGATTTGACAGAATAATATTAACACCAGTCCCTGATGAAAAAACAAGGCTGGAAGTATTCAAAGTTCATACAGCTGGAATGCCTTTGAAAGACATAAATCTTGAAAATTTAGCTAAAAAAACAGAAGGCTATGCAGGCTCAGATATAGAATCTGTCTGCAGGGAAGCTGCGATATTTGCTCTAAGGGAAGATATGGAATCAAAGGAAATATCAATCAGGCATTTTGAAAAAGCTATTGAAAAAGTTCCTCCTTCTATAAGCAAGGAAATAGAGAAAGCTTACAGCGAGATGAGAGATGCCTTAAGCGCTGCCCGAGCCAACCAGATGAAGGAAGAAAAGCCAGTCTATATGGGTTAAAAATTATTCTAAGTTTTTTATTTCATAATATCCTTATTATTTATATTATTATTTTTTAATGTATAATTTTTTAAATGGAGAAGATACAAATTAATCCAAATATTTAAATAAAACATTCTTTCTTTTCCAACTATGAATGCAAAAGCAGGTGATAAAGTCAAAGTAACAGCAAAAGACGAGATTATAGAAGGTATTTTAATGCCTAATGAAGAGACTGATTCTGTTGTAATAAAACTGGACAATGGCTATAATATTGGAATTGGCAACAAAAAAATAAAAGAAATTAAAGTCATAGAAAAATACAAAGAAGCCAAATCAACACCAAAATCACAGATTAAAAAAGACAGCAAAAAGCCAACCATAGCGATACTGCATACTGGAGGCACAATAGCAAGCAAAGTTGATTACAGGACTGGTGGTGTTTATTCCTCGTTTAATCCTGAAGACCTGTTGGAAATGTTTCCGGAAATGTTTGGTATTGCTAATTTTAGTTCTAAATTAATCGCAAATATGTGGAGCGACGATTTGAGGTTTAAACACTTTGAAATTATTACAAAAGCTGTTGAAAAAGAAGTAAAAAAGGGTGTTGATGGAATAATTATTGGTATGGGAACTGATAATTTGGCTGTTGCTTCAGCAGCATTAGCTTTTATAATAGAAGAAACACCAATACCAATCCTATTGGTTGGAGCGCAAAGAAGCTCAGATAGGGGAAGTTCAGATGCTGCAATGAATTTAATATCAGCAGCAGAGTTCATTGCAAAAACAGATTTTGCAGGTGTTGGTATTTGTATGCATGAAAGTACAAGTGATAACACAAGCGCGATTCTGCCTCCGTGCAAGACCGCAAAGCTGCATTCTTCAAGAAGGGATGCATTTAAGCCTGTAAATGACACTTTAATAGCACGTATTGATTATGACACAAAAAAAGTAGAATTTATCAAAAAGGATTATCTAAAAAAAGACAAAAAAGGAAAACTCGTAATAAAGCCGAGGATGGAAGAAAAAATAGGTCTATTAAAAATCCACGTTAATATGTTTCCCGAGCAGTTTGAATTCTACAAAGGTTATAAGGGCTTGATAATAGAAGGCACAGGCTTAGGACACACTCCAGGACAGGCTCCAAATGAATGGTGCAAAATACATGAAAAAATCTACCCTGCATTAAAAAAAGTTATTGATTCCGGATGCATTATTGTAATGACAACCCAATGTTTATTTGGAAAAGTGCATATGCATGTTTACGATAAAGGAGTGGATCTGACAAAAATCGGCGTTATTCCCGGAAAAGACATGCTTGCAGAAACAGCATTTATTAAATTATCCTGGCTACTTGGAAACTGCAAAAAAGAAGAAGTTAAAGAATTAATTACTAAAAATTTAAGAGGAGAGATTAATGATAGGCTAATGAAAGACGAGTTTTTAGATCTCACCTAAAACAATCATTGTCTCTGTTTTTTCTACACCCCAATATTTCTGATATAATTGTTATTAAAAAATTTATAAGGGATAGTTTTTTATAATTGTTCAGATTAAATGCCCAACATGGAAGTCAATTATAATGAACTTGGCTTTAAATGCGGCCTTGAGATCCACCAGCAATTAGAAGGAAAAAAACTATTCTGTAATTGCCCAACTATTAATTCTGATAATGATCCTAATGTAAAATTTGAAAGAAGGTTGAGGGCAGTAGCAGGGGAAACAGGAGAAATTGACATCGCTGCAAAGCATGAGATGCAGAAAAAAAAGAAGTTTATCTATGAAGCTGATTCTTCAGACACCTGCTTGATTGAATATGATGAGCAGCCTCCAAATGAATTAAACAGGAAAGCTTTGGAAACAGCAATCAAGGTTGCATTACTCTTAAATGCAAAAATTACCGATGAAATACAGGTCATGAGAAAAACAGTTGTTGATGGAAGCAACGTATCTGGGTTCCAAAGAACTGCCTTAATAGCTGTAAATGGCTTTATCGAGACTTCCCAAGGGAAAGTTACAATTCCAATAATCTGCCTTGAAGAGGAAGCAGCCAAGAAACAGGAAGAAGGAAATGATTTTGTCAGGTACAGGCTTGATAGGCTAGGCATTCCGTTAATAGAAATAGCCACAGGCTCTGAAATAAAAAACCCGGAACATGCAAAGGAAACTGCTTCACATATAGGCATGGTTTTGAGAAGTGTTGAAAACATCAAGAGAGGATTAGGCACAATAAGGCAGGATGTCAACACTTCAATAACTAAAGGAGAAAGAACAGAAATAAAGGGCTTCCAGGACTTAAAGTCAATACCAAAAGTCATCGAATATGAAATAAAGAGGCAATTGAATTCAATAAAAAACAGTAAAAAAATTAACAAAGAAGTCAGAAAAGCAGAGCCGGACCTTACAACTTCTTTCCTAAGACCTATGCCTGGTGCCGCTCGACTATACCCAGAGACAGACTGCTCTCCTGTAAAGATAAAAAAGGAGTATATTGAAAAATTAAAAAAAGAATTGCCGAAATTAAAATCAGAGAGATTAGAAGAATTTCAAAAAAAGCATAATATTTTACAAGATTTGGCCAAAGAATTGATTGATAATCCTAATTACGAAACATACGTTAAAAATTTCAAGAAACTCAACAGCCAGCTTATTGCCTATTATCTAATCAATGTTCCTAAAGAGATTAAGAAAAGATTTAAACTGGATATAACAAAACTACAAGATAAAGATTTTGAGGAAGTATTAGGCTACTTAAATGAAAGAAAAATAAACGACGATGGCGCTATTGATATCTTTATAAAAAAAATAAAAAATGAAAAAATAGACTTTGATAAATTCTCCGCTGTTTCTGAAAAAGAACTGGACAAAGAAATAAAAAAAATAATTGAGGAAAAGAAAGGCCTGAGCATAGGAGCCTACATGGGAATTCTTATGGGGAAGTACAGAGGTAAGGCAGACGGAAAGAAAATAATGGAAATCCTGAAGAAATATCTCAATTAGAATTTAATTAAGCAAAAACATTAAAAATAATATAGCTTTCTCTTTATCCATGAAAATAATCGCAGACCTACATATTCATTCACGATTCAGCAGGGCAACCAGCAAAGACCTTAATATAAAAAATCTGGAAAATTATGCTAAAATTAAAGGTTTAAATCTTCTGGGAACAGGAGACTTTACACATCCAGAATGGATAAAAGAATTAAAACAGGAACTGGCAGAGGATGGCTCTGGAATTTTGAAGACAAAAACAGGTTTTAATTTTATATTGCAGACAGAAATTTCCAACATCTACACTCAGGATGGAAAGGGAAGAAGAATCCATAATATAATTCTTACAAAAAGCTTTGATGTCGTCGAGCAAATTAATGAAGCTTTAGGGAAAAAAGGAAGGCTTGATTATGACGGCAGGCCTATTTTTGGATTTTCATGCCCGGAACTTGTTGAGATGATGAAAAAAATCGATGAAAAAATAGAGATAATTCCGGCTCACGCATGGACACCTTGGTTTTCATTGTTTGGAAGCATGAATGATTTTAATTCTGTTGAAGAGTGCTTTAAGGACCAAAGCAAGCATATTTATGCTTTAGAAACAGGATTAAGTTCAGACCCTGCAATGAACTGGCGCTTAAGCCAATTAGACAAATATACACTAATAAGCAACTCAGATTTACATAGCTTCTGGCCATGGCGCATGGGGAGGGAAGCTAATGTTTTAGACATAAATTTAACATACGATAATCTAATTGAAGCAATAAGAACAAAGAAAGGTTTCAAAGAAACAATCGAAGTAGACCCGAACTATGGTAAATATCATCTAGATGGGCATAGGAATTGTAATATCTGTTTAGATCCAAAAGAATCCCTAAAAAACAAGAACATCTGCCCGAAATGTAAGAGAAGCCTGACAATAGGCGTCTTGCATAGGGTTGAGGAACTTGCTGACAGGCCAGAAGGCTTTAAACCAAAAAATGCAGTTCCATTTAAATCCTTAATTCCATTATCAGAGATAATCTCTGCATTATTAAATTCCAGTGTTGCTACAAAAAAAGTATGGCAGGAATATTATAATTTGATTAATAAGTTCAAGTCAGAATTCCATATTCTTTTAGATGCAGACAAGGAAGAGTTAAGCAAAGCAACCCATGAAAAGATTGCAGATGCAATTATCAAAATAAGGCATGGTAATATTAAGATTAAACCGGGCTATGACGGAGTTTATGGCCAGCCTATTTTAAATGATGTGATTAAAGAAAATGATATGGATAATAAAGATAAAAACCCGCAAAATAGAAAACAAAAAGGCTTAAGCGAGTTTATTTAACTAAAGCAATAACATGAAAAAAAGAAAAATAAAAAAAAGTACTTATTCTACAGTTATTTTTACACCTGGACCATATGATACGCCCCAAGCGTCGTATTCACCAGCTTCACTAAATTCTTGCTCGTATTTGCCCCCTACGTCAATGAGTGGCGTATTTGTAGTACCTGAGCTGCTTTTTATTGTTACTACAGTTCTAATATTACCTTCATTAAAGAATGTTATTGATTCACCAGCACTAATAGTAACATCTTCTGGATCATATTGGCCAACACCCAATATTCTTACTTCATTTCCTGTAGCAGGTGTAACAACTTCCTCTTCAGCAGCTGCTTCAGTTTCTTCCACAACTTCTTCAGCAGCTTCCTCTTCAGGCTGCACTTGTGGCTCTGGCTGAGCCGCAGGTTGTTGAGCACATGCACTCACAAACAGCATTAGAACTAAAACCAATCCATAAAATATTTTCATTTTTACACCTCATATTTATTTTTATTTTCTTATCTGAATTCGAGTTTATTTAAGCATTTCGCTTTTTTTAATGCATTTTTTTTAAAAAATGCTCCTGCCGGGATTTGAACCCAGGTCCTCGGCTGTTTTTAACCTTTAGGTTTCGAAAAGCCGAAATGATTGGCCGGACTACACCACAGGAGCGTATCTATGAGAGAAAGTATCTTATTTTTAAAGATTATTGTTTTATTAGAAAAAATGGGCCCGGAGGGACTTTCAAATCCCGAGCTCTTGAAAAGCTCCGGGATATTTGAACCCCTGACCTCAAGCCAAGATTTACTATCTTTCCGGCTGGCTTAGCTCTCTAATGGCTTAAATTTTGTACCATTAGTGGTCATATAAGACCGGCGCTCTAACCAGGCTGAGCTACGGGCCCGTAAGAATAAAAAATAGTGTTCGGTATTTAAAGTTTATTATCAAAATAAAATGCGCCAGCCGAGATTCGAACTCGGGTCAGAGCCTCTTTGCGTAAGCAAAGCCCCACTTTTTTCGAGGTTTTTCCTAAAAAGCTCTTGGCAAGGCCCTATCATAGCTTCCAGTTGCGAGCAAAAAACTATGCTTCACAAATCACTAGACCACTGGCGCATAAAAAATGGGCCCGACCAGATTTGAACTGGTGATCTACTCCGTGTAAGGGAGGTGTCATACCAGGCTAGACCACGGGCCCATTGAATTACAATTCCATAAAGGAATGGTACTTCATTCTGCCATTCAATAAAGAATGGCAGCTTCATTAAAAAGAAATTTGAGCAATATAAAAATGTTTTGATGTATTTTATTCCATTAAATTTATATATAAACAAATCAAAGATAACAACAATATGGAAAATCACGAAAAGATATTTGAAATCTTGTTTAACAAGGACGAGGTTACCTGGCAGAGTTTGCTTTATGAGCTTGTTAAGACAGAGCAGATGGACCCATGGGACATCAATGTTAGCATGCTTACTAAAAAATATATAGAAATAATAAAAAAGCTAAAGGAGTTGGATTTCAGGGTTTCTGGAAAAGTCCTGCTTGCTGTCGCAATACTGCTGAAAATCAAATCAAACAGGCTGCTTAATGAGGATTTATCGGAATTTGACAGGCTGCTAACTGAATCAGAAGAAGAACTTTTGGAAGAGCTTGACCTGGAAGAAGAACAAAACTACCAGGGAAATGCAGAAAAGCCGATTCTGATTCCAAGGACTCCTCAGCCAAGGAAGAGAAAAGTGTCCATTTACGATCTTATGGGCGCATTGGAAAAAGCACTGGAAGTAAAAAAAAGAAGGGTCCTGAATTCAATTCCGCCAATGAATCTGGAAATTCCAAAAAAACCCAAGGACATAACGCAGATAATAAAAGAAGTTTACGGAAGAATAAAGTCATTTTTTCTCAATAATAAGGAAAACAAGCTCACATTCTCCAAGCTGATTCCGGCAGAAACAAAAGAAGACAAAGTCTATACTTTCATCCCATTGCTCCACTTAACAAACCAAAGAAAGATAAATATAAGCCAGGAAGAGCATTTCGGAGAAATAGAGATAATGGTAAGGTCAGAAAAAGAAGTAAATGAAGAACTGGGAGAAGCTTAAAAAAATCCCAAACCTTTTTAAACAAAAACACAGTTCTTTTTACCAGATTAAAATGAACAAAAAACTTAGGATAATATCAGGAAGCGCAAATAAGAAGCTTGCCTTGGAAGTAGCCAAGCACCTAAATGCAGAATTAACTCCAGCAGATATACACAAATTCAGCGATGGGGAAATCTATGTCAGGATTCTGGAAAGTGTCAGGGGATCAGACATATTTATAATACAGCCGACAAGTTCTGATGCAAACTTAAATCTCATGGAGCTTCTGATCATGGTGGATGCCTTAAAGAGAGCATCCCCTCACAGAATAACAGCAGTGATCCCATATTTCGGATATTCCAGGCAGGACAGAAAAGCAAAAGCTAGAGAGCCAATAACTGCAAAGCTTGTTGCAAAGCTAATTGAAGCAGCAGGAGTGGATAATATCATGACATTTGACCTGCATGTTCCGCAATTGCAGGGTTTTTTTGATATTCCATCTGATAATCTTGATTTAGTGCCTATATATGCAGAATATATATTGAGCAAAAAACTTAAGGACTTGGTTTTTGTTGCTCCGGATGTTGGAGCAGCTAAAAGAGCCCGCGCTATAGCAAGAGTTGTACATGCACCCATAGCAATAGTTGATAAAAGAAGGCCCGAGCATGGAATTGTAAAAGTGGAAAATATCATAGGGGATGTAAAAGACAAGACAGTTATCATAGTGGATGACATGGTAGATACAGCTGGCACTGTAACAGAAGCCGCATCTTTGCTGAAAAAATATGGCGCAAAAGACATATATCTTTTGGCAACGCATCCTGTTTTATCCGGACCTGCAATAAAAAGACTGCAAAAATCCAATATAAAGGAAATTTTTGTAACAGATACAATAGAGCTTCCAAAAGAAAAAAGGATCAAGAAACTAAAAACAATTTCCATAGGGCCTTTGCTTGCAGAAACAATAAAAAGGGCTCATGAAGGAACACCTATGGGAGTTTTCTATGAAAAACTATACGGAAAACTGGAGAAAAGGGTTTAAATGACAGGAAACGAAGAGCAACTACAAAAGCTTTATCTTGAATTCCAGATGCTGGACCAGCACATAAAGCAGCTTGAAAAGCAGAATACTGTATTGAATAGCCAGCTGACCGAACTCATAATAACAAACCAGGGCCTGGAAGATATGAAAAAGGTAAAGAAAGATACAGAGATATTAGTGCCGTTAAGCAGCGGGATATATGCAAAAGCAGAGCTTAAAGACAGCAATAATTTCATTGTAAATGTAGGCTCAAATCTAACAGTAGTCAAAGACTTAACTTCAACAAAAAAACTCATAGAAACCCAGGTTGATGAACTCAAAAAACTCCAGGAAAATACTATAACCGAGCTGCAGAAGTATACAACAAAAGCAGCTATGCTCGAAACCGAGATAAACAAAATTGCTTCTACAGTTAAAAAATAATAATTGAGTTGTTGCCCATGTTTAAATTTTTAAAAGAAAAGTTAAAAGGAGCTATCTCCAAGATTTCCAGTAAGGTAGAGGAAGAAGCTAAAGTAGAAGATATCCCAAAAGATGAAATCGAAGCAGAGAAAATAGAGTCAAAAAAAGAAGAGATAAGCCAAGAAGAAGTCAAAAAAGAAGAACAGGTAATAGATGCAGAAATTAAAGAAGAAAAGCCAGTAATCAAAGAAGAAGAGATTAAAGAAGAGCCAAAAATAGATACTGGAAAAATAGAAGAAACAAAAGAAAAAGGTTTTTTTGGAAAATTAACAGAAAAAATAACAACAAAAAAAATAAGCCAGACACAATTTGAAAATTTATTCTCTGATTTGGAGCTAATATTACTGGAAAACAATGTTGCCCTGGAAGTTATAGAAAAAATAAAATCAGACCTGGAAAAAAACCTGGTAGAAACACCGATCAAGAGGACAAAAGTCGAAGAGACAATTAAATTATCATTAAAAAATTCTATAGAAGATTTGTTTAATGTTGAAAAGCCAAACTTATTGGACTATATAAGCAATAAAGAAGATAAGCCTTTTGTCATTGCATTCTTTGGTATAAATGGCTCAGGCAAGACAACAAGCATCGCAAAAATAGCAAATATGCTGAAAGAAAATAATATCTCTTCTGTTTTGGCTGCTTCTGATACTTTCCGGGCAGCTTCCATAGAGCAGCTGCAGCATCATGCAGACAAGCTTGGAACAAAACTAATCAAGCACGATTACGGCTCTGACCCCGCAGCAGTAGCATTCGATGCAATCAAGCATGCCAAAGCAAAGAACATTGATGTTGTCTTAATAGATACTGCAGGAAGGCTGCATAACCAGGACAACCTTATGGATGAACTCAAAAAAATAGTAAAAGTAGCAAATCCGGACTTAAAGATTTTCGTCGGAGAAAGTATAACTGGAAATGATTGCGTCGAACAGGCACAAAACTTTAATGATACCATAGGAATCGACAGCATTCTATTGACAAAAGCAGATGTCGATGAAAAAGGCGGCGCAGCAATCTCTGTAAGCTACATAACAAAAAAACCGATAATATACTTGGGTATTGGCCAGGAATATAACGACCTAAAAGAATTCGAGCCGAATATTGTTGTTGAAGGCTTGGGGCTTTAGTGAACAAAGATTGGGGCAAAAATCAGTGCTTGCGCGTAAATTACCAAATTGATAAGCCCTCTAAGGCCCCGCATAAGCACTGGCTTTTTAACAACCTTAATCTTAAATAGAAACATAATATACTTAACTTTATGATAAACTTATGCCAGTCAGAAGAATTGGGATTAAGCTGTTTTGGATGCTGCGGAAATTCCTATAAGGGAAAGAAAAGGATATTGAGAGATATCAGAAAAAATACTTTAAAATGGAAAAACAAGAAATCAACTCCTAAGTTTATGAAACGCTCATTAAATCTGCATGATTCTGGTGTTTGCTTTAATGTGATTTATAAAGATGAGAAATTTTACTGTCCAGGCCATCCTGAAATCAATAATGGCAGGGATTTTAGGAATCTGGATAAGGATTGTGAGAGACAGTTTGAATGCAAAACTCATTTTATATTTAATAAGTGGGATAAAGAAAAACAGGAAAAATTTATAGAGTTTATCAAATCAAAAAAATTAGACAGTTATGTTTATTCCATAAAGATGGATAATGGTTCTTTGATGAAAGACTTTGAGAAGAAAAAATAGCGAGGAGAGGATTTGAACCTCCGACCTGAGGGTTATGAGCCCTCCGGGCACTCCTGACTGCCCTACCTCGCTATTGTAATGTTTAAGAATTAAGGCGGCTTTAAAAACATTACTACTAGACTAACTTTCCCTTTTATCAATAATCTGGACGTTTCCGTTAAAATCTACAAAAGTGACTAAATCCCCTTCATTAAGCTCATTTAAAATTTCTTCAGGGGCATTTGCATCTAAAGTCTCGTAACTTACATTATCCATTATCTGCACTTTATCATTTTTTGAGATAACCTGGCCAACTTTTCTTATTATTTCAACTATATCCACTTTATCAGTATGATGCAGATTGATGTTTCTTTCTCCTTTTTCTGTCAATCCCTGTATAAATAGCTTTAATTTGCTGTGAGAATGAGTTCCATAAACAACAACTTCTTTTCTGATAACTCTTACTGGCTCATTGTTATGGATAAAGTAACTTCCTTTTTTTAGGTCTGATGCTGATGCCATTTTATTTATATTAAAAAAACGCCACGGGGGAGATTTGAACTCCCGTGCCCTTACGGACAGAGGATCAATACGACCCAATCCTAGGGAAAAATAGTCTTAGCAATCTTACGGCTTTTGTCTCCGCAATGGCCAGACTATGCGACCGCGGCATATACTAAAGCAATCTATTTTTATATATAAAGCTTATGAAAACGTTTAAAAAATACAATGAAATTCCAGTATATAATGACAGAAGATTTTTCATATGAATTAAAGATACCTCAGGAACGTGTAGCTGTATTGATAGGCAAAAACGGCGATATTAAAAAAGGCATTGAAGCAGATACAAAAACCACAATCAATGTGGATTCTGCGGAAGGGGATATATTTATCTCAGGAGAAGATGCTTTGGGATTGTATACAGCAAGAGAGGTAATCAAGGCTATTGGGCGAGGCTTTAATCCTGATATTGCAAAGCTTTTACTAAAGCAGGATTATGTTCTGGAAATCATACATATGACTGAATATGTTGGAAAATCAAAAAATACGTTGCTGAGGCTCAAAGGAAGAGTGATAGGTAGGGATGGAAAATCAAGGAAATTAATCGAGGAATTGACTGAGTCATACATCTGTGTTTTTGGAAAAACTATCGGCATAATTGGGCTGCCTGAATCAGCTACAATGGCAAAGCGAGCCATAGCTGCTCTCTTAGGAGGAAGCACCCATGCAAGTGTCTGGAAATGGCTTGAGAAAAGAAGAAGGGAATTAAAGCGGAAAAGGATAATTGATATGAGTTGATTCGTTTTATAGTATGTTATATTCAATTGTCGGCAGAAAGATGTCTCTTTCAATTCTCCCAACAACATCTTTATATTGTGGTTCTAATCCTATTATTTAAGCTTAATCTGATGTTTTACATTTAGTCCACAAAATAACTAAATTTATAAACAACCTAAATTTCAAAATTTTAGAAAATGGAAAAAAATAAGGATTTAAAAGACAATGAGCTTAATGTGCCTATTGCAATAGAGCTTGCAAAAAAGCAGCAGGAGATTTCTGTAGCCAGCTTTTTCGAGAAAAACAGGCATCTTTTGGGATTTGATAATCCGAGGAAATCGTTGTTAACAACAATAAAGGAAGCCGTGGATAATTCTTTGGATGCATGTGAAGAGGGAAATGTGCTGCCTGAAATAAATGTTGAAGTAATTGATATGCAGAACAACAGGTTCAGGGTTATTGTAGAAGATAATGGCCCTGGTATTGTAAAAAAGCAGATCCCGAATATTTTTGCAAAGCTATTGTATGGAAGCAAATTTTTCAAGCTTTCCCAAAGCAGAGGGCAGCAGGGCATTGGCATTTCAGCATCTGTTTTGTATGCGCAGCTTACAACAGGAAACCCTGCTAGGATAACTTCTAAAATTGGGAAAAAACATGATGCACACTATTATGAATTACATATTGATACCCATAAAAATAAACCAGATATAATTAAAGATGAGACAAAAACCTGGAATAAAGACCACGGAACAAGGATTGAACTTGATCTCGAAGGAAGCTACCAGAAAGGAGACCAAAGTATTGACCAATATTTAAAACAAACTGCAATTGTAAATCCGCATGTTACAATAATATACACAAATCCAAAGGCAGAGCAGATAATATTCCCAAGAGCTTCTGACAAGATGCCCAAAAAGCCTATTGAGATTAAACCACATCCGTATGGCGTTGAGCTTGGAGTTTTGATGTCAATGCTTAAGCTTACTGAAACAAGGACCCTGCAGAGCTTTTTAACAAATGAGTTTTCCAGAGTAGGCTCGGGAACTGCAAAGCAAATTTGTGAAAACGCAGCACTGCTTACAAATACAAAGCCCAGGAATATTACAAGAGAGATGACAGAGAAGCTGATTGAGGGCATTAAAAAAACAAAGATAATTTCCCCACCTGTAGACTGCATAAGCCCGATTGGAGAGGAATTGCTTGAGAAAGGGCTTAAGAAAGAGATTGATGCTGAGTTTTACTGCGCAACAAAAAGGCCGCCATCTGTTTACAGGGGCAATCCATTTATTATTGAGGCAGGGATTGCTTATGGTGGCAAGCAAAATTCAGAAGAATCTATGAAACTGTTTAGGTATGCCAATAGGGTGCCGTTGCAATACCAGCAGGGCGCATGCGCGATTACAAGGTCTGTTATCAACACTGCATGGAGAAATTATGGGTTAAGCCAGAGCAGAGGGGCATTGCCTATAGGACCAATAACTCTTGCTTTACATATAGCTTCTGTATGGGTTCCATTTACTTCTGAAAGCAAAGAAGCTATAGCACATTATCCTGAAATTATAAAGGAAATTAAGCTGGCTTTGCAGGAAGTAGGGAGAAAGCTTGCAAGCTATGTCGGAAAGAAAAGAAGAGTGCAGTTTGAAAGCAAAAAGAGGGATTACATACAAATGTTTATTCCTCATGTTGGAGAAGCACTAAAAGATTTAGTTAACTTTAATGATAGTGAGGAAAAAAAAGTAGAAAAACTCTTAGCAGAAATTTTAGAAAAGAAAAGGGGAAAATTAGAACAGGTTGAGGCAAAAAACTTGGAATATGATGAGGAATTTGCTAATATTGGAAAAGAAGAAAAGGAAGATGATCAAGAAGAAAAGAATGAATCAAAAGAGAAATAAAATAAAGCCAATAAAAAAGTTCCAATAACAAAAAATCCAATTAAGAAATCGCAAAAAATGATTAAAAAACATTAAAATAAAAAATACACAATAAAATACAACTAATGAAATAATAACAAAATGAAAAAAACAAAAAGCAATGCAGCGTTAAATGAAATTCAAAATATAGGCAATGATGTTTATACCAGAATAAAAAAGAAAAGAGTTCCTGAATTAAAGATGCCTTTAAGGGCATTAAGCAATGTAAAGTATGATCCAAAAGACGGCTTTTTTGAGCTGCTTGGAAAGATGAAAGAAAGGACTTTAACTGCTGCTACAATCAAGACATTTGCCCAGACTCTGAGAATGATGGCTCACGCAAAATCAGTTATTCAAAATGATGATATTACAACAAAAAGAGAGATGTATTATATTTCCAAGAACTGGGCAGAAGCTGCTTTTAAGGAACAGCCGGAATCCGATACAGTGATGGAAGATGTTGAAGCAATGATGATGGTCAATCGTGAGCAGATGGGATTTATTCCAGAAGAAAAAGGAGGGGAAGTTGCAGGAAAGCTGATTGTTGTTGACAAGGATCCTGACACCGGAAAAGAGATAAAAATCGATTGCACTAAATTCGGCTCAGGAGCATATTCAATCCCAACATCTGTTGAGCACTTAAAATTTGACACTAATGCTAAATTCATACTAGCAATAGAGACCGCAGGTATGTTCCAGAGATTAGTTAAGCATAATTACTGGAAAAAATCAAATTGCATATTGATTTCAATGGGCGGAGTTCCAACTAGAGCATTAAGGAGGTTTATCAGAAGATTAAGCGATACAAAAAAACTTCCAGTGTACGTATTCGTTGATGGAGATCCTTACGGAATTGGATCAATCTACAGGACATTAAAAGTTGGCTCTGGTAATGCAGCGCATATAAACGAATATTTTTGCGTTCCAAAGGCAAAATTTCTGGGAATAACACCACAGGATATTGTTGATTATAAACTTCCATCTCATCCGCTAAAAGACGTTGACATAAAAAAAATCAAAGATTTACTAAAGAATGATCCTTTTATACTGCACCATAAGGAATGGCAAAAGGCATTAAAACAGCTGCAAAGCATGAAAGTCAGGGCAGAGCAGCAGGCATTGGCAAAATGGGGACTTAACTATGTTATAGAAAAATATTTGCCTCAGAAGATAAAGCATCCGGAAAAATTCTTACCATAAAATTTTTATACTAGCTTATTCTTAATATTAAAATGGCAGGAAAAATAACTCCACCAGGAGCTAGAATTGCAGCACCATGCTGTTCAGACTGCGTTATACATGAAAAATTTGGAGCAGATTGCTTTTATTTCTGGGAAAACAAAAAACAATGTTCTATGCGGGCTTCTGACTGGGATGACGCTAATGTGCAGCAGTAAATTAAATTGGTTTAAATTCTGAAAGATTTATAAATAAATAATCAAATCTCTTACAGTGAGCAATGGGCCAGTAGCTCAGCTTGGACAGAGCGACTGTCAAACCATAAATTTGACCGCTAAAGCCTTCTAAGCTGTAGGTCGTGGGTTCGAATCCCCCCTGGCCCGTTCATTATCTTTTATTATTGAGGTTAGTGCAAAAATCTAATTCGTGCTTGTGCGGGGCCTTAGAGGGCCTCTCAACTTCGCAACGCTATACGTTGCTCAGGTCATATAACACATCCTGCGGAGCTTGCTTCATTGGCAATTTACGCACAAGCACTTATTTTCATACCAACCTCTTTATTATCCAAAAGTTTTTAAACAATAATATCAAAAAACCATAATAATATCAAAAAAGGAGGTGTTTTTTAATGGGTGGAAGTAATGAAGGTTTGTGCAGAAAATGTTGTGCATTGAAGCTGATTGTTTTTGGAGCAATCTTAATCTTGGTAAGGCTCTATAAACCAACATGGGATATATGGGTAGTGCTAGGTTCTTTATTTGCAATTAAGGGCCTTTTAATACTGATCAAGCCTGATGGCTGCGGATGCAATGATAAGCCGGCAAAAAAGAAGAAATAAGTATTTCTTTTATTATTTTTATTTTTTCTAAATGGAAGTTAGATTTAACTATATTTCTAAATTGCTAATGAAAATAATGTAAATTAATCAGCAAAACTCGCATACATTCGGTTTCTTTGATTTTGACTGTTTTTTAACCGGTTTTTTGCTTTTCTTTTTCTTGTCTTTTTGTTTGGCCAATATTTTCACCTCGTTCTTATTATCTTAAGCCCAATATAAAAATGTTTTTAAATTTAGTTCTAATTCTTAGATAAAAATGGCTAAAATACTAATGAATAAGATTGGAAGGAAATTTCTGGTTAATGACAATGATAAAGATTTGCATACTCAATTTGGCTATTTTAAGAAAGAGGACTTAAAAAAAGCTAAATCCGGAATAAAAGTAGTTTCAAACACAGGAAAGGAATTTACTGTTTTTGATTCTTCTTTTATTGATTTGTATAAGAGAATAAAAAGGGGCGCTCAGATAATTCCTTTGAAGGATATTGGGTTAATTCTATCTGAAACTGCGATTAATAACAAAAGTGTAGTTGTGGATGCAGGATCTGGCTCAGGAGCTTTGGCTTGTTTTCTGGCAAATATTGCCAAAGAAGTCATCAGTTATGAGATAAGGGAAGATTTTGTGAAGATAGTGGAGCATAATATTGGTTATTTAGGCCTGAAAAATGTAAAAGTCAGGAATAAAAATATTTATGATGGCATTGATGAAAAAAACGTGGATTTGGTTGTTTTAGACCTGCCGGAGCCATGGAAAGCAGCCGAAAGCGCAAAAAATGCCTTAAAGGTTGGAGGCTTTTTAATATCTTACAGCCCATCCATACCTCAAACAATGGATTTTGTCAATACTATAAGAAAGTATGAGGATTTTGTTTATCTGAAGACTTCTGAGATTATTGAAAGAGAATGGGAAATTGATGAAAGGAAAGTAAGGCCAAGAAGCCAGGCTATAGGGCATTCTGGCTTTATTAGTTTTGCTAGAAAAATCTGAATAATCATTAATTAAAAAAAAATAAGAAAAAATAAAAGTTTAGCTGCTATTTAGCAACATCCATCGCCGGTTTTTCCACAACCGCCACCACATCCTTCTCCGCCTTTCATGTTGGTTACCTCCATATAGTTTTTAATTATCTTACTTGAAAGTATGTTTATCACTATATAAATCTTTGGTTTTAAAACCAAAACCTATTTAAAATTTTCCAGATTAATTTTAATGGGTTTTATGATAGAGCAGTTTAATGAAGAGGAAAAAAAAGCATTAATTCCGTTTGTAAGCAATCTTGATAGGGATGTTTTTGTTTTAAAGAATCTTCCAGAGGTGATTAAAGGAGCTCTGTTTTCCCGTTATTCCCGTTCTTCTAAAAGCTTAAGAAGGCTGCTTTTGGATGAGTTTATTCTGAGTGATGAAGGAGCTTTTAAGGAAATTGTGACTATTGGTAAAGAATCAGGAAATGAGGCTCTTGCAATTGAAAAAGCCCAGAATTTTTATGACAGGATCTTGGATGGATATGGCGATGATTCTATTGGTGAATTAGGTGGGGCACATCTTGCGTGCGAGAACGTTTCTAATCTGGCTTCCAAGGCGCTTGAAAACCCAAGGATAGGAGGTTCTCCCTTGGAAAAATCTACAAGATATCTTTTTTTCGATAAAAAAGTAGATAATGATTATCAGTTTTACAAAGAGCCAAAAATTATGAAATCAGAGCTAGCAGAACTTTATTTACAAGCGAATAGATTTTTGTTTGATACTTATGCTAATCTTATAGATCCGATGAAGAAATTTGTAATGGAAAAATTTCCCCAGGAAGAAAATGTTCCTGATATTGCATACAAGTTTTCTGTAAGGGCAAGAGCATGCGATGCTTTAAGAGGATTATTACCTACATCAACATTGACTAATCTTGGAATTTTTGGGAATGGGAGATTTTTTGAAAACTTAATATTAAGATTCAGGGCTGATAATTTAAGTGAGATGAATAATTTAGCAGATAATGTACAGACAGAACTAAATAGTGTAATTCCATCTTTTGTTAGGAGGTGCAGGCCGGATAATAAGCACTTTAAGAGTTCTTTTGATTTTTTAAAAAATACAGCAAATTTTGTTTTGGATGAGACAAAAAGGCTTACTGAAATTGAAGTGGGAAAAAAAGAGGCATTAGAGCTTGTTGATTATGATGAAGATGCTGAGGAAAAAGTTCTTTCATCTTTATTGTATGAAAATTCGAAATTACCATTATCCCAATTAAGGCAGATAATAAAAGATATGAATATTGATGAGAGAAAGAAATTATTGAGTTTTTTGGATTTAAGGCAGAATAGGAGGCATAAGCCGCCGAGGGCTTTTGAAAACTGTTATTATACTTTTGATGTTCTGACGGATTTCGGCTCTTATAGAGATTTGCAGAGGCATAGGATGTTAACCCAAGAAAGGCAGAACTTAACAACTTTGCACGGCTTTTATGTTCCGGAAGAAATAACAAGCGCAGGATTTGAAAATGATTTTAGAGAAGCTATGGATAAGGCAGAGCATGCTTACAAAGAAATCTACAATAAATTTCCTAAAGAATCCCAGTATATTGTGCCGTTTGCTTACAAAGTAAGATGGTATATGAAGATGAATTTAAGGTCAGTATATTGGATATCAGAGTTAAGAAGTGTGGAGCAAGGCCATCCTACTTATAGGCATATTGCGCAGCAAATGTATCTTAAGACAAAAGAAGTACATCCTGCTTTATCCGAGTACATGAAATATGTTGATATGAATGAGTACGGATTAGGAAGATTAAAGGCTGAAGTTAAGAAAGAAGAAAAAGGTTAAAGCATATTAAAATGCTTAACCAGCAAGAGCTTTTTCTAATTGTTCCTTGTCAAACCCCACTATTATTTTCCCGTCAATATCTGTTACAGGAACTCCCATCTGGCCTGACTTATCTACCATTTCCTTGTGTGCTTCTTTGTCTTCCCCAACATCTACGTTGTCGAACTTTACATTTTTTTCTGTTAAAAACTCCTTTACTTTATGGCACCATGGACATGTTTTTGTGCTGTATACTTTTACGTTCATATTTACCACCTTATAGTTTTTATTTATTTTATCTCTTTTCTAAATTATATAAATGTTTTGATTATAATAAAAGTATCTTGAATTATTAAATTTTAGTTTTAAGTCCAAGTAAAGAAAGATTTATATTTGATTTATTTTTATTTATAGATAAAAATGAAGAAACTTCTTTTTGGCACAGCAGGAATTCCCATTAGCAGCAAGGGCAGCACTACAGCAGAAGGCATTAATGGAGTAAGAGAACTGGATCTGGATGCAATGGAATTGGAATTTGTTAGAAGTGTAAACATAAGCAAGGAAAAAGCTCCTGAAGTCAGGAAAAGTGCTGAGCAAAATAATGTTATTTTGACATGCCATGCCCCTTATTACATAAACCTGAATTCACTTGAAAAAGCAAAACTAAAAGCAAGCATTTACAGGATTTTAAGCTCTGCAAGAATAGCAAACTTATGCGGAGCCTGGTCTGTAACGTTTCATGCAGGCTTTTACCAGAAAAGCACCAAAGAAGAGGCATTTAAGAGGATAAAGAATTCAATAAAAGAGATAAGTGAAAAATTGAAGGAAGAAGGAAATAATATCTGGATAAGGCCGGAAACAACCGGAAAAGAAACCCAGTTTGGAAATATCAATGAAATATTGAAATTAAGCCAAGAATTTTCTAATGTAATGCCATGCATTGATTTTGCGCATTTGCATGCAAGATCAAACGGAAAAAACAACTCTTACAAGGAATTTTGTAGCATTCTGGAATCAATTGAAAAGAAATTAGGAAAAAAAGGGTTGGAAAACATGCATATCCATCTTACCGGAATAGCATATGGTGAAAAAGGAGAAAAACATCATCTAAACCTTAAAGAGTCGGATCTAAAGTATAGAGAACTAATCAAAGCATTAAAGGACTTTAAAGTCAAAGGTGTTGTAATCTCAGAAAGCCCTAATATTGAGGAAGATGCTTTGTTAGTACAAAAGATTTACAACCCATAAATACCAATCTGCTCTTCTTTTTTGTTTGTTTTTTTAAAATTCAAGAAAACTTTTTAAATGGATGATGAATACCACAAACTTTAACAAAGAATCATTATAAACTAATATTAAAATGGGATTTTTATCAATAATAAACGGTATTGCAATGGTTATAGGATATATTGTCCTGGCATTAGTTATTATTTTCTTGCTATGGCTCCTGATAGATACAATAAAAGAAAAACGGCAAAGGAAAAAATGGGAAAGAGAAACGGGTGACAAGGAAAAAGTCAAAAATATATTGGAAAAAGAAAACAAAGAGCCTGCACAGCCAGCAACCGAGACTCAGCAAAATATAGAGCAATCATCCCAGCAAAATACTGAAACAGAGCAGCAAACCCAGACTACAGAACAACAAGATACTTCTCAATCTTCTGCAACAACTGAAACTCCAACAGAAAGAAAAGAACAGTAAATTAATTCTAAAATAAAAAAACAAATAAAAAAATCAAGCTTTTAAAGTAAACTTCTTCTCAATCCTTAACACATCACTTGGAATTCTTAAATTTAATTTAACAAGAACTTTGTTAAGCAATGCATTCAAGACAATAAAGGAAATTCCTATTCCCAGTGCAAACAAAACTCTTTCATAAGCAACTACCGGTATTAATGCAATCCATTGTCCTGCTGTCATAGGGACTGTCCATACCCATAATGCGCCGCCTATAGATTGGGCTGTGAATGTTGCGCCTAAGCTCCTTAATGGAACGCTCATTGAATATTTTTTTGTCAGTAATGTTGCAATTATAGGTATTGTCCCGAACAATGCAAAAAACCAGACTTGCCTTCCAACCGGATGCAGTACAAACAAGCCTATTGCTATTAAAGGAATTATTGCATTTAGCCTTTTCTTATTGCTTGCAAAGTAATATGTTGCAAATAGCATAGGAGCAAATCTCATAATATTAATTAAAGTTAATTCTTTCCCAACAACTATAAAATCAACTAATTCTGCCAGGAAGACAGCAATAACTCCAAAAACAGGGCCTAGAAATGCTCCTGCTATCGGTCCAAAGAACTGGAATAATGTAAAGAACTGGTTTTCAGCCCCAACTAAAGGGGAAAAGTTTATCCTTTGCGTGATAAACGCAAAAACAGCAAACAACAAAATAAAAATGACTCTTTTCTTTGTGAAAGTTTCCCCTATGTCCATTATTAACATCACCGTAAAATTGCAATAAAGAGGTTATATTTATAGTTTTTTGTTTTCTAGAAATTGTTTGTTAAAAAAACAGAATATGTCTTGCCTTTTGCTTTTCTTGCAATCAAGTTTTTTCTTTCAAAATCAGTCAGTATCTGGCTTATCTTTGCTTTTGATAAATCAGCCCTGTATTTTAAAGTTGATTGTGTAATGCCATCCTGTTCTTTGATTGCAGTCAAAACCTTTCTTTCATTTTCATCCAAAGGCCTTAACAATAATGAGAATTTGTCATTGTTCTTATTCTCAACATTTTTTTCCAGCTTTTCATCATAATATCTCTTTAATACATCTCCCTGATCTTTGTTGAAAAATAACAAATAGAATCCTAATGCAAAAATAAATGCCAAAAAGCCGACTGCTATATGTGATATTCCTAACACAGAATTCAGCTGTTGGCATTCCTGAGTTGGATTGCAATTCATGGCATTTCCCTGAGCGCCAAGTGAACTAATAAAGCTGAACATAACTAAGCTTAACATAACACTTATTCCCAATATAAGAAAACCGAGTTTTTTTGTTTCCATAAGCTCCTATTTTACTATAGAAGTGTTTTTTCCCTATAAAAACCTTGTGTTTTTAGTTAAATATAGAGTTGTTTTAGAGCAAAATGTTGAATAATATACCTACCAATACAATTTGCGGGACTGTTACAATTGGAAGCCAGATTGCTGCTTTTTTTCCAATGTTGCTCCATATGAGGCCTATCTCTGTATAATCGGTTGCTACTCCGGCCATCAAAAACACAAAACTATTTCCAAACGCTCCAGTTTGGTTGTAAAGCTCAAATGCCAAAGGTGAGGAACCTTCTGAACATACTTCTATTATCGTTGCTATGATTAGAGTTATAAACAATCCCAATAATGTAGGGCCTAAAAATTGATGGAATATTTCTGTGGGAACAAAAGCCCTTGCAAAACTTGCTAAAATCATGCCTATTAAAATCCACCACACAACCATCTTTGCCAATGCCCAGGATCCTTTTAAGACTCCTTTTACTGTCTCAGCATTATTGTCAAAATTAAACTCATATTTCTTCCACCTTTTTTTGATGTCTTTTCTTATAGAAAATGATTCATCAACATTAGCTATGTTTTTGCTCTGCTCTATCATTTTATTTTTTTCCAATATCTGGTAAATCAATCCAGTTATAGCTGCAATAACAATAGCAGCTAAAACAAGAAGCAGTGCTTTAGCCCCAAAAAAACTAAACAATAGAATTGTGATTGGCAAATTAGCCCAGGGGCTTGAAAGTAAAAAAGCAATAACAGCGGCTATTGATGCTCCTTTCTTATACAGCTCCATAGAAATAGCCAGGATTCCATGGCTACAGGCAGACATCAAAAACCCAAAAACAACAGCATAGACTATTGTTATCTTTTTGTGCTTTGACAAGTATTTTGAAATATATTGGTTTGGGATTAGGTGATCAATAATGCCCCCTATAAATAATCCTATTAAAATAGCCCACCATATCAGCTTAAAGTAATCGACAAAGGCTTCAAAAAGCTTTTCTGAGAAAAAATAAGCAAGTATGATTATAGCTATTGTAATAAAGCCAACAATAAAAATTTTTTCCTTATACCAGGGATGATGTGCACCTTTGACATGACAGCTTAAGCAATGCTTGATATTGTTCTGCTTTTCATATTTTTCAATGCAATTCTGGATGCAAAAATAGTGTCCATGAGCTTTGATTGTCCCTTTCATTCCGCAGATTGGGTCTGTTTTCATTTTAAAATTATAATTTATTTATTTCATAAGTTTGGCTTTTTAGAACACCATATCAATCTATTATATTAAGTTTATTTTTTTAACAAACTATTTAAATTTTACTTACTTTTAATTCATATACTGAGTGGATTAAACATAAAGTTAAAACACCAATATAGCTATTGTACAAATTTATAAAAGAGAAGATTGGGGAAATTATAGCTCTGTTTTGCTTAAAAAAGGCAAAAAAACCTTTATGAACGGTAATAAGCTATAATAAGCCTGTTTTAGGCAAAAAAACAGTATTTTTATTTACTGTTTTTATGATAACTTATATATAAAATCCAGTTAATATATCTCTAAATGAAAGCAGATTTTTTATCCCACAAGAAACTTGAAAATTTCATGATGGCTTCTCTTTTGATAGCAGGCATTCTGATTCTGTTTAATCAAGTTCAGATTTCTTCAATTTCCTCTTCTTTTGGTGTGATGACAGGGGCTGCATCAAAGAGTTCTATATTCTTAGGAAGCAGGCATTCAGGCCAGCTTGATTTATCAAGTGTTGATGTTAATGAAATAACCTCAACAGCCATGGCTCTTGCATCTTTATTTCCCGAGTTAAATTCTATACAAAGCGAGGAAGATGCAATAAGCATTATGATACCAACAGGAACTCCGGAATATAGCGGAGCTTTGGGAGGAATTACGTTTGATGATCCTGTAACTTCAATGGAATATCTTGCGAAGTGGTATTACAGCTTAAACGAAGAAGTAAAAAACAATGATCCTGAAACATGGCAGAGATACATTAACCTTGCTGCAAATCCAAGGGGAATTTCATGCGAGTTCTGCTGTGGTATTGGCCCGCAGGGCATAACAAAAGATGGAAAGTCAAGATGCGGCTGCAAGCACAATCCTGCAGTCCTTTCATTAACAATGGGATTGATGCAAAATACTGATTATTCGGATGCAGAAGTTTTAAGGGAAGTTATGAAATGGAAAACAATGTTTTTCCCAAGAAATATGGTTGGCTTGGCTATGGAAGTTGCCGGGACTGACCCATCTCAATTAAAAAGCTTGCCAGGAATGGTAGGAGGTTGTTAAAATGGAAGAGCATAAAAAACATGCAGAGCATCATAAGCATAAAGCTCATGAGCACAGGCATACAGGCAGTAAAAATACAAACCCAAATATGAAGTTCTGGGTAATGGCAATTGCATTAGCATTGTTAATTTTGATTTCCGGAGTGCAGGCAGTTGAATTAGTTGGGTTAAAAAACAAGCTGAATAACGATTTAGAGACATTAAGCGTGAGTAGCAAAAAAAGCACAGTATCTACTGGCCAGAGCAGCGGTGGCTTGTCTAATAATCTAAATAATTTGCCGACAATGGTAGGTGGCTGTTAAATAATGACAAAAGAAACTAACCTGCATAAATTTATTGCAGCAGGAGTTTTTGTATTGTTGGGAATATTAATTTTTAATTCCTTTTATGTTTTTACTATCGGGAGTAGCCTTGACGAGAAAATGGCTGAGGCAAGAGAGCTTGCAAAGCCGGCAGAAATTGAAATCATCAAGCTTTCTTCAACTTGTGCAGACTGTTTTGATGCTGATGAAATAATTAATGCCCTCAAAGATTCTGATTTGAAAATTCTTGATGAAAAATCACTAAAAGGCAATTCGAGAGAAGCCAAAAAGCTTATTGAAAAATATGGCATTGAGAAGCTGCCAAATATTGTAATAACAGGAGAAACAGATAAAGCCGATATCCAGAATTTTAAAAAAGTAGATGATGCATTAGTATTTGATGCTGTTGCAGTGCCTTATGAAGATGCCGTGACAAACGAGATTGTAGGCAAGGTTTCCAGTATTTTAATAAATGACAAAAATTGCGAGGCCTGTGCAGACCTTGGGGTTTTAATATTAAACTTAGTGCAGAATGGAGTCTTTATAGCAAATGAAGAGGAACTTGACTTTTCAGACTCAAGGGCAAAAGAACTGATTTCACAGTTAAATATTGAAAAGCTTCCGGCAGTTCTTTTATCAAAACATATAGATGCATATCCTACTATTGCGCAAAGCCTTAGCCAGCAGGGTATAACAGAAAATAAAGGGCAGTATGTAATTCAAAGCCAAGCTCCTTATGTTGAAACTGATACTGGCAAAGTAAGGGGATTGGTGGAATTAACAATGATTGATGACGTTTCTTGTGATGGATGCTATGGTGTGGATTTACATAAGGAAATTTTGTTAATAATGGGCATTGCAATAGATGAAGAAAAAATATTGGATATTACATCACCTGAAGGAAAGGACTTAATTAAAAAATATGATATTGAAAAAGTTCCGACAGTGATATTGAATGGGGATCTAAATGCTTATGAAGGCTTTTCGCGAGTTTGGGGACAGGTCGGTACTATAGAGGATGATGGCTCTTATGTTTTTAGGAAAGTGGAAGTTTTAGAGGCAAGTATTGTTTACAAAGACCTTACTACAAACAAAATAATAGAGCCTGTTCAGCAGCAAAGCCAGTAAATAATTTGATTATTGATTTTTATTTTTAATAGAGTCAATAAAACAATCAGTTATCAAAGAACATGGAACTATTAAATGAAAACAAAAAAATCTTTGTTCTATTGTTGGCTGTATTTTTTTTAATGGCATTTAGCTTTAGTGTTTTCTCACAATCAGACCTTCCAATAGGGCTGCAGAAAATTTTAGATTATAACAATAACCAGGCGGATTTTTATTTCAAGAACCTTTCTTTTATCATAGCATTTCTGGCCGGGATTATAAGCATCATTAGCCCATGCAGTTTAGGAATATTGCCTGCATTTTTTGCATATACTTTTGAGGAAAGAAAGCAGATAACCAAATCTACATTTGCATTTTTTCTTGGGTTTATGCCTGTATTTGTAGCTCTCGGATTGATTGCAACTTTTATTGGGTCAACTATTACCGAGCTACAGCAAAACAACAGGCTGCTTGTCACAATAGCCGGTTTATTTATCATTGCAATGGGGGTTATGGCTTTTTTTGGCAAAGGATTTACATTTATCAAGACTAAGGGAAAAATAAAGAATAATGCGATAGGATTGTTTTTGTATGGTATTTTTTTCGCAATTGGATGGACTGCATGCACTGGCCCTATTGTGGTTGGGATTTTATTGATTGCATCAATACTTAATAATTATATCTACTCTGCATTTTTGATGTTCTTTTATTCCCTTGGCATTTTCGTTCCATTGTTTTTGATGTCATTTTTATTTGACAAGTATAATTTTTCAAAAAGCAAATTCATACAGGGCAAAGAACTTGAATTTACTGCTTTTAATAAAAAAATAAGAGTACATTCCACTAATTTGATTGCAGCTATCTTATTTATTGCACTGGGCCTTGTCTTTGTTATTTATGGTGGAACTTATATCACAAATAACCTGGGATTGGGGAGTATGACTAGTATTGTTTATTCATTTCAGGAAAAAGTATTATCATTGAAGTTGTCAAACATAATTGGAGTGGTAATATTATTAGTATTTTTATTTTTATTGTACAGGTTTTTGAAAAAAAATGGAATAAATAATTTGATTAAAAAATAAAGGAGATTAAAATGGATAAAATTTTGATTATAATTGGATTGATTTTAGGCATTGGCGGTATTATTTTTTCTATACTACCTCCAAGCGCACATACAGCTCTACTTGGACAAGGCCAGAATATGGAAGCAAATATGGATATGGAAAATTCAATGAGTGATATGGGTAATGAGGAAGAACATGGGCATCACAACCATGGAGTATTTATGACATATAGCCTTATTGTTGCTATAATCGGCCTTGCATTCATATTTGCCGGATGGAAAATATTTTAGTGAACTTATAATGGAAAATACAGAGCAAAAAAATAAGGAAAAGAAAAAGAGCTACTTGTGGGCAGGTATTGCTGGAGGTTTTACAGCAGTAACTTGCTGTATTGCACCTGTAGTTTTGATTCTTTTGGGTTTTGGAACTGCAATTAGTATGGCAGTTATGCACCAGTTTCATTTAGTCAGCATAGTTTCTGGAGTAATATTAATGATTTTAATCAGCCTTTACCTGGTAAAAAGAAAAAGCGGTGTTTGCAATATAAGCACAATGAAAAAGAACTGGAAAAGCATCGCATATGCAATTATATTTTTAGCAGTAAGCTGGGTAATTTTAAACTATTTAGTTGTTGCGCCTGTTGCAGGATTGGTTTATGGGAATATTCCTGTAAACCAAAAGCCTTTAGGCAATATCAAAGAAATGGCTGAGACCCATGGAATGCCTGAGATGGCTGATATCGAAGTAGAGCCTGAGTATGAAGGCAAAAAAAAGCTCTTATTGAATATCGAAGGCGTATTTTGCGGCTCATGCGGGCCTGCAATTGAATATGATTTAAAGAGCATTTTAGGTGTGTTGGAAGTTGAGAGATTAAGCAATGGAGTATCTTTAATTTATGATTCTGATGTTACAAGCAAGGATGTAATAATTGCTGCTGTGCATGACCCATATTCAGCAAAGATACTATCGGAAGAAAAAATAAAATGAAAAAACATATTTGCTTTTTATTATTATGAAAGGAGAAGAGTTTTTGAAAAGATACTTTTAGAATAAGTTTTTGAGTTAATTTTTTAAATTTACAATAGAAAAACTATATAAACAATTACTTCATTGACAAATTAAAAAAGGTGAATGAATGAAAATTTCTGTCATAGCATCCGGAAGCAATGGAAATTCCTGTTTGGTTGAGGATAAAAATACTTCTGTTCTGATTGATGCAGGCAAGAGTGGCAGGGAGATTGAATCCAGGATGGAAAGGTTGGGCAAAGATATTGATAATGTCGATGGGATATTATTAACGCATGGGCATCATGACCATATTTCAGGTGCAGGTGTTATTTCAAGAAGATTCAATATTCCTGTTTATATGACAAAGCAGACCTTTTCAGAAGCCGGATTTAAGCTTGGGAATATCAAGAGCAAGGTATTTTCCATTGACAGGAGCTTTAAGGTAAAAAATTTCAGGATAAAGCCAGTGCTTACTTCCCATAGTGTCAGTTCCTGCGGGTTTATAATCGGGAAATTCGGCTTATTTACAGATACAGGAGCAATAACAAAGGAGATAGAATGCTCTATTCCAAAATTAAAAGGTGTTTTGCTTGAATCCAATCATGATATCGACATGGTAATAAACGGCCCTTACCCTGCTTTTCTCAAGAACTGGATACTTTCTGATGAAGGGCATCTGAGCAATGTTCGTGCAAGCTCTTTGATCCAGAAAAAGGGGAAGAATCTGTCTTTAGCATTATTGGGTCATCTTTCCGGAAACAATAATACACCTCAGGTTGCTCTTCAAGCCTATGAAAAATTAGTCAAAAGAAAAATCGAATATGCAGTTTGCTCAAGGGGTAATGAATCTGGCAGCTGGGAGTTATAATGGTTGAATTTAATTCTGATGGAAGCATAAAGCTTCCTAATGTACTAGTGCAGCAGAAAAAAGATAATGAATATAAGATGAAGAACGGGCATTGCATTACCATAAAAAAAGAGATGGTAAGCGATCAAAGCCCGAAGAAATGCATGCTTCATATTGAGCTGTCAGAAAGATTTACTGATGACAGTTTTGTGGCTAATATATACGGGCTGTTTATGGCAAATTCAGAGGTCCCTTCAAAATTAACCAAGAAAAACGAAAGGGAATTTGAAGTTGAGATAGGAACTTGTTTTAGAAGATGTCAGGACTGCAATAATCTTGTTAGAATGTACAGGGAATTCTTGGATGGCAATATAATAGAATTAAAGGGAAGCTGCACTTATGAAGGCTTTAACAGGACATTTACTTATGAAGACCATTTTGATTAAAGCATTTATTTCTATTACTCAAATGAAAGATTATATAAATAGGATTATTTTATCCAAGTACTATGAAAAAAGGATTTTGGATTGTGGTTCAGGATATAATAAAGAAGGCTGATGTAGTTTTGGAAGTTCTTGATGCAAGGATGGTTGAATTGACAAGAAACAGAAAACTTGAAGAGTATATCAAAAAAATAGGCAGAAAGCAGATTCTTATAATCAATAAATCTGATATTGTTTCCAAATCTGTAATCGAAAAAATAAAAAAAGATTACAGCAGATTAGATTATATTTTGATGTCAGCCAAGAATCTGAAGTCAGTCAATGAGCTTGTTAAATTGATAAAAAGCAAAATAAACAAAGAAAACATTAAGGTTGCTGTGATTGGCTATCCAAATACTGGCAAAAGCACTTTGATAAATAAATTATCTAAGGGTGGAAGGGCAAGAACAAGTTCTGAATCTGGATTTACAAGGGGATTGCAGCTAATTATGGGTAAAAGCAATCTAATGCTGTTTGATACTCCAGGAATTGTACCTTATGGAGATAGGAATGAGATAAGGCTTGGTTTAATATCTGGGATAAGCCCTTCAAAACTAAAGGATCCTGACCTTGTTGCGTATAAGCTTATTGAGATATTCAGGAAAAATAATCCTGCTGCTCTTGAAAAAGAGTATGGTGTTGATTTAAAACTTGACTATGAGGAAATTTTATGTGAAATCGGAAAGAAAAAGGGAATGCTTTTGAAAAAAGGTGTTGTGGATGAAAAAAGGGCTGCAGTGCAGCTTTTGATTGATTGGCATAAGGGGAAGATTAGGGTTTGAGTAGCAACCTTTAATAACCAATAATCTTAACTGAATTCTATGGAATATAAAGGATTGAAATTAGACAAGTTTCAGGTTGATGCGATTAAAGCTATTGATAATAATCATTCCTGTGTTGTTTCTGCGCCTACCGGCTCAGGAAAGACTTTAATTGCGGATTATATTGTCAATAAGGATATTAAGAAAGGAGTTAAGGTGATTTATACTGCTCCAATCAAAGCTTTATCCAACCAGAAATATAAGGAATTCTCTGATGAATACGGGGAAAAGAATATAGGGCTACTTACTGGTGATATTGTCAAGAATCCACAAGCTCCGATTCTTATCATGACTACTGAAATCTACAGGAATATGGCTTTAACGAATGATGAGATGATTAAAACTATTAGCTATGTTATTTTTGATGAAATACATTACATAAATGATATTGAACGAGGTTATGTCTGGGAAGAATCTATAATTTTTTCAAACAAGAATGTAAGGTTTCTCTGCCTGTCAGCAACAATTCCAAATGCAAAGGAATTCGCAAGCTGGATAGAGGCAGTAAAGAAGCATAAAGTTGAAGTGATAAACCATGATGAAAGGCCCGTTCCATTGCATAAGGCTTTTTATGACTCTGAGCTTGGAATAACAACCCTTGAAAAAATAAAGGAAATTGCAAATATTCCTGATTATAATTATGTGATGAAGCGCTCAAGGAGAAGAAGGCCAAGAGCTAAAAGGCCGTATCATGCTGATTTGATCAAAGATATTAAAGATAAATTGCCGTGTTTTTTCTTTAACTTTTCAAGGCAGAAGTGCCAGGATAATGCTTTTGACCTTATGAAAACAAAAATATTCAAAACCAATCCTGAAATCAGCGCTTATACCAGAAATAAGTTGTCTATGGCAAATCCTGAGATAAACAATTTAAAGTCTACAAAATTGCTGAGGCAGGTTCTTCCTTATGGAATTGCGTTTCATCATGCAGGATTGATTCCAATAATCAAAGAGCTTGTTGAAGAATTATTCTCAAAAGGGCTCATTAAAGTTTTATATGCAACAGAGACTTTTGCTGTAGGGATAAACATGCCTGCAAAAACAGTATGTTTTGAATCATTGAGGAAATTTGACGGCGTAAACTTCAGATCTTTAAATTCAAAAGAGTATTTCCAGATTGCAGGTCGTGCTGGTAGAAGAGGAATTGATAAGGAAGGGTTTGTATACTCAATGATAGACAGGAGGGATTTTGAATATCATCTGCTAAAAAAGATTACAAGCTCTGATACAGAGCCGATAAAATCCCAGTTCAGGCTTTCTGTTAACACTGTTTTGAATCTCATAAAGCAGCACAATAATGAAGAGATTGATAAGATACTAAGGCAGAATTTTTATTCGTTTCAGAAATACGGGAAAAATTTCGATAAGATTGATATGCATCTATTCCAGAACAATTTTAATAAAATCAAGAAAAAGCTTGGCAGGATGGGTTATATTGAAGAAAATGAGTTAACAAAAAAAGGAGAGTTTTCCTCAAAGATTTACTCTGATGAAATCCTGACAGGAGAGATATTTTCAACTGAATTTTATAATGGGCTTAATGAATTCCATATCCTGATGATTATTGCATGCCTGAGCTATGAGCCCAGGGAAAAGACAGAGCTTTACAAAAAATACCCTTCTAATTTTATAAATGAATTAAAGAGAAGATTAAAAACGAATGAATATATCTTAAAGGAAAAAAAGTTTCATTATATTGATGACATAACTGCATTGATTGACCCGTGCTATCACGGAAAAAACATCTTCGACATAATGAAAAATACAAATCTGTTGGAAGGAGATTTAATCAGGTTTTTCAGGCAGATGCTGGACAGGATGGGCCAGATAACAGAGGCTACTGATGACCACATACTGAGAAATATGCTTATTGGATGCAAGCACCTGATAAAAGACTGTTTGAAGGAAATTGATGATGTTTAGTTAATTGCTATTGTTCCAGGGCTGCTTCTTCCTATGATTGGGCCATCTTTTACTGCAAAGCCTGCTTCTTTTAAGTTATTCCTTACAAACTTAGCGCAGGAATAGGTGCTTAATTTTGTGTTTTGTTTCATTTTTTCTCTGATGTCTGAAAAGAACTCTTTTGTCCACATTTTTGGCACTTTTGAAGGGGAAAATGAGTCAAAAAACACAAAATCTGCTTTTTCCCTGATGTTTTTTATTTTTTTCCTTGCATCGCCAAAGACTATAACCAATTTTATATTGTTTTCTTCGTAGATTTTTATATTGTTATCAAGAAAATTCTTTATGAATTTTTTAATAATATTGTAACTTTTAAAGTCTGCATCTATTTCAGTGATTTTTTTAAGTATTTCTATATCATTCTCAAAACAGTAAATTGCAGCTTTTCCTTTGATTAAGTCTAATGCTGCTGCTGTATTGTATCCCAGGCCAAAACAAACGTCAAAAATAACCGGATTTTTTTTGGAATATATGTTCAATGCTTTTGCATGCTTTTCAAAAGCTTCTTCTTTAGCTCCGGATTTAGAATGGTAATAATCCTGAGCTTTCTCGTTGTAGAAAGTAATTGAGCTGTCTTTTGTTGTTATTTTTTTCATATTGTTTCTGAAAAAATCAAAACTTTATAAACTCGTTGCATTTTACTATATATAATGACTAAAGAATCTTTCAAGACAAAGCATGGAGTATTTGATGAGTTTACAAACAGGACTCTATTCAAGCTTATTACACAAGGGCATTTTAAAGGTATTGAAAGCCCAATAAGCATAGGGAAAGAAAGCAATGTCTTTTCTGCATTAACAAAAGATGAAGAGAGGTTGATGATTAAGGTTTACAGGTTGGAAACTTGCGACTTTAACAAGATGTATGATTATATTAAAGGAGACCCAAGATATTTAAGTTTAAAAAAGAGAAAAAGGAATGTTATTTTTGCTTGGGTTCAAAGGGAGTATAGAAATTTAATCAAGGCAAGGGAAGCAGGGGTTAATGTTCCAATACCTTTAACATTCTCAAACAATATCCTTGTTCTGGAATTTATAGGTAGAAATGATGATATTGCCCCAAAGTTAAAAGATAAAATTCCAAAAAACAAGAAAAAGTTTTTTGACAAGATTGTAGATAATATAAAAAAATTATACAAGGCAGGGATGGTACATGCGGACTTATCTGCATTTAATATACTGAATTTTGATGAAACTCCTGTTTTTATTGATATGTCTCAAACCACTACTTTAAGGCATACAAGGGCAGAAGAATACTTAAAAAGAGACATTAAAAATGTATGCAGTTTTTTCAATAAGATTGGAATGAAAACAGATGAGAAGAGTGTGTTAAAGGAAGTTTTGGGATAACATTTTTAAAAGAAGCAGTATACAATAGCTATTCAGAAAAATATACTTTTTCGGATGAAGGTGGAAATTGATTAAATTAGTTGGAAAAGAGATTTATTTGGGCAATCAAAGTTTTTCAAATAAAAATTGGAACATATAGAATCTGATTTGGTTTGATAATAACTTCTAGAAATTCATGCCTAATCTCATTTAACCAAACTCTCGGGTTTTTCAAGTATATTTCTCAAATCATTCATAAACCTAGCTGCTTCTGCTCCATCAAGAACGCGATGATCATAAGTGAATGATATTGGCATTATTTTTCTTATCACAATCTTATCATCCCTGACAGCAACCTTTTTTTCAATCCTTCCGGTTCCTAAGATGCATGTCTCAGGGTAATTAACTATAGGTGTGAAGTAAGTGCTTCCTATCACCCCTATGTTTGTTATTGTGAAAACTCCTCCCTTTAAATCCATAAGGTCAATCTTTCTTTTCTTGACCTTTTCCACATAAGTGTTTATTTCGTTTGCCAAATCATATAATTTTTTCTGGTCAGCCCCTTTTACTACTGGAACTATTAAGCCGTCCGGAGTGTCAATTGCAACGCCTATGTTGTAATATTTCTTTATTATTATTTCATCTCCTTCAACGCTTGAAGCAACAAACGGGTGTTTTTTTAGTGATTTTATTGTAGCCCTTAAAATGAAAGGAAGGTAAGTCAGGTGAACTCCTTTTTTAGCGGCTTTTTCCTTTTCTATTTTCCTTAAATCTGAAAGCGCAGTAACATCAACATGGTCATGGTGCGTTACCAAGGCTGCATTGCTAACAGCTTCCCTCATCTTTTGGGCAGTTATCTTCCTTATACCTTTTAATGGAACCCTGTCAACATATCCAAATAGATTGTATTTTTTTGTGACTTTTGTAGCTGGCTTTCCTGATGAGGATTTTTT